>C687J35174_10007817_pt1 | contig 13698 bp, 14 predicted proteins | sample RifCSPhighO2_01_FD_35174 | JGI IMG/M metagenome (IMG submission 35174) | reverse complement strand
CGCAGACATGACGGGAACCATCGGCATGACGCTCCTCGAGCGTCTCGTGCTTGGGGTCAAGCATTTCGTCGAGACAGGGAAGCATCTCGACATCAAAGGCTGGACCATCTGCACGGGTTCTCGTTACTCGGACGGCAGCGTGCCGTTCGTGTACTGGGGCCCGAGCACGGCCGAGGTCAAGGTGAACTGGTGCAGCGTCGGCAGCTCGAATCCGACGTGCGGTCTCCGTCAGGCAGTGTGATTTTCTCTTGTTCTCTTTTCACTTTTACCCTGCATTCGTGCAACCTTTTTCTTGGTTGCGCGGGTGCAGGGTAATTTCGTATACTAAACATGGCTGTTAAGCTAGTCAGTGTCTATTTTACAAAAATAATATTGATGGTAGTTTGCCAAACATAAAACTGCTTGTGAGTGTTTATGCATAGATGATTACAAGTGTGATGATGCAACACAGTGCCTGAGACATCAGGGTATAACACAGAGACTTTGGAAACAGAGAATCGGTGAAATGGAAGAATGCTCACAAAAAAGACTGTTCTCGTAACTCGGACGGCAACGTGCCGATCGTGTACTGGAACCCGAACACGGCCAAGGTCAAGGTGAACTGGTACAGCGTCGACAACTCGAATCCGACGAACGGTCTCCGTCAGAAGTTTTAGCAAAGAATCTCGATCTAGGTCGGGATTTTTTGTTGTTCCATATATTTTATCCATTGATTTGTCATCTTCGATGTTTCTATGACAAGCCCTTCTATTCTTATGTACGCTTTCTCCTCGATGATTTTCAGTTCATGTTCCATGCGGACAAAATTCTTTAGGATTTCCAAAAGTATTCGAGCCTTTTCTAAAGTTTCCAGCTTATTATTTTTGTGAGAGTAGTAAGCTTTTATAAGCAAGTACATTATTTCTTGGGCCGTCCCTTCGATGTATGCATGAATTCCAAGTTTGTCAGATTTCGGCAATTTCTTTCCTGTCTGGTATATGACAATGTATACTTGTTTAATACTATGAATAATAGAAATATCGCTGTTGTTGCGGGGGGGGGAGCACTATTGGAAATTTGTTTCATAATATTGTCAGTCTATCAAATTTGCTCCACGCATGGGAAGAGTTCAAAAGAGGAAAGTCAAAGAAAAAAGATGTCGCTCTCTTTGAGCTTAATCTCGAGGATAATATTTTTGAGTTACACAGAAGCCTAGTCTCTAAAGCATATCAGCACACGGAGTATGAGGCTTTTTATATTAGTGATCCAAAACTAAGGAATATACACAAGGCATCTGTGCGTGATCGTGTTGTTCATCAAGCTGTATATAGAATTTTGTGCCAGATTTTTGATAAACATTTTATATATGATTCTTACTCATCGCGAAAATCGCGGGGAACACATTTGGGTGTAAGGCGTTCTTATAAGGCTTGTCGTAAAGTAAGTAAAAATTGGAGAAGAAAAATCTACATACTGAAATGCGATGTCAGAAAATTCTTTGATTCAATGGATCACTCTATTCTGCGTGTTCTTATTGAGAAAAAAGTATTATGTTTGGAGACAATGAGGCTGGTCGATTTGGTTTTGGAGAGTTTCAAGAAAGAAACGGGAAAGGGTCTGCCACTAGGCAATGTTACAAGCCAACTTTTTGCCAATATTTACCTCGATCAATTTGACCAGTTTGTGAAGCATGGCCTTAAAATGAGGTATTATTTCAGATATTGCGACGATTTTATTATTATTTCTGAAAATAAACAGTTTTTATCTGAACTTGTGGATAAGATTAAAATATTTCTGGATCAAAATCTGCTACTCAAACTTCATCCTGATAAAGTTGAGATCAGAAGCATGAGGCAGGGAATAGATTTTCTCGGTTATGTGTGTCTGCCGAACATGATTGTATTGAGGACCAAGACAAAAAAAAGAATTATAAAAAAGATAAAGATAATGTTTGGAAAATTAAAAGCGGGAGAGATTTCACTTACCACATTCAAAAACACTCTAATGTCTTATCTAGGCGTCGTATCTCACTGTTGTAGTAGGGAAATAGAATTTTACATAAAACGCTTTTTATAAAAAGTTATCCACACTTTTTATAAAAATCCAACTTGATTTTATTTTTTTGTACTATAATTAACGCAGGTCGGAAACAAAAAAATAAATCCGCACACCAACTTTGATCTCGTTGCATTTGTCTCAAAGTTTAGTTGTACATCTTGAATTTAGATATAACTTCTAAATTTTGTTTGACTGTTTATGTGGCAACAGGGAGACAAGACCAAAGTTGGTGTTCGGATAAAGTATACTTTATTAAAAAATAATTTAGTTGAATACTTGTCACAGAGTAGTCAACAATAAATATCATGGCAGCAAAAAAGAAGAAGAAAGCAAAGAAGCGAGCATAGTCCCGTAGTAGAGCGAAGCTCACTACAGGATTGCATCTCTGCTTTTCTAAAAAATCAATTTGATTTTTCAAAAATCCGCACGTGCGGATTTTTGTTTTTATCCGCACACTAATTTTGGCATCGTCTCCCTGTTGCTATATAGAGGGGCTGCAAAAGTATCAGATTGTATCTAAATGTGGCTGTATATCTAGAATTTGAGACTAGATGCAACTATGCCAAATTTAGTGTGCGGATGAATGTTAAAATCAGCATTTTATGCTAAAATGAGTCACATATGGCAATTTTAGATAAGCTATTCGGCTCAGAATCCTCAAGGACTTTGAAGGAAATACAGCCCCTAGTTGATAAAATTAACGCTCTGGAGAGCGGTATTTCCGTGCTGTCTGATGCAGAACTGAAAGCTAAAACCCCTGAATTCAAAAAACGTCTCGTACAAGGTGAGACCTTGGATGATTTATTGCCTGAGGCCTTTGCTGTAGTGCGCGAGGCCAGTAAGAGATGTCACGACGAGAGACATTTCGATGTTCAACTTATGGGTGGCATCGTTTTACATCATGGAAGTATTGCCGAAATGCGAACAGGAGAAGGAAAAACTCTTATTGCTACTTTGCCGGCCTATCTTAACTCTCTTGCTGGACTCGGTATTCATGTGGTTACAGTAAACGATTATCTTTCACGTCGTGACGCGGTTTGGATGGGAGAGATTTATGATTTTCTTGGAGTTTCTGTTGGAGTAATAAACAACGCCGAATCTTTTATATATGACCCAACACATAAAGAGCTAGATGAAAAAAGAGACGAAGTAGCTTCTTTCAAAGTTGTGACAGAGTTTCTTCGTCCGTGCACAAGACGCGAGGCTTATCACGCCGATATAACATATGGAACGAACAATGAATACGGTTTTGATTATTTGAGGGATAACATCGAGTATGAAGAAAAAAATCTGCGTCAGAGAGAACCAAATTACGCTATTGTTGACGAGGTCGACTCTATTCTTATTGACGAGGCTCGTACACCTCTCATTATTTCTACGCCGACAATTGATTCTGACGAGATGTACAAAAAATTTGCCGATATATCGTCAAAACTGGAGACGGGTGAACATTATGCTGTTGATGAAAAGTTCAAAACAATATCGCTCACTGATTCTGGCATCACCAAAGCCGAGGAACTTCTCGGTGTTGAAAATATATACACCGAAAAAGGTATAAAATACGTGCATCATCTGGAAACAGCCGTTCGTGCGACGGCCCTTTTTCACAAAGACAAAGACTATGTGGTCAAGGATGGTGAGGTGGTGATAGTTGATGAGTTCACCGGCCGCTTGCAACCAGGAAGACGATGGTCAGAGGGCTTGCATCAGGCCATAGAAGCCAAAGAACACGTGGTAATCCAGAAGGAATCCAGAACTTTTGCTTCTATAACATTTCAGAACTATTTTCGGCTTTACAAAAAGCTTTCGGGCATGACTGGAACTGCGGTTACTTCATCGGAAGAGTTTTATAAAGTTTACGGTCTTCATGTTATTTCCATACCGACAAACAAACCAAATGCAAGGACTGATCGCAATGATCTTATTTTTCAAACAGAGTCGGGTAAGTTCAAGGCTATAAGCAAAGAAGTTAAAGAAAGACATGAAAAAGGCCAACCAGTTCTCATCGGTACGGTATCGATTGAGAAAAACGAGATGCTTTCAGAATATTTAAAAGCTGAGGGCATACCTCATGAAATTTTGAACGCTAAAAACCATGGAAGAGAGGCGGAAATTCTAGCTCAAGCGGGAAAACCAAAGTCTGTAACAGTTGCTACAAACATGGCTGGTCGAGGAATTGATATAAAACTGGGAGGAAATCCCGGGTCGCTCGAGGCATATGAGGAGGTCAAATCAAAAGGCGGGCTTTTTGTTCTAGGTACCGAGCGTCATGATGCGAGGCGTATAGACAATCAGCTCCGAGGTCGCTCCGGTAGACAGGGCGATTCCGGCGAGACGCAGTTTTTCGTTTCTCTGGATGACCATTTGATGCGAGTTTTTGGCGGGGACTCCATAAAAAACATGATGGGTAAGCTCGGCATTGGGGAAGATGAGGCCATTGAAAACAAAATGATTACGCGGTCGCTCGAAAGCGCACAAGAGAAAATCGAAGGTTTCAACTTTGACGCACGAAAACATGTTTTGGAGTTTGACGATGTCCTGAATTTTCAGAGAAAGATTTTTTACGGCAGAAGAAGAGAAATTCTTCTGGGTAATGTCGAGATTGTTAAAAACTACATCAGAGAATTGTTGGTGGATGTAGATGAAAAAGAAAGGGAAGCAATAGAAAAAAAACTCGAAAACAAAGACCCGCAGTATAGCGAGGCTTTGCGTCGAGTCATTCTACAAGTGATGGATATGTTTTGGGTTGAGCATTTGGAAGTGATGGATTATATGCGCTCTTCTGTTAACCTTCGCGCCTACGGTCAGAGAGACCCGCTTGTTGAATACAAACGCGAAGGACTGTCGCTTTTCAAAAATATGGAAATTTCCATCGGCCAAGAAATTTTGAAACTTATTCCCCAAATAGTGCCTGAGATTAAGTTATCCAATGAACAGGTTAAGTTTGTGGAAGGAATGGAAGGAGCAAGTGCCCCAATTTCTCTTTCCACACCAAAAACTCCAGATGGACACCCCAGTACCAGAGCAAAGCTCGGTACGGGGCAAGGAAAAATTGGTCGTAACGATCCCTGCTTCTGTGGAAGCGGTAAAAAGTTCAAAAAATGTGGGGAATTGAAAACCGAGGAACATCAGAAGATGATGAAAAATAAGTAGATTTAAGTGACAGAATAAAATTTATTGACACAGAACTTAAAATATCATAGAGTTAGGAAGGACATCAAACCCATAAATAAAGACTGGAGGCAGGGATGGGACAGATAATGTTCACCCTGCCGGCCGGCAGGGAGTTTGAGAGAACGTTTTTCGGTCTTCCCGTGAGCTGGGTTCCTTCCTACTGGGCTCCACGACTTGGGTTTGATGCTGCTATCCAGCAGGTCATCCAAGACAACTGGGCTCAGTTCGCTGAGGCTCAAAGGTTGGGGGCCTCGTACGTGCACAACCCGATTGAGCCCGAGATGGGCAGGACGCCGGATGTCTGGAGCATGGTAAAGGGGTATCTTCCAGAAGAGGTTGATGGCCGAAACCCGCCACTTGGCCTTTACGTGGCACTTGGTAGTTCCCTCGACCTGCACTATGGGGTCGATGCTTTCTTCTGGTGGGATGGTTGCTGTGCAACAGTTGACCTCTCTCTTCAGGAGAAGACCAAGGGGGCTCAGAATCCCAAGATGGTCCTTCATGCAGATATGCTGATTGGGCTGTCGATTTTACGCCGTGGTGGTCTAAACTGGTTCGGACGACGCATGGCCAGACTATTGATACACCGACGGGAAGTGCTCGTCGGGACAGGAAGTAGGATTGGCAAAGTTCGTTGGGTGTGATCCGGGCAGACTTAAACCGTCTGGCCCGGATTTCCGTATTAGCTGGAACTCGTCTTTATTTTGTGGTATTCTTTTTCATATGAAAAAATACATTTATATTTTAATAAGTCTACTTGTTCTTGCTGGAGTCGTTTGGCTTATTATGACGCCGGGGAAGCCAAGTAAACTGGATGATTTTGCAAAATGTTTGAAAGATAAAGGAGCAATATTTTACGGAGCGTTTTGGTGTCCGCATTGCCAAGCTCAAAAAGCTCGTTTCGGAAAGTCGGCACAGTACTTGCCATATGTTGAGTGTTCAACTCCTGATTCCCAAGGACAGTTGCAGGTTTGTAAAGACGCCGGGATTACAACATATCCAACATGGCAGTTTGGAACGACAACGGATTCGACGGGCTCACCGCAGATCGATCGTCTAACTGGTGAGGTGGAGCTTTCGGAACTTGCAGAGAAAACCAGTTGCGTTTTGCCTAAATAGTTTAATAAGTTCGACAAGATAAATAAGTTAAATAAGGAAATTCAATGATTCAATTTGTTCAAACAAATGCCACGCCGATTATCGGGACTTTGACACTTTTGTCGAATATTATATTTGTTGTGGTTCTTCTCGCCATAGTAGTTCACTCCGGCTCTCGGGCAAAGTTTTATGCTTTTGTTCACAAATATATTCTTGAGTTGCTTTTCTGGGGTGTGATGTCGGCTGTGGTTGGCAGTTTGGTTTACTCGGATATTGTCGGCTTTCCTCCTTGTGATTTGTGTTGGTGGCAGAGGATTTTTATGTATCCACAAGTCATAATCCTTCTCGTGGCCATGATTAGGCGCGACAAAAGCGTTATTGATTATCTTGTTCCTCTCTCGGTTCTTGGCGCTCTAGTCGCTCTTTTTCAGTCATTTGTTCAATGGGGATTTTCTTTTGGTCTTGCCGGTGGTTGCGCGGCTGCCGGAGGAGAATGCGCCAAAGTATTCTTTACCCAGTATTCCTATATCACCATACCCTTCATGTCATTCACGGTTTTCTTATATATAATCGCTTTGAAATTTGTTTACTACCACAAAGAAAGACATATAAAAAGAGGGAATAATGGATAATGATAATAAGACCAGGATAGTTACACATAGCTCTGGATTTCACACAGATGATGTTTTTGCCGTAGCCACATTACTTCTGGTAGTAGGAGAAGAAAAAGAAGTCGAGATTATTCGCTCCCGTGAAAAAGAGGTTCATAAAACTGCTGATTATGTAGTTGATACTGGAAATGAATATGATCCAGATAGAAACCGTTTTGATCATCATCAAGAAGGAGGGGCAGGCAAGAGAGAAAATGGTGTGCCTTATGCTTCCTTTGGTCTTGTCTGGAAGAAATTTGGCCAGGAATTGACTGGGAGTAAAAAGGGGTTGGAAATGATTGATCAAATGATAGTACAGCCGATAGATGCAGGTGATAATGGACTGAGATTCCTCCAGACCACAATTCCAAATCTCTATCCTTTTGACATAGGAAGACTTGTATTTCTTTTTGCTCCAACATGGAAAGAGGAAACTAGCATCGACGAGGTGTTTATTAAACTTGTCTCATATGCCAAAGTAATCATTTCACGCCTTATTGTTTCAGTGAAAGATGACATAGAAGCTGAAAAACTTGTGTTGGATTGTTATAATACCGCTCCGGACAAGAGACTTATTTTATTAAATGAGAGATATCCTTGGGAGGAAGTTTTATCACAGTTTCCTCTACCGCTTTTTGTTGTTTATAAAAATCAGCAGGGTCAGTGGTCAATAAAGACAATACGTGATGATATGTTTTCATATGAACCAAGAAAAAAACTACCCGAAAGCTGGGCCGGTAAAAGAATGGAAGAATTAGAAAAAGTCACAGGGGTTAAAGATGCGGTGTTTTGCCACAATGCCCGCTTTATGGCGGTGGCTAAAACAAAAGAGGCAGTATTGAAACTAGCTGAAATAGCCCTCAACTCCTAACTTTTCCACACAGCGTGAGATCTGTTGACACTAAGTGTCAGCAGATTAGGAGAATAAGCCGGGGAGGTAGAGAACCACCATACTTATTATCATAAGTACACAGATGATGGTCCATACCACTTGGAGTTTCTTTTTGTTCTTTTTCTGGAATAACATGATAAGATAGTAGAAAGTGTGAAAGAAGAAAGTAAAAAGTGAAAACATTTGAATAAACTTTCACACTTTATACTTTTAACTTTCAAACTTAATCATGATTGATTTTCAGCAAAAACGCAAGATTCGTTCTGTGGCTTACCATCGCGTCACTTTAGGAATACTTTTTATTTTGGTTTTGATTTTTGCTCACTCGGTTTGGAAAGTTTATCAGAAAAAACGCGAGAGCGAAAATATGAAAAACATATCTCTGAAAGCGACGGAGGAACTGAGGCGACGAGATCAGGACCTCAAGTTAAAGATTGATAGATTGGGGACTGAAGCTGGGGTTGAGGAGGAGATTAGGTCCAAGTTTAACGTAGTAAAGAGTGACGAAAACATGGTTGTTGTGGTTGAAGATCAAAGTCAAACAGAGGCGACTTCTAGTTCACAAGCCACTTTTTGGCAGAAAATCTGGGATTTTCTTGTGAGGTGAAGTCTGGTATACTTGTTTGAAATATAAATAAAAAATAACAACAATATGAACAAAAAAGTAACAATATATTCAACGCCAACATGTCATTTTTGCAACATGGCAAAAGATTATTTCAAGGAAAACAATGTAGAGTACACGGCTTTTGACGTCTCGGTCGATCAGGATAAGAGGAAGGAAATGATGGAAAAATCAGGCCAGCTTGGCGTGCCTGTCATTATCATAGGCGACAAAATTATCATAGGTTTCAATAAACCAAAAATTGCAGAGCTTTTGGATATAAAGTAGAAATATTTGAACGCTAGTACAAGGTGAGACCTTGTACTGTTAAGGATGTTTCTCGGAGATATAATTCAGAAAGTTCCGAAAATAAGTTGCCGTCGTAGCTCAACGGATAGAGCAAATTCGTCCTAAGAATGAGATAGAGGTTCAATTCCTCTCGATGGCACACAATTTTGATTTTTTGAGCAAATTTGCTACTATATGCCTATGTCACCAGAGGAAAGAGAACTTTTACAGAAAAGCGTTGCCTTAGCCGAGGAAAACAATAATATTCTTCGTTCGATAAAGCGGGGGATGCGATGGGCAAGGATTATGAGTTACATATACTGGTTCTTTATTATCGGGTCGGCAGTTGGGGCTTACTATATAATCCAGCCATACCTAGAGCAGCTTATGTATGCATACAGCGGAGCAAAAAGTTCCATCGGTGACGGAAGCGGTTTCCAAGCCGTACTTAATAGTTTGAAACAGGTTAGTAAATAAACATGCCGAGGTAGCTCAGTTGGTAGTAGCGCTTCCCTGAAGAGGAAGATGTCGCCAGTTCGACTCTGGCCCTCGGCACCAAAATAGGTTTATCCCTTTACCCTAAGTTTCGTCTGTCTATTTTTATCAATTTTTGGCAATCGTAAAATAAGAAGGCCGTGTTTTTCTATGGCGTCCGCCTCATCAACCTGTACTTCGGCAGGAAGCATAATAGTTCGTGAAAATGTGCCCCAGTAGAGTTCTTGGTGGAAATAGTCCTCATCTTTGACAAATCTTTCCGTCTCGCGTTTGCCTTTTATCGTGACCATGTCGCGGGTGATAGATATGTCGAGGTCTTCAGGCTTTACTCCGGCCACCATGCTTTTTATAACTATTTCCGTCGGTGTTTGGTAGAGGTCAACTGTAAGCTCTCCATCCTCGCTTTCATCATCAAACCAAGCCTCGCCATTGTTGTCTCCCCTGATGGGTATTTTTTTGCTACTAACAATTTCCGACTCAGCTTCTTCGTCCATTTTCATACTGCCGGTTAGTTTTTCAAAAAATGATCTATTGTCTTTCATAAGTGTTTTGATTTATATTTTTTATTTTTTCAAACATTAAAAGTATGGCTACAATTCCGACCCAGACCACACCAAATGTAAGAAAAATGTTTTTTTCTGCACTGTTAATTATAAGTAAATTGAAGCCAGTATGCAACACGATAGCAACGATAACTCCAGCAATAGTGTAAAATACTTTATCAACATGCGATTTATAGAAAGCTAGAGCCATATATACACCTATGGTGGCGGACGACATGATGTGGAGAAGTGACGCACCTACAAATCGCAGGTTTCCAGAGACGATGGTGTCAACCAGATTTCCGGCGTGAATTGATGGTATGAGAAAGAGTGCATTTTCAAAGGTGACAAAACCGAGGGCCGACACTATGAGGTAAATCATGTCGTCTACTGGCTCATCCGCCACTTTTTTGTTTCGTAGGGCGATAAAATATACAAATGCAAACTTAGCGGTCTCTTCTATGGTTGCCCACAGGATAAATGACAACAAATGCGGGTCTGGTTGATAGTTATAAACAAGCTTTTCGAGCGGTAAAACTACTAGGACCGCTAACATACCACCGAGGAAAGATAGAGTAATCATTTTTGCCGGTTCTGGGTGGCTATCTTCTTTCAGCCAGAACCACATCCATATCAGGGCTGGAATAAGCCCAAGAATAAAAGCTAGGATGAAAGGATAGTTTTGAAGGAAAGATAGCATAATTTTTAATTTAAACTTTAAAATTTAGACTTAATTTTAAATTATTAAATTCTAAATTTTAAATTGTTGGCTCAGGCCACTCTTCGATCATGAGAAGAGTTTTCTTATCCATATTTTGCCAAATTTCTTCCGTGATAAATGGCATGAATGGATGTAAAGCTCTGAGAGTAGCGTCTAGGGTCTGAAGTAAAAATTGCTTACGTCGACTCTTCTCTTCCTCCGTGCCTCTTTGGAAGATTGTTTTGCTTTCTTCTATTATTTTATCCGCGAGAGTGTGCCAGACATAATGATACAATTTTTCGGCGGCAAGATAAAAACGAAAATTGTCCATATCTTTTGTAACATCCTCAAGCACGGCTCGTCTTTCGGCTCTGAGTGTTTCGTCAAATTCGTTCCTCTCCGGAAAACCATTTTCCATACTTTCCCCCTCTGTATTTTCCAGGATAAACCTCGTAATGTTCCAGATTTTATTGGCGAAGTTTTTATAGGCCTTAATTTTGTCTTCTGAGAGGGCGAGTGAAGTTCCTGGTGTATTTCCTATAACCAGTGCCATACGCAGAGCATCTGTACCAAATTTCTCCGTGAGTATCATAGGATCGATAACATTTCCCTTGCTTTTGCTCATCTTTAGTCCTTTGCCATCTAAAACAAGCCCATGAAGATAAACGTTTTTGAATGGCACCTTCCCCGTGATATACAGTCCGAGCATAATCATGCGTGTCACCCAGAAGAAAATAATTTCTCCAGCCGTTTCCATGACATCCGTTGGATAAAAAGTTTTGAAGTCTTCGTGATCTGGAAACCCCAGTGTTGCAAAAGGCCATTGTCCTGATGAAAACCATGTATCAAATGTGTCATTGTCTTGGGCCACCCCTCCTCCACATTTGTCGCATTTCGATATTTTATTTTCCAAATCTACCATACCGTGACTGCACTGGGTGCATATTTTAGCTGGAATAGGAATGCCCCAGACTATTTGCCTAGATATATTCCAATCCATAATATTTTGTAGCCAGTGAGTGGTTATTTTCTTATAGTGATCTGGTATATATACGATCTCATCATTCTCTATTTTTTCCAATGCTTTCTCCGCCAGTGGCTTCATTTTTACAAACCACTGACTTTTTATCTGGGGCTCAATGATTGTTCCGCATTTATAGCAGGTTCGGACAACGTGCTTGTAGTTCTCGTCTATCTTTTCCACTAAACCTTTTTTTTGCAATTTTTCTAGTATCAAAGGTCTAGCTTTTTTGATGTGCTGACCAGCAAACTCTCCGGCAATGGGTAACAGTTTACCCTGTTCATCTATTATCTGCTCCTTGTCTAGATGATGTCTCTCGGCTATTTCAAAGTCAGCCGTGTCGTGCCAAGGAGTGATAGTCATAACTCCAGTACCGAACTCCATATCAACAGCCGAGTCTTTTATAATGGTCGCCTCAACAGGCCCATTTATCCATTCGAGGTTTATTTTTTGGCCATCTTTATAATCAGCGTATCTTTTATCGTCAGGATGCATGACCACATATTTATCGCCAAATTTTGTTTCAGGTCTGGAAGTGGCTATAGTGAAAGGTCCGTATTTGAGGTAGTAGAAACTATCAGTTCGTTCCTCGTCTTTGATTTCTAGATCAGAAAAAGAGGTTTGATGTTTTGTACACCACGAGACAATTCTCGATCCTCTATATACCAAATCATCGTCATACAGTTTTTTGAATGTTTGATAAACGGTTTGTATGATGTCTGGATCAAGTGTAAATTTTTCTCGAGACCAGTCACATGACGCCCCCATTTTCCTTATTTGCGATTTTATGTTACGAGAATTGTTTAGTGTGAAGTCCAGTATCTCTTTGTAAAGTTGTTTTGGTTCGATTTCAAATCTAGTTCGACCTTCTTTCTCTAGTTGTTTTTCGTACACAACTTGGGTTTCAAATCCCGCATGGTCTAGACCGGGGAGCCATAGAGTTTTGAATCCTTGCATCCTTTTATATCGAATCATTATGTCCTCTATAGTCATAACAAGTCCATGACCGGCATGAAGTGAGCCGTTGGCATTTGTCGGTGGCATTATTAGTGTAAAGGGTTTAGCATTAGGGTCAGTATTCTTGTCGGGATTGAAAAAACCGCTTTCCTCCCAGATTTTGTAGATCCTTTCCTCTGTTTCTTGGGGCTTATATGGGGATAAGAAAATTTCCTTCATCCCGTTAGAGTTTTTGATCATTTATTTGAAGTTAAATTTACTTGTGCAAGAATAATGTATTTTATCCACAGGCGTTAGGAAGTAAAACTCTAACGGGATTCATTTCTTTATATTATCACACCCAAACTTTGTGAGGTAGTTGTTGACAGTAGCAATAATTTGACAAAACAAAGTATCTTAAGGACATGTCTTTTATATACTACATATTATGTCCTTGATAATTACTTCCCGAAATAGACATGTTTTGTAGGCTATAAATTTTATATAAAAAACTTTTTTTGATGTAAAGGACATGAATCTAAAGAATGGCTATAAACAAGGATATTTCTGATATTAGTATTTTCCTCGACTATTGACACTTTTGTAATCGAAGTGTATCCTTTTCGGCATAATAAATATCTATGAAAACAGGCGTAAATAAATTAATACACATGAAGCATTTAGCTTTATTTACAGCCATATTCATGGCCACTTTTTTTGGTTTGGTGATTACCACAACCCACGCATTTAATGATCCACCCAATTTGAGAGCGAATGTAGTTTTCTCGTTTGAAGAGGTAAGTGGATACAACCCTAATTTAACCATACCACAGCAGGGTAATAAAATTATTCATTATGTTGTCCATGCCAATAACCTTGGACCGGGCTCAGTTACAGTTAAAAAAGAGGGATCAACGAATCCAATTTCTGGTTGGCAGGCTACTGGAGAGGGTAATGCTGAAGAGCTTGTAACCGTCGGCGGCAAAACGGTTTACCAAGAAGGAGAGTCTGGCGTTACGGATTTTTACTATGATACTGCCCAAAGAAGTTGTGGAAGAGTACAAATTGATATCGGATTTAAAGATACAGAAAATACTGCAGATAGATTAGCTGGTGATCAAATGGTTACTGGTATTGTAATTAATTATGGTGTTGATTGTAGCACCCTTCCCCAAGGATATCTGGATGGTGCAAGCTGTACTCATATTGGTGGTTGGTCTATAGATTTTGATACACCAAATTCTTTTGTTAATATTGAAAT
>C687J35174_10007810_pt1 | contig 13712 bp, 9 predicted proteins | sample RifCSPhighO2_01_FD_35174 | JGI IMG/M metagenome (IMG submission 35174) | reverse complement strand
AAGGGGTGCAATTCAGGCTAGAATTCAGGGAATAATGGAGCAAGAATTTACAAATAATGAGAGTTGTGCTGGGTTATCAGGGCCCGTACACTCGCTAAATTTTGTTTTCGACTTCTGAAGCAATTGAACGATAAGAGCAGTATTCACAAGTGGGGGTAATAGGCGGAAGATTGCCGATTAAACACTTTCGGATATTTTTGAGAGTTGCTTCGATCCATGAATCGTTGCCATCGTAGGCAATAATTTTGATATCAAATTCTAGTTTGCCATCGAAGGCCTCCCGATCAGTCTTGCCATTGCAATATACAAAGTAGGCTGTGTTCGAAACTTGAAAATCATTTTTGCGGAAAAGCCATTGGTATACCTCCACTTGGCGTTTGTAACTAATTTGCCAATCAGCATCAATACCGACCTCCGTTTTCTTACTCGTGGCCTTATAATCAACAATATTGAGTTTGCCTTCTGGATCAACCCACACGTCATCTATGCCACCTGTGATTATAAAATTGGTATCAATGTGATGGAACTGAATACCTCGACGCAGGGCATCGCGCCACTCCTCCATACGCTCGTGTTCAAAGGGCACTGAATAAATACCGTATTGTTTTACAAGCGGGTGTCGCGTCCCTTTGGCTCTGTGAATATCAAATTCTTTTTTGAGTAAAGTATCAACAGCAGAGTTTAGACTAAAAGGAAATCCTGGTGGCCTACCCACCCCAAGCCGTCTATCTAAATAGAAACATCTTTGACACTCCATAAACAAATCAATCTTGGAACGCGAAAGTTTAAAAGGTTCGTGACTCCTCGGATCAAACACTCTCGTCGAAACTTTGTACTCAAACCCCATCCCGTTAGAAGTTATTTCGATTAATCAGGCTAGACATTATTTTGTTCATTGACAGTACTTGCCAATACTTCTAATGGTACACATGTTATTGTAGTCCCATCATAACACAAACAGCTCCTCTTTCTACAAATAACATTTCGCTTCCCCCTCTAATAGCCTGAGAGACGTTTGATTTTTTTGTGAGTGCGGATTTTTTCGTGGGCCTTGGCTTCAATTTGGCGGATACGTTCGCGAGTTACGGCAAACTGCTTACCCACTTCCTCAAGCGTTCTCTGCACACCATCTTTGAGACCGTGGCGGAGCTCAAGTATTTCACGCTCTTTGGGCGACAAATCATCAAGAATTTCTCGGATTTGGTCCTGTAGAATACGCTGTGAGGCGCTGTAGTCAGGTGGGGCTACTTTATCGTCGGGTATAAACTCCCCCAAAACACTCTTGCCATCGTCCTCATCCCCCACTGGCCTCTCAAGGGAGACGGTGGACTGGTCAATCGACTCAATATGGTGAATCTTCTCCACCTCCACGCCCATCTCGGTAGCTACCTCACTAGGCAAGGGTTCTCTGCCAAGATCCTGCGATAGTCGTCGCACAACTTGTTTGTACTTGGCGATTGTTTCCACCATATGCACTGGAATGCGAATTGTTCGCGATTGATCGGCAATTGCTCGTGTAATAGCCTGCCTTATCCACCAAGTAGCATAAGTAGAGAACTTATAACCCTTAGTCCAATCAAATTTCTCCACGGCTTTAAACAAACCGATATTCCCTTCTTGAATTAAGTCAAGTAAGGTTAAATCAGAACTGCGACCCATGTATTTTTTAGCGATAGAAACAACCAAACGTAAATTTGCCTTGGCTAACTCGTTTTTAGCCTCTAGGTCCCCAATGATAATTCTTTGAGCTAGAGTCCTCTCTTCGCCAGCATTAATTAATCTGTAGCGGCCAATCTCTTTCAAATACATTTGAACAGAATCGTAGTCTCCCGTACCGATTAGGCCGACATGGTGTTTATCGGCAACCGGATCTTCCACACTAAGCAAACCGCCACCTTCTATAATGTCAACACTATTTTCCTGGAGTAATTCATATAATTCATCAAGGTGGAGTATCTCATCTTCAATTTGCGGAAATTCCTTAAGAATCTCACCATAAGTCACAAAACCGCGCTTTTTACTCCTTTCAAGTAAAACATTAGCCTTCCGTAAAAAAACAAGTCTTTGTTTATCTTTAGGTAATTTTACTTTTTTTGGAATACCTTTAGACTTTAGGCTTCTTTTTCGCCTTTTTCGCACCGACTTAGTCCCGTTGAATTTTTTAATAATCTTTCTCTTCACAAGTTTGGATTTTTCCTTTACTAGCTTCTTTTTTGTAGTTTTCTTTTTCTTCGGCATTTCAGGGTTTGCTTAATTCCTTGCTAATATCTTGACACCTAGACAAACATTTGGCTATTTTTGTTTTATCACCTTTTGCTTCAGCAAGACGCAATTCATCCATAGCTTCACTGAATTGAAACTTAAGAACTTCTCTATGTAGTCTACTAAACAAAATATCAACTTCCTGCGCGTATCCTGATCTCGTTCTATAATAGGCTTCTACTTCAAAAACAAGGTCTTCTTGCCGTTCATTTTCATATTTTTTCTTAAGACTAGAGAATATTTGAGAACCTAAAACAGTATCTAAATCCTGCCATATTTTTGTGGATAAATCAAGCTCAATTTTGTCTTTACTAGATTCAAGTATGATTGCCATCCCCAATAATCTAGTGGCCACAAGTTCAAGAGGTGACGGGATAATCTTGAGTGTAGGTTCCGGATTTGATCTGTCGAAGGATATTTCATCTTTCTTTTTAGCAGAAAACCACTTTTCAAAATCCCGTCGAGTTGCATCGGGAGCAACTCCCAAAAGAGCGGCAACATCCTGTAAGGCTCGATCTTTTTCTATCTCATTATAGGTATCACCTAAAACTGGATACAAATAATCTCGAATGGCTTTTTCTCTCTCGCGCCTATCATTGTAATTATCACGAATTAGAATAAGGGCATAGTCAATAAATGCGAGTTCTTTTGACAATATTGTTCTAAAAGCATCCGAATTTTCTTTTACCATATCGGCTGGATCCGTACCTCTAGGCAACGCTACAATCGATACGTACATACCAGCCGAAAGGGCCATTCTGACTACTTTTTCTGAAGCTCGAAAACCGGCATTATCAGAGTCCAGGACAACCAGAATATTATCGGTAAAACGTTTCAAAATTGAAACGTGCTCGGGAGTAAAAGCTGTGCCTGACACTCCAATTACGTTATTGACCCCGGCCTGATGAGCCAAAATAACATCGAGTTGTCCTTCCACCAAAATAACTTTATCCATTTCTCTGATAGTAATATTCGCCTCGTTTATTCCAAAAAACACTTTGGATTTATGGAACAAGCTTGTTTCCGGACTATTGATGTATTTGCCCTGTTTCTCGGTGTCTTCTGTAATCCCTGGTAAAATTCTGGCAGAAAATCCTATCGGTCGGCCACCAATATCCAAAAAGGGGAATAAGATGCGTCCCCGAAAACGATCATAGTACCCCTTGTTAGATTTGACTAAAAGACCCGCTTTCTCTGCGTCAGTTTCAGCTATACCCTTGCGACGCAAATGTTCACTTAATGCCCGCCAAGCTTTCGGCGCAAAACCAATTTGAAACTTTTCTATGGAGAATTGTTCCAAACCTCTATCTTTCAAATATTGATTACATTCTACAGATTTTGTAAGTTGATTTCTATAAAAGTTAACAGCTTCAATTAAGGCTGCTCTTATTTTACCGGTTCCACTAAATTGGCCCATATCCTTGTTAAGAGAAACCCCGGAGCGATCGGCTAAAACACGCAGAGCCTCTTTGAATTCAATGCTCTCTATTTCTTCAACAAAAGTAAATATATCCCCCCCGCGATTGCATCCAAAACAGTGGAATGTTCCTCTCTCCGGAGAAATAAAAAACGATGGAGTGCGCTCGTTATGGAAAGGACAACGCGCCTTCATGTTGATACCGGCTTTTTCAAGCTTGATATAAGAACCAACGACGTCGGCTATAGTTAATTTACTTTTTATAATTTCAACTGTAGACTCCATTGTCTCTGATTTGATTAAGAGGGCGATCTGACCCAAAATCACTTACTTAGAAGATAAATTTACTTTTTTGTGATTGCCCGTAACCCAGTACCTGCCGGAATCATACGACCTATTAATACATTCTCCTTAAGACCTAGTAATTTATCATGAGCACCCCTTAGGGCTACTGAAATCAATGTCCTTTGAGTATTTTCGAAAGAAGCGGCGGCAAGGAAAGATGGGGTGGTCATTGATACGTCCGAGATACCGAGGAAAACCTCCTCGGCCGTGGCTTTCTTTCCTCCTTCACCTCCAATAAAACGATTCTCCTCTAATAATTTCAAAGCGCTTACAATTTCTCCCCTGGAAAAAACGGTATCACCGGAATCAGTTATCTTTTTCCGAGAGAACATTTGACGCACAATTACTTCAATATGCTTCCTGGAAATTACCGCTCCTTGGGAAAAATAAATCTCATGAATAACGCGTAGTATGTAATCTTCCGTAGGGATACGACCAGCTAGATTGAAAAGAGCCGAAATATCAGCCGGACCGTCTGTCAATATGTCACCCTTCTTGACAATTGAACCCGGTTTAACAAGCACCGTACGATTAAGCGCGACCTCATACTCAATCCTATCGCCGACTTTAATCTTCTTAGAGGCGGCATCAATTAAAATAACAATGAATTGCACACGATCATGTTTTTTCACTTCAACAACTTCCCCCGAAACTTCGGACACGAGAGCAGGATTCTTGGGCGTTCTATTTTCAAATATCTCCTCCACTCTTGGCAAGCCTGTAGTTATATCTCCTTGAACTGAAGCCACACCGCCTTGATGGAAAGTACGCATAGTCAATTGGGTTCCTGGCTCACCAATTGCTTGAGCAGCCACCACACCCACAGTCTCACCAATTTTTACCAACTCGTTACGTCCGAGATCCAAACCATAACATTGCCGACAAATACCATCTACTGTTCTGCAAGAAAGCGGGGTCCTGACACGAACCTGTTTAATATTAGACGCTTCAATCAAGCTAGCTTCATGCTTGAAAATCAATTCACCTGCTTTTAATTCTATTTTATTTTTAGTGTCTTTAATATCATCCAAGAGTACCCTCCCCCTAATGTCGGCACCGAAACTAGAATGAACGTGCGAAGCAGGAAGTCTATCAATAATCCGACCCTTATCATCGCCACAATCCCCTTCGGAAACTATGCAACTATCCGCGACATAAACCAATTTTCTAGTTAAATAACCTGCCTTTGCAGTGTTAAGGGCTGTGTCAGTTAAACCCTTTCTTGCTCCATGAGTTGATATAAAATATTCCAAGGGAGAAAAGCCTTCCGTGTAAGAGGCAATAATTGGAAAATTCACTGTTTTACCTGATGGATTGACAATGAGACCTTTCATACCGGCCATTTGCGAAACATTACCGATTTTGCCCCGAGCGCCGGAAACTAGCATATTCATAACCGAACCATCTGGATCCAGAGTTGTTGGTAAAATTTTATCCAGTTTACTTTTTGCCTCTTGCCAAATTTCAATTGACATACGATATATCTCTCCATCTGATAGGAAACCCTCGGAATATTTCTCATCAAGAACCGAAATAACAGCTCTAGCTTCCTTTATGATCAGCGCCTTTTCCTTAGGTACTTTAACAGCATCTATTCCCCAAGTGATACCGCTCTTTTTTGCATATCTGAATCCAAATCGCTTAATACTGTCCAAAATACCCGGCAACTCACTAAGGCCATATTTTGCGATTAAATTATCAACCAATTCGGACATATCGGTGAATGTGATCGGTTTATTTATAAAAGTAAAATCGTCTGGCAAAAAGCGATTAAACAACAAACGTCCAACAGAAGTTCTAAAAACCTTGCCTTCAAATTGGGTGAATTTTTCTTTGTGAGTAGGTAAAACAAGCACTTCATCCCGCAGGCTTATCTGACGATAATCATATGCGGCAATGGCCGCATTGGGACTAGTAAAATATTTAAGATCAAGACCTTTAGCTCCTTTGTTCGGAATCTTGGTTGTCCAATAACATCCTAAAATAATATCAAGAAGTTTAAATTTGGCTAAAATCTCATTATTGCCCGGACCCAGAAGATTTTTTTCTGAAGCCATTATTGTCTCTGCCTCCTCTTGGGCAGCCTTAGACAAGGGCAAGTGAACAGCCATCTGATCTCCATCAAAGTCTGCGTTGAAAGCGCTACAAACAAGAGGATGGACTTGTATTGCGTTACCCTCAATCAATACGGGTCTAAAGGCCTGTACACCCAATCTGTGCAAAGTAGGGGCGCGATTTAAGAGAACACGTTTATCTTTGATTACATGTTCCAAGATCTCCCATACTTCTGGAATACCTTCGTCAATCAATTTACCGGCCCCGCGAATGTTAAAAGCCAACTCTCGCTCAAGAAGCTTGGAAATTACAAAAGGCCTAAATAGTTCCAATGCCATATGTTTGGGAAGACCACATTGAGAAAGCTTAAGTTCGGGACCAACAACAATCACGCTCCGAGCAGAATAATCAACTCGCTTGCCCAGTAAGTTCTGTCTAAAACGACCATGCTTACCTTTAAGATTATCTGAAAGCGATTTCAACGGCCGTCGCTGGGCCTGATTAACCGCGCCAGTAGCTTTGTGAATGGAATTATCTATTAGAGCATCGACAGCTTCTTGTAAAATACGCTTTTCATTGCGCAGTATTACATCCGGAGCAGAAAGTTCCATTAATTTCTTCAAACGGTTGTTGCGATTAATAACTCGTCGATATAGGTCGTTGATATCGCTTGTCGCATGACGTCCGCCATCTAAAGCAACCATTGGTCGGAGCGCGGGTGGAATAACCGGTATAGCTTTTAGAAACATCCATTCTGGACGCACACCGGAACGCCGAAGTGATCTGAGAAGGTTTAAACGCTTTTCTAGCTTTGGTTTTTCGCTTGCATTGGCTTTATCTTTATCTGTCATAGTGGACTCAAAGAGTTTCTCCAAATTTAGGGCCCTAAATATATTATAAACGGCTTCGGCCCCAATTTCAGCCTCAAAAACATTGCTGTACTTAAGTGAAAACTTATTATAAGACATTTCATCTAAAATCTTCCAAAGTTTGATACTTTCAAGTTCTGCCTTAGCTTCGCTTAAAGCGTTCTTTAACCTATCTTTAGCCTCATCATTCTGAAGTGTCTTAATTTTAGATTTATATTCCGTGTCAATTTCTTTAAATACTTTTTGCCTCTCACCTTCATTAACCTTTGTAACTATATATCCAGAAAAATAAATCACTTTAGAAAGATCGACCATTGACACGCCCAGTAATATCCCCATGCGGGAAGGAATACTCTTAAGGAACCACACGTGAGCAACTGGAGTAGCCAGTTCGATGTGACCCATGCGTTCCCGACGAACAATGGATCTTGTTACTTCTACTCCGCATTTTTCGCAAATAATATCTCGATAGCGAATCCGGCGATACTTACCGCAATAACATTCATAATCCTTCTCTGGACCAAAAATAGCTTCGTCAAAGAGACCCTTGCGCTCACTGCGTTGGGTTCGGTAGTTAACGGTTTCGGGTTTGGTCACCTCGCCAAAACTCCACTCCCGAATCCTTTCGGGACTGGCAAGTCGAATAGAAATAGTGTTAAAATCCGCAGGTTCTTTGAGTTTTATAGTTTGATTAAACATACATGTTTATGGCAGTTTCTTCAATTCTATATCAAGAGCTAATCCTCGCAGTTCGTTTAGAAGGACGTTAAACGATGCTGGTAAATTAATCTGGCCGATGTCCTCACCCCGCACTATTGAATCAAAGGCAGCCGAACGGCCAACAATATCATCTGACTTTATAGTAAGCATCTCTCGTAAAGTTTGAGCCGCTCCATAACCTTCAAGCGCCCATACCTCCATTTCACCAAAACGTTGACCGCCACCTTGAGCACGTCCCCCAAGAGGCTGTTGAGTAATAAGGGAATATGGCCCAATCGAACGCATATGAATCTTGTCCTCTACCATATGGTGAAGTTTGAGCATATACATATAACCGACTGCCACATCCTGTTCAAATGATTCTCCTGATTGCCCGTCAAAAAGTTTGACCATACCTCCCTCCGGTATACCAGCCTTCACCAGCTCATTTTTAATCTCTTCCGTGTTCGGACTAGTAAATGTTGGGGCGATAGCCTGATACCCGAGAGTATGAGCGGCCATGCCAAGATGCATCTCTAATATTTGTCCAAGATTCATACGTGATGGCACACCAAGAGGTGTAAGCACAACATCAACTGGTGTTCCATCAGCTAAATAGGGCATATCTTCCTCTGGTAAAACTCTAGAGACAACACCCTTATTACCGTGTCTGCCAGATAATTTATCGCCCACCGATACATTCCGCAATTGGGCCACTTCTATATAGATTCTCTTAATGTTGCCTGATTCGAGTTTATAGCCTTTATCTCTAGAGAAAACTTTAATAGAAATTATTCGGCCGCGCTTGCCATGCTCCATACGCAAAGAGCTATCCTTTACATCTCTCGCTTTCTCCCCAAAGATTGATCTTAGTAAACGCTCTTCTGGAGTAAGTTCTGTCTCTCCTTTGGGGGTGATTTTCCCAACTAAAATATCATTCGGTCCCACTTCTGCGCCAACGCGGATAATACCTTCTTCATCAAGATTTCTAAGTTTTGTCTCACTAACATTGGGTATATCGTGAGTAGTCACTTCTGGTCCAAGTTTAGTATCTCTAACATCGCAAACAAATTCTTCTATATGTATGCTGGTAAACTTGGCATCCTTTACTAATCTCTCGGACAAAACAATCGCATCTTCGTAGTTGGCACCCCCCCAAGACAAAAAAGCTATTAGAACATTTTGACCTAAAGCCACTTCACCTTCGACAGAAGTGGAAGTATCAGCCAATAACTCGCCTTTTTTGATTCTCTGGGCTATATTTACCACAGGTCTCTGGTGAAAAACCGTAAATTGATTTGTTCTCGAAAAATTTACTAATTGATATGTTTTTAAATTATCAGATGAATCTTTAACTACAATTTTTCTTGAATCTACAGCAACAACTTCACCGGCATTTTCTGCTAATACTAACCTGCCAGAAAAACGAGCGATTTCCGCTTCTACACCAGTAGCTACGAGAGGGGCCTCCGGCACAATACATGGTGTGGCTTGCTTCTGCATATTAGAACCCATAAGAGCTCGATTCGCGTCATCATGTTCTAAAAAAGGAATCATCGCCGTAGCCAGCGAATAAGCTTGATGAGGAGCGACATCAATAAAATCTATTTGATCTCTTGAGACAACTGTCGGATTGCCATTTACGCGCGCCTCTACATCATCTATGGTAATCATACCATTTGAATCATAAGGAGTCGCCCCGTGGGCGATACGATACTTTTCCTCATCAAATGCGTTCATATAAACTATCTTTGAACTTATCTTGCCATTTTTTACACACGCATATGGAACTTCAATAACACCTAAATCATTCACTCTGGCATATGAAGAAAGAGTGAGTATAAGTCCAATATTCGGCCCTTCTGGAGTCTGGATCGGGCAAACCCTCCCATAATGTGAAGTATGCACGTCGCGCACTTCATAACCGGCTCGTTCGCTAGTAAGACCACCCGGCCCAAGAGCCGACATACGACGTAAATGTTCAACCTCAGAGAGTACATTCTCTTGAGCCATAAATTGAGAAAGTTGATTGGTTGTAAAAAATTCTTTCACCCTAGCCGCTAGTGGCCTTGGAGTTATAAATTGGACAGGCAAAACTGTGTCGGGATCGGCAGTGGACATACGATCTTGTATATTACGCTTCATTTGAGACATGCCTTGGCGAACTTTTTGTTGTAGTAATTCTCCAACCGAACGGACACGTCTAGAACCTAAATGATCAATATCATCATCGCTAGCGTCCGGTGAATCTTGTAATGTAATAATATGTTTAACTATTGCCACAATATCATCAAAATCCACTATCTTCTTTTTGAGTGAGATCTCGCTTGTGTCCATAGCAAACCTCTCATTAAAACGGATACGGCCGACTGGAGAGAGATCGTATTTCTCTTCGCTAAATAGGCCCGTTATAAATGCCTCGGCTGTTTCGGGTGTGGCTAAATCACCTTCACGTATTTTTGAATATACTTCGACTAGAGAATCCTCTCGGGTCTTGGCAGTATCCTTGGCAAAAGTATTCTTTAAGTACGGAGCCCCTAGGGCCACTTTGCCAAAAGTATCTATAATTTCTGTATCCGATTTCCGCGAGAAAGCTCGAAGAAGCGCCGACACGGGAAATTTCCTCTTCTTATCTATACGCACATATATACAATCGTCTTGCTCCATTTCAATCTCCACCCAAGCTCCACGGGAGGGTATAATTTTTGCTCCAAAATACCTACGACCCTTAAGATAATTAGACGAAAACATAACCCCAAAAGACCGGGCTAGTTGGGGTACGATTACTCGTTCAACTCCATTAATAACAAAAGTTCCGTGAGTAGTCATAAGTGGGAAATCAAGTAAAAAAATATCCTGTTCCTTCTCATTTTTATTTAATTTATTTTTCAATCTGTATCTGGCACGCAAAGGAGCTTCATATGTAAGCTTATTTTCTTTAGCGTGATATTCATCAATAATTGGTTTATCAAGGGTAAAATTTACGAACTCAAGACTAAACTTTTTACCGGAGTAATCACTAATGGGAGAAAACTTATTGAAAATTTCCTTCATTCCCTCTTCAAGCAACCAAACAAATGATTTTGTTTGGATATCCACAAGATTAGACAAAGCCAACAGTGGCTTTTTAAAGCGAGAAAAATATTTCTTTTGTGTTTTAGGCATAAAAGGCAAACAAAACAAACGACCCTAGTCAATTTGGGCTAGGGCACTTTATCCTCCCTAACTATTCTCTTTTGGATAACATTAGTGGCCTATAAATATCAAACGAAAACCAAGAAAACGTTGGTAGAGTCAAGTATACACACTGGTTTTTTGCTGTCAAGTGTGCGTATCTGTCAACCCCAAATCCTGTGGATATCCCCACTTTTGGGTTACCGGGTAACCAAAGATTTATTTTGTTGGTTACCCGGTATCCAACATTAATCCTCTAGTAAAATTTCCTTAAGCTCTTCATAGTCTGCCCTCTTGGAACGCATATACACTAAATTATCTAGTGAATATTTTTTATACTCTTCTTTATTTTTAAATTGCTCCAGAATAAGACCTTTTTTACATAGATTGCCCACATCGAGAGTATATTCATTCCAGCTCGACCGGACTAATTTATTCAATTCACCGGACAAGTTGTGGACCCGGTTATTTAGACTTATATAACTACTCAGGTGAAGCAAGTACTCGTTACTTTCTATAAGCTTTGCCTTAAATTGACCCTCAAACAACGAACCTGTTCTGTGATATTTTAGATTAAAGAAATTAGCATACCCGCCCAATCTCTTCATGAACTTACTTAAACCGTCATCCTTAATTGGGGTAATCAACATGTGAAAATGATTTGGGTTAAGGCAATAACAAAGGATATCAACCAATCTTTTCCTGGGCTTAAGTTTGTGCTCCCGACCTAACCTAGAGTACTCGAAAATACTGCCAACTGGTTCTTTTGAGTTGTAAAGATCCAGTCCGAGAATGAACCTATCGGCATCTTCTTTATCCATAACAATCTGACGATGATCAACACCTCTGTTGTAAACATGATAATACTCACCAGCCACAAAATTAATCTTCCGCATATCTAAATTATATATGTTGGATACCGGGTAGCCAACAATAGAATGTGGATATTATTAAAAATCCCAGTAAATAGCCGTGTTCGAACGAATTGCTTCTAGAGCTCGTTCGACTCTTTGACCAATCCCGATCCCACAAAGCTTATAAACTTCCTCTATGTTTACAAACCTATGGGCCTTTAGTTCATCGGCCTGTAATTTAATCTTACTTTTTTCAATGTCAGTAAGAATGCCTCCGAAAAATACAAAATGGAGCATTTCTTCTTTCCCGGCTTGCGTATGCCTGTAGTCAACTACGATCAAACGTGAGTCTTTGAGCTCAAGCCCGAGTTCCTCTCTTGTCTCACGAATTTCTGTTTCTCGTTGCCAGATATTGGGCTCGTTCCTCTGGGGTAAATATTTTCATGATTTTGTTGTTGGATACCGGGTATCCAACATTCTACCGGGTATCCAACATTCTACTTTCTGGTTGCTTTCCAGGTTTCGATGTTCTTTTGGTGGCCGCTTAGGAGGACCTTTGGGACGCGATACTTTTTGCCCTTGTGGGTCAAGATTTCAGGCCGGGTGTAGACCTCGCCACTTGAGACACGCAACTCCTCGAGCGACTCGTCATGACCAAGAACTCCGGGGATCTGGCGGGTAAGCGCATCCACAATAATCATGGCTGGCAACTCTCCACCCGTGAGGGTATAGGGGCCGACACTAATCTCATCTGCCTTCAAAATCTTTTTGACTCTCGCGTCAATACCCTCGTAGTGACCGGAGATAAGAATTATGTCTTTGTACTTTTTGGCCCAATTGATGGCAAGCTTGTTTGTAAATTGTTTGCCGCGCGGACTCAAGATAATTATTTTGGATTTTGCCTTAATCTTGCCAACCGCGCGCAGGATTGGCTCGGCACTAAGCACCATGCCGGGTCCGCCGCCGTATGGCCTGGCGTCTGCCTTATGATGTTTGTCACGACTGAAATCGCGAGGGTTAATAACTTTGATGGAAATCTTTTTTCGGTCTCGGGCCTTCCAAAGCATAGAAGCGCCCATGTATCCCCCAAGCGCCTCCGGAAAAAGTGTCAATATGCTAAACCTAATCACTAGTACCTATTACTACCTAACAACCGGCAATTACAGGTTAAGATCAGACATGGCCTCATCCACCGTCTTCATGGTCGGAGTAGGCACAGGATCTCTCTTGTAATCACTCATAGTTGGGATAGGTTCGTTACTTGCTCCAGCACCCAACCCACGAGTTGAACCCTCAGGTTCGTTGATCTTTAGGTTCACGCGAGCACCATTTTTAATCCCCACTACGCGCAAAATTGCGCGGATGGCCTTGGCCGTGTGACCCTCTTTGCCAATAACCTTGCCCATGTCCTCTGGGTGGACATCCAGTAAAAGTAGGACCCCTCTCCCATCGATGGTGCGGCTAACCTTGATGCTCTCGGGATGATCAACTATAACTTTGACTACATACTCAAGCACCTCCTGGTCTTTCTCCATGGTATTTCTGAACTATTTAGTAATGAGAGTATTGTAACTAAACTGCGGCCTCTGTTGCAACATCTGCAGTCTCGGCTGCTGGCTCTGGAGCTGCTTTGGGCTTGGTCTCCTTTGGGGCTTCAGCTGGCGCATCGGGCTTAGGCTCAACTTTAGCCTCGACTTTGGGGGCCTCCTCAACTTTCTTTATTACTTTAAATGGACGGACATCGCGCTTCTTACCTGTGATAAGTCCCTCGCGCAAAAGTCTGTTATGGATAGTGCCCGAACATTGAGCTCCCACCGAGAGCCAGTACTTAACCCGATCTGCCTTAATCACCAAATCCTTGCCTTTCTCCAGGCGAGCGTCGTAGTGACCTAAATTCTCAATAAACTTACCTGTCCTAGGACCAGCAGCCTTATCGGTAACAACAACCCGATATGATGGGTCATTGCGCCTGCCAATTCTCTGTAATCTAATCATTAACATAAGCGCCACTTTATCAAAGTATCTATAAATTGTAAA
>C687J35174_10007800_pt1 | contig 13721 bp, 15 predicted proteins | sample RifCSPhighO2_01_FD_35174 | JGI IMG/M metagenome (IMG submission 35174) | reverse complement strand
AGAAAGCGGCAGCAGCTGCATAAACATATGACACTCTCAATCAAAAAACAGAAGAGGGACCGACGACATGCACGCGTACGCGCGAAGGTTTCGGGCACAGAATCACGCCCGCGTCTCTCCGTGTACAAATCGAACACACGACTCGTCGCCCAGCTCATCGACGACACGAAAGGTGTGACACTCGTTGCTATCTCATCGCTCGACGAGAAGGGGAAGACTCCGCGCGAGCGCGCAGAGGCGGCAGCGGCGACACTCGCGAAGCGCGCGGGAGAAAAGGGAATCAAATCGGTTGTGTTCGATAGAGGGGGCTTCCAGTACGTTGGCACTATCAAAGCGTTTGCGGATTCGGCGCGCGCCGCAGGATTAGAATTTTAAATACTATATGAGCGAAAACACAGAAACAGAAGTCCAGGTAGTCGCAGCCGACGAAGCGGTCGTTCTCGCCGCACCAGTTGCAGCACCTGCTGAAGCAATCGTCGCACCTCGCGCTCCTCGCACAGGAGGCCCGGGTGGTCGTGGAGGGGACCGCGACCGCCGCGGGAGCCGTCCGCCGCGCCGTGGAGGTCCGCGCGACGAACGCCGCAGTGAATTTGCACAAAAGATGATTGGTATTCGCCGCGTTGCCCGTGTTATGGCAGGNGGTCGCCGTTTCAACTTCTCGGCAGCAATCGTAATCGGCGACAAAAAGGGTCGCGTAGGGGTCGGCGTAGGAAAAGCAGCCGACACACAGCTCGCTATTGAAAAGGCCACACGCGCTGCAAAACGAGTCATGGTCACTCTCAACCTCACCAAGACCCGCAGCATTCCGCACAACGTCGCCGCAAAATACTGCGCATCCGTCGTCGAAATTCGCCCGTCTCCGGGTCGTGGTCTCGTCGCCGGTTCGTCTGTCCGAACAGTGCTCGAACTCGCAGGAGTTTCAGACGTGACTGCAAAACTTCTCTCGCGAAGCAAGAACCCAATCAACAACGCACGCGCTGCAATCGAAGCACTGAGGGCAGTCGCAATGAAATAAAAATAAATATGGCAAATCTCAACACACTCACACGTCCCAGCCACCTCGAACGAGCTTCAAAGCGCGTTGGCCGTGGGCAATCGAGCGGTAAGGGCAAGCAATCGGGTCGCGGTACCAAAGGCCAGAATGCGCGCGCAGGCCGCAAGAAGCGCCCGGAAATGCGCGACATCATCAAGAAGCTCCCGAAGCGCCGGGGATACGGCAAGAACCGCGCACGAACAGTAGATGCGTCGATCCCGAATGCGGTCGCAATTTCACTCGACCGCCTCGACAAGCTTTTCGAGTCAGGAACAGAAATTACGCCGGCTATTCTCGCAGAACGCGGACTCATCGGCCGTACACTTCCTCCGGTGAAAATCGTCGGCGGGGTATCATCGAAAAAGTTCAACCTCAAACAGATAACCGCATCAGCGTCTGCGAAGGCAGCGATAGAGAAGGCGGGTGGTAGCATTAAATAAACCTATGTGGGAATCATTTTGGAGAAAGACAAAGCTCGTGTTTGAAGACGAGAGTTTGCGCAGCCGCATTCTTTTCGTACTCGCCGCGCTCGTAGTATTTCGCATCCTCGCGACCATCCCGACTCCGGGTATTAACGTCGCACAGCTTGAAGCATTTCTCTCCAACAACCAATTCTTCGGACTCCTCAACATTTTCGCGGGCGGCGGTTTCTCCAACCTCTCTATCGTCATGCTCGGTGTGGGTCCGTACATTACTGCATCCATCGTGATGCAGCTTGCGACGATTCTCGTACCGAAACTCAAACAGATGTATCAGGAAGAAGGGGACGCGGGCAGACAGCGCTTCGCACAATATTCCCGATACCTCTCGATTCCGCTCGCATTCATCCAATCATTCAGCTTTATCATATTGCTCCAGCAAAACGGCATTATCCCGACGCTCGTTCCTCTGGAGCTTGCGGTCAACGTGATTGTAATCGCCGCAGGGTCAATTCTCCTCATGTGGATTGGTGAACTTATCACTGAATTCGGTGTGGGTAATGGTGTGTCGCTCATCATTTTCGCCGGTATCGTGGCGTCGGTACCAGCCGCGATTTCCCAGGCCATCTTCGCATTCGACATTTCACAGTTGCCGACATACATCGGCTTCGCCGCCGCCGCAATCGCGATTATGGCCGGCGTCGTATTCATTACAGAAGCAGAGCGTCCGATACCTGTCACCTATGCCAAGCGCGTGCGCGGGATGAAGGTGCTCGGCGGTATCTCCACGTATCTTCCGCTTCGTGTAAACCAGGCGGGCGTGATTCCGATTATCTTCGCGTTGTCATTCCTCCTCTTCCCGCAGATGGTTGCGACATTCCTTTCGACAGTGTCTATCTCTTGGCTCGCACAGGGGGCTACAGCAGTCGTAAATGGGCTGAATAACCAATGGATTTACGGTTCGATGTACTTTGCCCTTGTTGTCCTCTTTACCTACTTCTACACAGCTATCACCTTTGAGCCAAGCCAGATTGCGAAGAACCTCCAGAAGAACGGAGCGTTTATCCCAGGCGTCCGCCCCGGAGGCACGACGTCGGAATACCTCGGCAACATCATCACGCGCATCACACTCGTCGGCGCGCTCTTCCTCGGTATCTTGGCCGTGCTCCCAATCATATTGCAGGGTGTGACAGGCATCACCTCGATTACCATCGGTGGCACCGCGCTCCTCATCGTTGTCTCTGTCGTGCTTGATTTGGTCAAGAAGATTGATGCACAGACATCCATTCGCGAGTACTAAAATCGCTTGATCGGTACCGTCTACTTTGTTGCGGATCCTCTGCAACGTTCTCACCGTACGTCTGTACGGCTCGAACGTCGCATTCTCCGCGTCGCGTATCCGGTACCGCTGAAGCGATTTCAATAACATGATTGTTGTGATAGATTATTTCCCAATGAGCGGGAAACAGGTAGTTGTCATCGCCGGACCATCAGGGAGCGGGAAGAACGCGATCATCAACCACATTTTGAGTGAGAATTCGAACTGTGTGCGGCTCGTCACGGCAACCACACGTGCTCCGCGCCCCGGTGAAAACGATGGGGTGGATTACCACTTTTTTACGCAGGAGCGATTCGACAGCGAGCTTTCCACAGGACATATTCCCGAGCACCGTTTCGTGCCTGCGCTCCAGACCTCGTACGGTATCTATACGCCCGATCTCGACCGCCATGTCAAAGCGGGGCACATAGTATTGGCACAGGTAGACATCGAAGGCGCACGCTTTCTCAAACAGACCTACCACGCAACGACGATTTTTATCATGCCGGAGTCGCTCGAGCAGTTTCAGGGGCGTTTGCGAGCGCGAAATCCTGAATGGAACGAAAAAGAATTCGAGGCGCGAATGAAAATCAGCGAAGAAGAGCTTCGCGTGCACGCGCCGGAATACGATTACCGTGTGGTGAACGCCGATGGGGCGCTCGCTGAGACCGTCCAAAACGTATTAGAAATATTGCGCAAAGAGGGATACAATCTTTAGAACTATGGAACCTCTGAGCGTCGCATTTTTCGGCATCTCCGGATCGGGGAAAGGAACCCAGTGTGATTTGCTACAAAAATCTCTGCAGGAAAAAGATGCTTCCCACGGTGTTGTGCGCCCGGAAATGGGGAATTTACTGCGCGAATTTATGCAGACAGGCACGCCGTTTGCGGCGAAAACAGGGGAAATTGTCTCTTCGGGCGGACTCGTGCCTTCATTCATGCCGATATACCTTCTTACCAAAACCCTCAACGAATCATTTGATGGTACACAGCATGTTATTTTAGACGGCACCTGCAGGAGACCCGATCAGTCGCGTGCGGCGCACGACATCATGCAGATGTTCGGCCGGAAAAACATGCAGGCAATTGTACTGAAGCTCACACCGGAAAGCGCAAAAGCACGACTCGTCGCACGAGGCCGTTTCGATGATGCGAAAGATGAGGCAATTACTGCACGTTTTGCATGGTACGAAGAGTACGTCGTACCGTCTATTGAAGAGCTTCGAAAACTCGGGTGGACTATTCACGAAATCGACGGTGAGCCGGATGTCGAAACGATTCACAAGAATATACTTTCCGCACTCGGGCTTTCGTCATGATTTCTCTACGCTCTATGAACTACGCTCTACGCACTGTCCGCTCATGATTGCGAAGACCGAAAAAGAAATAGAAATTCTCCGTGAAGGCGGTCGCCGGCTCGCGCGGCATGTACGTATGTTGAGTGATTTGGTGAAGCCGGGTATTACCGGTGCGGAGCTCGAAACGAAAGCGCGTGCAATGGTAGAGAAAGACGGTGATATTCTCGCTTTTTATGGTTACGGAAAAGAGCCATACCCGTCGGGACTGTGCTTTTCGGTAAACGACGTCATTGTGCATTGCCCCGCGTCGGACAGTATGACACCGGTAGAAGACGGAGATATCGTCTGTCTCGATTTCGGCATCAAACACAAGGGGCTCTTTACGGACCATGCGGTCACGGTTATTGCGGGAAAGCCCAAAAATGACGACGATGTCCGACTGGTGCGGGGTGCGTTTGCTGCGCTCGAACTTGGTATCAAAGCGGCGCGTCTCGGCAACACAACCGGCGACATCGGCTATGCAGTCGAACGCTACGCAAAAGAGCACGGCTTCGGGTATCCGAAGAATCTTTCGGGACACGGTGTGGGCAAAAAAGTGCACGAAGAACCGCACGTACCGAATTTCGGCGCGCCGAAAAGCGGCGAGAAGCTCGTCGAAGGACTCGTGATTGCAATCGAGCCGATGTTTACGCTCGGTTCAGGCGAACTCTACGTTGATAAAGACGGACATTCCTATCGCACCAAAGACGGCTCGCGCACCGCACACGCTGAACACACCGTGATTGTCACCGAGAACGGGCCGGAGATTCTGACGAAGGAATAGTATGAATATCTGTGTCTTTTGTTCCGCGAGCGAAGTCGCCGAGGAGTACACACAGGAAGCGAAGTCGTTTGCCACACTGTTGGGCGAGAATGGGCACACACTCATTTGGGGTGGCTCCGACAGAGGGGTCATGAAAGTAATGGCTTCCGGTGTGCAGGAAGCAGGCGGTAAAATTGTCGGCGTATCAGTCGAATTGCTCCGCGATCATGCGCGAAAAGATGCGGACGAAATGATTTTTGCCCAAGATTTGGGAGAGCGGCAGGCAATAATGCTGGAACGAGCGGATGTGGTGGTTGCTATGGTCGGGGGCATCGGCACGCTTGATGAACTGACCGAAGTGCTTGAGCAGAAGAAACACAGTCTTCACGAGAAACCCGTCATCGTGCTCAATACGAACGGCTTTTTCGACGGACTCAAGCTGCAGCTGCAGCGGATGGATTCGGAAGGTTTTCTGAAGAGCGCGAAAAGAATACTGCCGTTAAACGAGATGATCTATTTTGCAGACACGCCGGAAGCGGCGATGGAGTATATTAATTCCCATGACAACTGATGTATTGGTTGTAGGAACATATCCCCGCGAGCATGCGATTGCATGGAAGTTAAAACAATCCCCCAAAGTGGGGAAAGTGTATATAGCACCGGGTAATGGCGGCACCGACAATGTTGCCGAGAACGTCCCGATTGGGGTAATGGATTCTGAGAAGCTTGCAGATTTTGCAGAAGAGAAAAATATCGGACTTACCGTTGTGGGACCGGAAAATCCGCTTGCCGGTGGCATTGTCGATGTGTTTCAAGCGCGCGGCCTGCGGATTTGGGGTCCGACGAAAGCTGCCGCACAAATCGAGAGTTCAAAAGCATTCTCTAAACAATTAATGAAAGAGGCGGGAATTCCGACAGCTGAATTCGAAATCTTTACCGATTACGAAAAAGCTCGTGCGTATGTACACGAAAAGGGCGCACCCATTGTGGTGAAGGTGGACGGGCTCGTGTTCGGGAAGGGCGCGTATGTATGCATGACGCTGGAAGAAGCTGAAGCGGCTCTGAAGGAAATCATGGTGGATAAAGTGCATAACGCCGTCGGCAAAGTGGTGATAGAGGAGTACTTGGACGGACAGGAGATTTCCATACACGCGCTGGTTGATGGAGAGAATTCGATTATATTTCCCACATCTCAGGACCACAAAACAATAGGAGAGAATGACACAGGAAAAATGACGGGCGGAATGGGCGTTATTGCGCCAATTACTTGGGTTTCGCCCGAAGTGCTTGCCGACATTGACGTGCGAATTGTACGACCCACCGTAGCCACGCTTTCGAGGCGCGGAATGCCAATCGTGGGGATGCTCTATCCCGGGCTCAAAATGACCTCCAAAGGTCCGAAAGTACTTGAATTCAATGCCCGGTTCGGTTGCCCCGAGGCGGAAGTCTACATGCGACTTTTGAAGTCGGACGCGTTGGACCTCTTTAATGCATGCGTTGACGGGAACCTAGCGGGTTTCAATATGGAGTGGAGCCCGGGCTTTGCCGTCTCGATTATTCTCGCATCTCATGGATATCCTGATGAGTATAAAAAAGGTCTGCCAATTACCGGAATCGAAGATGCGGAAAAAATTGATGGCGTTGTTGTCTTTCACGCGGGAACGAAACAAGTCGACGGGATACTGGTAACAGACGGCGGGCGCGTGCTCAGCGTTTCGGCGGTAGGTGACACGCTGAAAGAAGCGCTTGACCGGGCTTATGAGGCCGCAGACAAGATTCAATTTGAAGGCAAGTATTACCGTCGCGACATCGGCGCAAAGGCGTTGCTGTAGTGAGATATAATGGGCAAATGGAACCGCGTGCAATCGAGCGGCTGCGCCCCGCTGCAGAGAAATTCAAATCCCCCGAAGAGGAATTGGCCTATTTGCGCGAGCGGGTGAGAGATAAAGAACGCGAACTCGGCACTCCGGAGAATAGAGTTGAGCGCGATAGAATCGCCCAGCGTGAGATTTCATCGTATTCGGAAGCACCGGCCGCAACAGTTTTACATGAGACAGTCGTCATGCCCGAGCATGAGACCGTGAGGCATACGCTGAATCTCGAGCCCGAAGTGCATGATAAGCAGCTCGACGGACTTCTGCAGATACTTTCACAACGTGGCATCAGGAATGCGCTTTCGGTAGCCGCACGTATGAAAAATCCGCACCTCGAAGACGACTTTCACCGTACGCTCGTTCGCTATGTCGCCGAAGGCATGCCCGACAAAGGCATGGGTGCGCCGGAAAAAGTTAACCGGGCACTCCACATGATTCTTTTTGAAATCCAGCCTCAGGCGCATGGCGATGGGGGAAAGGAGGATGCACGTCAGGCAAAACTCGAACAAATACTTTCTTCCTCCGAGCAATTGTATGCGGGGCTGACTTCACTCATCGACCACTCGGAAGGGTTCTCGCTCGAAATAGCCGTACCGGAAGGGTCTGAAGAAGCATCGCTTTACCTTGCCGTGCCGCGGAGCAAAAAGACACTCGCGGAGCGGCTCATCTCGTCTGTCTTCCCCAATGCCGGGATTACGGAGCAACGCGGAGACTACAATATTTTCAATTACGAAGGGGAGCATGCCGCGGCGTACGCGACTCTCGCGAATCATCCGGCGTTTCCTCTGAAAACGCCGGATATGTTTGAACACGACCCCATGAACATACTCCTCGCTTCTTTTGCGAAAATCGCAAAGCATGGCGAGGGCGCTGCCATGCAGATTACCGTTTCCACAGAAGGCGACCGCTACAACAAACATTACAAGAAAATGATTAGGGAACTTGAAAAAGGCAAGTCGATTCGCGAGGCATTTAAGATTGCAGAAACCGATTTCGGTGAAGCACTGCACGATGTCGCGAAGCAGCTCTTTTCCCCAAAAAAGACCGAAGAACAAAAGCAGAATGAATCTCGCCGGACCGGCGACCAGGTCGCGACAGAAGAAATCGGGCGGAAGGTGAAAACGCGCATTGCACCGGTCTCAATCCGGCTAGTCGCTTCGGCAAAAAATCACGCGCGCGCCAAAGAGCTTCTCGAAAATCTCATCGCGCCGTTCAACCAATACGACGACCCGAAGGGCAACCACTTTATCTTCAAACATGTTTCGAATTGGAGTATGTCGGGTTTTTTGCACGATTTCACATACCGCACATTCGAAGAGGGAATCGCCATGCCGCTTTCGCTTGGAGAGCTGACCTCCATTTTCCACTTCACCGCCGAACGGGTAACGACCTCGCGCGAGTTGAAGCGCAGTTTTGCGAAACAAGCTCCCGCGCCGGTTGAAATGCCGTCAGACGGTATCACCATCGGTATCAACCACTACGGTGCGTCGGAGACGCCGGTGTATTTCGGTCCGCAAGACCGGCTCAGACACTGCTATGTGATAGGCCAGACCGGCACCGGAAAAACCGGCCTCATTAAAAACATGATTATTCAGGACATCAAAAACGGGGAAGGAGTCGCGTTTATCGACCCGCACGGCAACGACATCGAGGATGTGCTCGCGTCTATCCCGCCTGAGCGGATGAAAGACGTGATTTATTTCGACCCGGCATATACAGCGCGTCCGATGGGGCTCAACATGCTTGAATACGACCGTTCAAAGCCGGAAATGAAAACATTCGTTGTCGACGAAGTCTACGGTATTTTCCGCAAGCTCTATGCGGATGTGCCAGAAGCGTTCGGCCCGATGTTCGAACAATATTACAGAAACGCGGTTCAGCTCGTGGTGGAAGATCCGGAATCTGGTAGTACGTTTGTCGAAATTCCACGCATCTTTGCCGACCCGGTATTTCGCAACCTCAAGCTCTCTCGCTGCCAAAATCCTATTATCGTGCAATTCTGGCGCAAAATTGCCGAGCAGGCGCAAGGCGACCCCTCGCTCGAAAATGTCGCGCCGTACATCACAAGCAAATTCGACGTGTTTTTGACCAACGACATCATGCGCCCCATCGTGAGCCAGGAACAGTCCGCGTTTAATTTCCGCGAGATTATGGACGGTAAAAAGATTTTTATCGCGAATCTCTCGAAAGGCCGGCTCGGCGACAGGAACACAGCGCTACTCGGACTCATCCTCGTATCCAAATTCCTTCAGGCGGCGTTTTCCCGTATCGATACGCAGGGCGATTTACCGACGTTTTATCTCTATATCGACGAGTTCCAGAACTTTGCGACGCCATCAATCTCGACCATCCTCTCCGAGGCCCGCAAATACAAGCTTTCTCTCACCATTGCGCACCAGTTTATCGCACAGCTCGACGAGAAGATTCGGGATGCGGTCATAGGCAACGTGGGCACGAAAATCGCGATGCGCATCGGTACCACAGACGCGGAATTCCTCGAGAAGCAATTTGCTCCCGTATTCAATGCACAGGATTTGGAGAATCTTCCGAACAGGACGGGCGTCGCCGCGATTTTGGTGAACGGCGTGCCCGCGCGACCGTTTACAATCCAGACGGAAAACTTGCCTCATTTCGACTATTCGAAAGTTCCCGCGCTCAAAGCGCTCTCATATGAGCGATACGGTCGAGACAGAGAAGAGGTCGAAGCCGCTACTCGCCGCAAGTTCGGGCAAGTCGAGGCACCGCAGCAACCATCAGGAATACCGCAACCCCCTGCACTATAGGTTTCGTGATGAAGAAAAGTATGTTACATTATCGCGCATGAATCATCCTAAACTAGAACGAACACTCGTCATTATCAAACCCGACGGTATTCAGCGCGCGCTCATCGGCGAAATCGTTTCTCGCTACGAACGTCTCGGCCTCAAGCTCGCAGGACTCAAGATGGTGGTGCCGACCGCCGAACAGGTGGAAGGGCATTACACACTTGATCCGAACTGGCGTCGTGTGACGGGGGAAAAGACAATCAAGTCCTACAAAGACCGCGGACTCACCCCGCCCTCGGAAGACCCACTCGAAATTACAGCAAAAATCCTTAAGAATTTGAAGAAATACCTTACGGCGGGTCCTGTCATTGCCATGGTGTGGGAGGGTGCGCATGCGGTAGAGCTCGTGCGCAAGATTACCGGAGGCACTGAGCCACGCGGAGCAGCGGTGGGCACCATACGAGGGGATTTTGTCGTGGACTCGTATATCATGTCGGACAACGATGACCGCGCGGTCCGCAATCTCATCCACGGCTCCGGTTCAATCGACGAGGCAAACATGGAAATACCACACTGGTTCTCCAAGGACGAGATTATCGACTACAAAGTGAGCCGTGAAGATGTGATGTATTCAGCAGAGCTTGAAGGAATTCTCAACACATAACACTTCATATTCTCTTCCCGCTACAGGTGTATACTGACTTTAGCGGTTGGTACTTAACCTGCTTGGTTCAAGTAAGGGAAGATCAATTTTGCGGTGCTTTAATGCGAACCTTTCGGGTTTACAGATGAGCACATGCTTAGATCACCCACCTGGTAATCAAACCCAGGCTTACCGTGCCACCGCTACCGAGCAATCCGCCATTTGGCGGATTTTTCGGTGCTAAAATGTCTCGAATGACTGCGCGAAAGATGCTTTTTTGGTTCTGCGGTGCTCTTTTTGCCACATACCTCGCCCTGCAGGCAGCAAATTTCCTCTTCGCATACTTCCAAACCGATCTTCTGTATTCGCCGGCACATTTCCTCGGAGGTGTATCGGTCGGTTTTTTTGCACTGTGGCTCGGGCAGATGTTCCATAAGCGTGTAACCTTTCTCCACTGTATGTATTTGATACTTGCAATCGGTGGCGCGTGGGAAATCTGGGAATTTGCACTCGGGCTTTCTTCGTTCCCTGCAAGCGCGATTGATTCGATAAGTGACCTCATGCTCGATGCTGCGGGAACCCTTCTTGTGTACTACATGGTACAGTCCGTGTACGCGCGCACATGAAGGCGAAACTCACATTTTGTGGAGGTGCAGGCACTGTAACAGGTGCCAACTTTCTACTAGAGACGAATCCGACAGCAGGCGGAAAGAAAATACTCATCGATTGCGGCTCTCATGCACAAGAGAGGGTCTGCGACGATGCGAACTTTGCGGCATTCCCATACAGTCCGCCCGAAATCGATGTGCTCATCGTCACCCACGCGCATGCCGACCACATCGGCCGCATTCCGAAGCTCGTGCGCGACGGATTCAAAGGTGTCATCTACTCCACTCCAGCGACAAAAGACCTCGCAGCGCTCATGTTCGACGACGCAATCAAAGTCATGCGCAATGAGGTGCTGAAACACGGCTGCGGCATGTTGTATGAAGTAGAGCATACCGAACGCGCGCTCGGGCTTTGGAAAACAGTTCCGTATCACGAGAAATTCTCAATAGGGGATGCACAGGCGGAATTTCTCGATGCGGGGCATATTCTTGGTTCTGCGATGGTGAAACTCATGCGGGGTGACCGCACCATCATTTTCTCCGGCGACTTAGGCAATTTTCCGGAGCCGTTGCTCAACGACCCGGATTCTGTCGCGGGCGCAAACTATCTTCTGATTGAAAGTGTATACGGCGACCGTCTGCACGAAGAACGCGAAACCCGCAAAGCACGTCTCCGCGAGGCAATAGAGGCGACGAAGGAAAGAAAAGGCGTTCTCCTTATCCCTTCGTTTTCAATAGAGCGGACCCAAATTCTCCTTTTCGAAATCAACGACATGGTCGAGAACGAAGGATTAGCACCGATTCCCATTTATCTCGATGCGCCGCTCGCAATCAGTGTGACCGAAGTCTTCCGTACCTATGCGGAACTCTTTAACCCGAGGGCGAAAGCTCACTTTGAGAGCGGAGACGACCCGTTCAAATTCCCCGGACTCACCGTGATTCGCAATAAAGGCGAATCCGAAGCCATCCACAAAGAAGCAAACCCGAAAGTAATCATTGCGGGAGCCGGCATGTCGGCAGGAGGCCGCATCCGGAGCCACGAAAAAGAATATTTACCCGATGAGAATGCGTCGGTACTCTTTGTCGGCTATCAGGCACCGGGGACGCTTGGTCGCCGCATTGAAGACGGGGTAAAGAGTGTCGAAATAGACGGAGAGAGCGTACGGGTGCGCGCCCACATCGACAAGCTCACGGGGTATTCCGGCCACGCCGACCGCGACCAGCTCTTGAGTGTTGTCGAAAATGCGGGGGAGGGGCTGGAGGAAGTGTTTGTGACGATGGGAGAACCGAAGGCCTCGATGTTTCTCGCGCAAAGAATCAAAGATTTTTTGGGTGTGAAGGCGTCTGCGCCTCTCGTTGGGGATACAAAAGAAATTAATTGGTAGCGAAGTGATATACTTTGTCGACGCATGAAGAAAGTCCTGCATCCAAATCACTCTGCGGTTCCGCAGAATTTTTGTCGGCTCCCCGATGGGTACGGAGTTGTGAAAATCGGCGTATCCGGCTCTGCCGACACGTCTTTTATGGGCCTCGACGTCTTTGAAAAGGCAAAAGAGCTCGGCCGCGAAATCGCGAAGCAAGGGGCAATCATCACCCACGGCGCGACCACCGGATTCCCGCTCTATGCGGCGATGGGCGCGAAGGATGAGTGTGGATTCTCAATCGGATTGTCCCCGGCAGCCAACGAAAGAGAGCATGTGGAGACCTACAAACTCCCGCTCGACTACATGGACGTCGTCATATACACAGGATTCGGTTATTCCGGCCGCGACCTTCTTTTCGTCCGCTCATCTGACGCCATGATTATCGGTCCGGGTCGTATCGGCACCATCAATGAATTCGCGGTGGCATTCGAAGACCATCGTCCGATTGGTATTTTGCAGGACAGCGCGGACACTGATGAGCTCTTACAGCTCGTGATGGAAGCATCACATAGGCCGAACCTGAATATTATTTACGATACTGACCCGAAAGCGATGGTGGAGCGCCTGATAGAAATGGTGAAAAAGCTAAAGACTGAAACCAATCTTGTTTTCAATAATCATGACGGGTGGTCGGCCACAGGAAAGAACGCTGACGTGATTTTGTAACCGCTGCGATACGAACCATCTGCGTCGTTACGGGCGCCCACGCATATTTCTCAGCGTACCTCACAGTACGCCTCGAAATATGCGTTGCCCGTGCCTCGCATCTGATGCGTCTAGCAGCGGTTACGAAAAATGCGCCGCATGCACGGCGCATTTTTGAGGAGAGTAATAGTTATTTCACTTGCTCAACGAGGCGATTGAATGCTTCCGGGTAATCCTTGGCAAGCGCCGCGAGAGATTTTCTGTCGAGGGCGATGTTGGACTTTTTGAGTGCACCGATGAGCTTCGAATATGAGATGCCCATTTCGCGTGCTCCCGCATTGATGCGGAGCGTGAAGAGCTGGCGGTAATCGCGCTTCTTTGCTCTGCGGTGGGTGAATGCGTAGACTCCGGCGTGTCGGATTGCTTCTTTTGCGACGCGCTCTTTCGACTTGCGGTCGAAGCGGTAGCCCTTGGTCTGCGCGAGGAGATACTTCCTGCGCTTATTCTTCATTGTTCCTCGTTTTACTCGTGCCATATGGGTTTATGCGAGGTAGCGGCTACGATTCTGCTGGGTCATCTGCATGGACCCCGCGCGGCGCTTCTTCTGGCGTCCGGTACCCGTGTCCTTTGTATTGAAATGGTTCTGGCCCACCGCGCGCGCAACGATTTTACCGCGCTTGGTGACGCGGAGGCGCTTTGTGAATGATTTGTTTGTTTTCATATTTCTACAGCATCCTCCCCGACAACCGAAGAATCTTCGATTTTGGGCGCCTGTTTTGGGGGCGCTTTCTTCGAGGCATCCCGTTCTATCGCGACCGAGAGGCCTTTGGGGCTCCTCTTGATCTCGTCAGCGATTTTATACGATTCAGGGATTATTGCAAGAAAACGCTGT
>C687J35174_10007794_pt1 | contig 13726 bp, 5 predicted proteins | sample RifCSPhighO2_01_FD_35174 | JGI IMG/M metagenome (IMG submission 35174) | reverse complement strand
CGATGCTATGGCCGGCAGGCCGACCGCCAGCTCACCCGCGATATCAAACAAGCCATTGAGCAGGGGCGATTATCAGAGGTGTTGGGATAATCTCTTCGAAAATAAAACCATTGTTCCATTGCTACATGGTTACATTGCTACGCAAAGCGTCTCGCACCTGACGGATCGCTTGCGAGCAATGAAGCAATGAAACAATGTAGCAATGTTTTCAGGATCGGATTCTGTATGGGTTACAGTCCCGTATTCACAAGCATCTGCGCCACCCAGCCGCGGAGGGCGGGTTCGTTTGGCCACATAGCAGGCAAGCTATCCATCAAGCCGCGGCGGGTCGCTTCTTCGAGGTATGGTTGATACCATTTCTCACCAGGCTGTCCTTGCCCGGCTGGTAACCAACCAGCGCCGACCACGATCATTTTTATAGCTTCAGCGACTGTCACATTGTTGGCTGGCCGGAATGTCCCGTCGTCATAACCCTGGACGAGTGCAGAGCGAGTCGCGGAGACCACAGCCGGCGCATACCAATCATATGATTCAACGTCGAAGTACGGCGCATCGCCTGTCTTTTCCGGCAGGCGGAAGAAGCGCAGGAGCAGCGTGACAGTTTCGGCGCGGTTGACGGGAGATCCCAAGTCCAAGTTCTCACGACTATCGCCCTGACCACGCAAGACATTACGATTTTCGAGCAGAGCGACTGCATCCTCTGAAACTGCANCCGCAGCCCCGTGGAGTTCGCCTTCAGCAATGACGACTTGACCTTCACTCGTGGTTTGCCACTGCGTAGCTGAAGATGAAGCCGCTTGAGAGCTCAACGCCGCTTGCCGTTCGGCTTCAATCCGTTGGCGAATGACTTCTTGTTGAGCGCGGTACGCCGCTTCAATATCAATAATGGGAACATTCGCAATGGCCACGGATGAGCGCGATCCAGCACTAAAAACTGTTGGCGAAAAGCTGCTAGGCTGAGAGCTGACAGTATTTCCAATGGGTTGTTCACTACTAGAACTGCTGCTGATCATTGGTGTACTACTGGAAGTTTCAGTACCAGCTGAGCTGCCTGTTCCTGAACTAATCGAGCTGCTTGCTTCCGAAGTAGTGGAACTGCTTTGGTCCACAGAGTCACTGCTTGAAGAAGAACTGCTTTCAAGACGGCAATTGCCGCTGCAGCCGTCGCCGGCAGTGGTGCCTCCGTCATCGCACTCCTCGCCTCCAGCAATAATCGCGTCACCGCAGACCGTAGCGCATATCAAGGTTGTTTGATTACATGCGTATCCTTCTTCAAGCATACAGTGGGCATTACAACCATCATCTGGTTGTAGATTGCCGTCATCACAAAGCTCGATGCCTCGGAGCAGAGTGTCTCCACAGATATTGCCACACACGCTTGGTTCCCCATCGCAGTCAAAACCTGTTTCTTCAATACAGCTGGCGGAGCAACCGTCGTTATTTATTTCATTGCCATCATCACAATGTTCCAGAACAGCTACGATGCCGTTGCCGCAGTCAGGCAACTGCACAGTGCAATCTGCGCTACAGAATCCTTCAGTGCCATTATCGGTACCGTCATCACATACTTCACTACCGGCGACTATGTTATCGCCGCAGACCGTCATGCACTGGCTTGGGGTGACTTGGCATTGCCAGCCGGATTCAAGTTGGCACAGCCCCGAACAACCATCGCCAGCGGTTTCATTGCCATCATCGCAGGTTTCAATTGATTCAAGCATTCCGTTGCCACAATCAATAACGATTGTTTGCGTGCAGACACTTGGTTCACTCTGACACGAGTAACCCGCTTCGACATTACATAATGAATTACAGCCATCGCTGTTCGTTTGATTCAAGTCGTCACAAGTTTCGCCATTTCGGATGAGTCCATCGCCACAGATAGAATGGCAATCACTGGGTTGAGCGGTGCAGGTAAATCCAGCTTCAGTGGCACATATTGCTGAGCACCCATCATGATCACCAGTGTTGCTATCGTCGCACTGCTCGTTTCCGGCAATGATGCCATCACCACAAACAGTAACGCATGTACTAGGTTGATCTGTGCAGCTGAATCCTGATTCAAGAACACAGAGTGAGCTGCAACCATCACTGGCAATAATCCCGCTGTCGTCACATTCTTCTACCCCGCGTATCAGTCCATCACCACAGACTGTGGTGCAAGCGCTCGGCTCGGCGAGACAGGTATAACCGGGCTCTGCCAAGCATAAGCTGTTACAACCGTCGCCATCTACCTCATCGCTATCGTCACAAGCTTCGTGGCCGCGGATCAAGCCATCGCCGCAAACGGTTGTACATGTGTTGGGCGTTTCAGTTGTGCACTCGTAGCCAAGGTCGAGTGAACAAACCGTGCAGCCGTCGTTTGGCGTTGCGTTGCCATCGTCGCATGTTTCCGTGCCCATTCTAATACCATCACCACACGCGACCGAACAAATGCTCGGTTCGCCGATGCACGCATACCCTAATTCAATCGTACAAGCATCGTTGCAGCCATCCCCAGCGACAGTGTCGCCATCATCGCAAACTTCGACCCCATGCTTCAGTCCGTCGCCACAGATGGGCGAGCAAAAACTGCGATCAGGATCCCAGCAGGTGACGGAACCAGAAATAGGGTCAACGATACATGTATCTTCAACGCCGAGCGTGCATTCCCAGCCTGTTTCCACTTGGCATGTGTCACTGCAGCCATTTCCATTGAAGATATCTCCATCGTCACAGCCTTCCGGCGCTGCCACGTTGCCATCGCCACAAATGGGCGCGGCCGGATGCTCTACTTGGCAAAAAGAAGAGCAGCCATCGCCATCGATTGTATTGCCGTCGTCACAGGTTTCGTCACCTTTGATCAGATTATCTCCGCAAACCACTGACACGTGCATTTCTTCAAAGCGTTCAGATGCCGCCTTTGGTCCAAAGACGGTGGTAAACGGTTTGAAACCAATTTGCTTCAATTCTGGCGATAACGGCAGACCGTCATTGTCCATCTGAAGCCGGAAGTCGCCGTTGAGTGGATCCACGAGGAGGGGATCGCCAATGAGAGATCCCGCGTCATGGCCGGCACTTTGCCATTGATCCCAGGTAACCTGGGAAGTTGTGTTGGAACCATTGATGCGGGGCCCAGCAATTTTGGTGGGAGGTGAATGCGTGACGTTTAGACGTGTAATAAATTTAGTTGTTTTCAGCACGGCATCTTGGGTCGAACCAGGTACTGAATACACTCGGTGTCGTGTACCGTCCGCTGAACTGCCCACCAAACGAACCAGAATATTCCGGACAAGCATGTTTCCCCAACTAATGTGCTGAGGTTCGTCAGTAAATGAAGCGAACATGTTGCTTGCCCCCATTCTCTGATCCATGGCAAAAATATTATTGAGATAAAAATTACTTTTGCCTTTTACGCGCATGTTGTTGCCGTCGCCCCAGTAGCCACTCATCAACAGATTGTTGCGGACAAGGAGATCGTCGCGGCCCCAGCCATCTAAGTAAATGCCCAGTGCCCGAGTGGGGAAGCCCGGAAGCTGCCGGTAATCATGTACATAATTGTGTTCGAGGACCGTGTTTCCCTGGAGGAGAACGCTATCTTTATTCATGTAGCCATATAGACCACCAGCATCGGTCGATCGGCTCAAGGGATGGCTCACGTCATTGTCGCTCACAAATTGACGGCGACCCATTGCGATTCCTAAGTATCCAGTGTATTCCAGGCGGTTCGAGCGCGTCGCGCCGTCGTAGCCATAATGCTCAATGCCCCGAGCGGAGAATTGCAGTTCACCGATGTGAGCCAAGTCGTTATGCGAGATCACATTAAAATTCCCACCCACTCCCATTCCGCTCGCCCCCATATTATGAATGGTGTTGCCTTTGACCAAGTTACCTGAACCTGTAACTACTACACCGCGTGTGCCGGAATGTATAAGAGTATTTTCCGTGATGGCTGAGTCATTCACGTTATTGAAACGAATAAGCGCGCCGTCTTGAGTTAGGCTATTGGCCGCAATTATTCCGAAAAATTGACCTACATAATCCGTACCAAATAATTTGAGACCATGGATTTCAATATTGCGAACAAGATTACTGGGTGTCCCCTCGAGTTTGAGCAAGCCGNGAGTTCGTGGAGCGTATATGACGGGTGCATCATCATCCTCTCGAGGCATGTAATACAGATAGTTTTCATCCGGATTGATGAAAAATTCACCAGGTTGATCGAGGAATGCCAGAGTATTAAGAAGACGGAAGCGGTTCGTCAGATGAAATCCCATGTTGTCCAAGGATTTTTGGCACGGCCTGTTCGTATCTGGCCCCCCGTAATCATCCCAGGGCATATAATAATTCCCGCTCCCAGTCAAAATAATCTGCCTCGTTTCAAAATTGATCGACTGAATGTTATGTAGTTCGAAAAAGTAATCCGCATGCCCAAGATACACTTTTGCAAACCTGTAGTCCGCATTGGNATCTATTAAATCCGGTGAATCCGCTGAAACCTCCCAGTCGGGAAAGCGGAACCTATTCTTACTCCGGCAGCCGTCCAGTGTATACATGCGGGCTCCGTCGGTGTGGAAATACGAGCCGGAGCCGGGGACAGTAATTGGATCCCACTTCGTTGCATCCCAATCCGGTTCTTGTGCCATATGGCCGCGTGCGAAATCACCATTCGCTTGTTCTTGCAGCAACGTAAAGAATTCCCGCCCTTCGGGGAGCGGCATTCGTAAGATTCCGTTTTGGTATGGTTCCCAATCATCTGGATCCAGTCGCTCAGCTGTCGTCAGTGTTGCTTGTTCNTTCGGGTGGCTGCGCCAGATGACGCGGAAGCCGTTGTTTCCGGAATCTTGAGGCTCCAACAGAAATCTGTCAGTCAAGAAGTGTGTACCGCTTCGAATATTAATTACGAGATCTGATGTAAGACCGCCGGCCAGAATGCCGCGCGCTACTTCCCGTGCCCTTTCAAGTGTTTGAAACGGCTCAGCAGCCGTACCAGGGTTTTGGTCGTCACCAGTTAGTGAAACAAAGAGAGAACTCTCTTTTTCAACGGTGTCGTTTTCATTGGTGCAGCCGGGATCGTTGAGGTCAGAAAGACCGTCACCGTCATTATCCATGCCATCATTGCATGCAGGAGTCACAGGTTCGACCGACCACGAAAATCCAACTTCGAGATGGCATGTTCTATCACAACCATCACCCGATGTAGCGTTGCCGTCGTCGCAGGTTTCTGTGCCGACTACTACCTGGCCGTCACCGCAGTGCGTGCGGCAGTGTTCTCCGTTGGGCATCGGTTGCAAGAAGCAGTACCAGCCTGCTTCCATTTCGCAGCTACTGCTGCAACCATCGCCGCTTTGCGTGTCACCGTCGTCACATTCTTCTCCGCCGCCAACCAGGCCGTTGCCACAAACTATTGCAACGTTGCCCGTGCAACTGGCATTACAAGCTCCTTCGACACCGTTATTCGCACCACTGTCGCAGGCTTCGCCTACGATGGTATTGAGAAACTGATCGCCACAACTCGGTGCGGTGCAGTCGCCATCGCAAGTGGCAGAGATACCGCCTGTGTCACACGCTTCACTGCCGGCTTGAATGTTGTCACCACAGGTTGTGATGCAAATGCTTGGTTCTCCGGAACAAGCCCAGCCAATTTCGGTAAGACACAGCGCAGAACAGCCATCACCGCTGGTTGTGTCGCCGTCATCGCAAGATTCATCGCCGAGGAGGAGGCCGTCCCCGCAGTCGATCGAGCAGCGCATCTCTTCGGGACGATCCGCTGGCAGGGTGACGCCGAAATCTTGAACAATCGGCTTAAAACCTAGCTGCGTGATAGCCGGGGAATCCGTAGCCATCGTGAAATTCCGATTAACGGGATCGTTGAATTTTGGATCAGCCGTAAGCGACCCCTGATCATGGCCGGCGGCAGTCCATGTGCTCCAAGGGACGCCGTTATCGGGACCGACATAGTAACCGCGGTTTTGATAATTTGTGGGCTGCCAGAGCAGGTTATACGCCGAACGTACATGCGTCTGATTCAAAATACTTTCTGTCGGGGAGAGATCAAAATCAAATGCGCGCAACGGGAAATTTGCGAGTCGTAGGATTATATTGCGCAGGAAAAGATTACCCTTCGTCTCGCCCCAGTTTGTCAGGGTGCTAAACGCCTTGTTATTCGTGTTATTCGTATGCATCACAAAAATGTTATTCAGCAGCAGCTGCCAGTTTCCGGTCAGAAGGATGGCCACGGCACTGAAGTTGGAGCTCACATAGAGCAAATTGTTTCGGATCAGCGCCAATTCGATGCCGTAGGCGTCCTCATAGATCGCCCGCGTATGAGTGGAAAGGATGGTCCCGTAATCGTGAATGTAGTTGTGGTCGATGACTATCACCTTCTGACTTTGGCGCAGAGCTTCGTTCGCCCACATGTACACGCCGCCGGCGTCCGAGGCGCGGGCGACGAAATTGCTGATTTCATTGTCAGCAATCAGGAGCCGAGCGCCCTGAGGCGTTATGCCGCCGTAGCCGATATCATCGAGCGTATTGCTCCGTATCACCACGTCGTTGCCTACGGTCCTTACCCCCCGACCAGATTGTTGTATGACACCAATTTGGCGGAGCTCATTGTGTGTGACGGCATTGCGGTCGCCAATGGCGATAATGCCGGTGCCGCCGGCATCTTCGACTGTGTTCCCGCGAATGAGAATCTGCGTCCCATTCCGAATATACACGCCATGTAATCCGCCATGTACCAGCTGATTTTGGTCGATGGTCACATCACGGACGTAGTCCCCCCACAGGAGGGCGGCGTCGTCTGCGGCGTAATGTCCAAGCGATCCGGCGAAGGTATCGACAAAGTCAGAAGCGAAAAGCGTTAGTCCGTATATTTCGATATCATGAACGGGATCGGCTTCGCTGCCTTCCAAGGAAACAATCCGCCGTGTCTTTGGAGCGTAGACGGCGCGATTCTGCACATCACTCTCCCGCGGCCAGTAGTAGAGATAGTTCTCATCTGTATCGACGTAGAATTCGCCGGGCTGGTCCAGGAAATCGCGCACATTCAAGATCCTGAATCTGTTATTCAGGCGGAAATCATCCACTGCCTTTTGGCAGGGCGGCGTTGTGTCGGGGGTATATGTGCCTCCCCAAGGCATAGGATACCCGGCGTTCTCCGCGAGGCTGACCAGTTGGGTTCCGAAGTTGACGTCGACGATCTTGATCAGGTTAAAGAAATAGTCGGCATGTTGCAGGTACACCTTTGCATTTGAGTAATCGAAGGACGGATCGAGCTTGCCTGGGACCGCGTCAGCGGCCCGAAAGCGGAACTGGTTCGTCAGGCAGCCGTCCTCGGCGGCCATGCGTGCGCCGTCCGTGAGGAAGTAGGTGGATTCGGTAGGTGCTATGGGTGGCTCCCAATCCGGCTCCTGGGCAATGTATGCCCGCGCTATCTGACCGTTGCTCGTCTCTTCCAGAAGAGTGTAGAAGTCCCGGCCCTCCGGAATCGGTCGGCGCAGGATGTCGCCTTCTTGCAAGGGTTCCCAGTCGCTTCCGTCCATTCGTTCCGTGGTGCTCAGCTTCGCTTCTTCACCCGGGTAACTGCGCCAGACAATCTTGAATTCATCCGTTCCAGAATCTTCCGCTCCCAGCGTAAAGGTTTCATCGAGGTAGTACGTTCCTTCGCGCAGGGCCACGACCACGTCGGACGTCAATCCCGCAGCAATCAGTCCGCGCACCGTTTCGCGTGCTTTTGCAAGCGTCTCGAACGGTCCGTCGATTGTTCCGGGATTCGCGTCGTCACCATCATCCACGCTCACATATAGAGCCGTCTCTTTCTCAACCAAGTCATTCGGACCCGCGCACCCTACGTCCGCTTCATCCGTCAAGTTGTCACCGTCGTTATTAATGCCGTCGCTGCAAGCCGGCGTCACTGGAGTTGCCGAACAAACGTAACCGTTTTCTGCTTCGCAGACGCCATTGCAACCGTCGCCGCCGGTCGTATTTCCGTCATCGCATTGCTCGGTGCCTGCAACCATGCCGTCGCCGCAGTGCGTGCGGCAGTAGCCGCCTTCCGGGAGCTCCTGCAGGAAGCAGTACCAGCCGTCTTCCATCGCGCATGCAGCGCTACAGCCATCCCCACTTTGCGTATCACCGTCGTCGCATTCTTCTGCGCCGCCGACAAGGCCGCTGCCGCAAATGATATCGACTAAGCCAGTGCAACTCGTATTGCAATGCCCTTCCACGCCGTTGTTTTCCCCGCTGTCGCACGCTTCGGCCGCAAGGGTGTTCAGAAACTGGTCACCGCAACTCGGTACGGTACAGTCGCCATCGCAAGTGGCAGAAATGCCGCCAGTATCACAGGCTTCACTGCCGGCTTGAATGTTGTCACCGCAAGTCGTGACACAAACACTCGGAGTTCCGGTGCAACTCCATCCTATTTCAGCAAGACACAGCGCAGAACAGCCATCACCGCTGGTTGTGTCGCCGTCATCGCAAGATTCATCCACATTCAAAATTCCATCACCACAAGGTCCTACTACTACTTGGGCCGTCAGCTGCGCAGTCAATTGCGGACCACCGTGTTCTATCACATGAAAATGCGCCAGCGTCACCAGCCCGGCGACGAGGCTCAACACAAGCATGCGTGTGTTGTTTGTTTTTCGCATAGAATCCTACTATTCTAGCAGAAATATCACCTTTAGACCAGTCACGAACTTCGATACACTGCAGCCATGGATATTTCGGCGATCCTCGCCGGCTATGACACAAAAAACCTGACGGTTGGGGCTCTCGGTGGCCATAGCGCACTCGATACGGCGCATGGCGCGAAGGGGGCCGGATTTCGGACCGTGGTCGTGGCCCAAAAGGGGCGCCATTCGGTGTATGAACGCTACAAAACCAAAGATGAACGGGGCTGTATCGATGAACTGATCGTTGTTGAAAAATTTCAGAATGTGCTCGACGAAGCGGTGCAAAAACAACTGCGCGACCTCAATACCATCTTCGTTCACAACCGTTACTTCTGGGTCTACTTCGATGACCCGACCAAGGTTGAATCATCGTTCAACGTGCCTATCTTCGGCTCACGTTATCTCTTGAAACTTGAGGAAAGAGATCAGCCTTATAACCAATATCATCTCCTGAGCGATGCCGGCATCCGCACGCCGAAAATTTTTGCAAAGGCGACGGACATTGATCGTCCTGTCATCGTCAAGGCATCGGAAGCGCAGCGCGGGTACGAGCGCGCGTTTTTCGTCGTTTCATCGGCTGCCGAATGGGGAAAACAGGGGAGCCAGCTCGAGAAAGCAGGCAAAGTGTCGAAGAATTGGCGGAGCGCCACCATCGAAGAATTCGTGATTGGCGCGCCGGTCAATTTTAACTTCTTTTACTCGCCGCTCGACGGTTCCCTCGAACTGCTCGGGACCGACACGCGGCGACAAACCAATCTCGATGGGTTTTTGCGGATGACGGCGCCGGAGCAAATGGAAGCGCTTAAGTATATGGACAAAAAAATGATCGAGACGGGCCACATCGCCGTGACCGTCAAAGAATCGCTGCTCGAAAAAGCGTACGACCTCGGTGAAAAATTTGTGAAGGCAACGCAAAAATTATCGAAGCAGATCGATCCGGCAGGGAAGGGGATCATTGGCCCTTTTGCGCTTCAAGGTGCGGTGATTGCTGAGGAGGGGAAGGAAGACATCGTCATTTTTGACGTGTCGCTTCGGATTCCGGGTTCACCTGGTATACGGGCTACACCGTATAGCGGCTATCTGTATGGTGAGTCGATGAGTGTAGGCGAACGCTGCGCATTGGAGATTAAGCGGGCGGTGGAGGAGAAGAGTTTAACCGAAATAGTTACCTAGATAGAAGAATTGACAAGGGGAATTTACTTATTACAATGACAAACCTCCTTCTTCTTGAACTTTGAACAATCCAACCGATGAATCATTGGTACCGCTGGAGACAGATCCTTTGAAAGAAGGACTTTTTGCAGATGAATACAGATCAATTGTCGGAATTATGCAGGAAGCCATAGAACGTTTGCGTAAGCTGCACGAAGTAATTTTTTTAGCGTCGAGTGACGATGATGATAAGCTTTTTCAGCGCATTGATGAGGAGAAGTGCGAGTTTGAACAGACTCAAGATGATTATTTTGAGCTACGCAACGCTCTAGAGTCAGTCAAATCTCCCGTTGATTCTCTTTCTGTTCTACGAGAAACAAGCGTTGCAATTGACGAAATTTTTGACCAAGTGAATCAGCTTTCCGCCTTGCTGTCTCCATACCAAGAATCAGTGCAACGCTGTCTGGAAATGTCCAATAGCGCAATCGTTGTTTTAACTCAGCAAGGGAAATACAACATGATCTTATCGTTGAGCCGTTTGCTAGTGAAGCTTCAATCGGAACTAGACGAGCTTAACGCGAGGCAAAGAGCGAATGAAATTGCGAAGAGGCAATTAACTGATGCTAAAGGTAGATTGCATGAACTTGAGATGTATTTACAGACAGCAGAAAAACCAGTAGGAGGTGAGGCTGCAACGCCTCATCGAAAGGTGATAATTGCAGATTTGCGAGATGTAAACAATGTTGTTACCGAACTTGAAACAGAAGTTTCACTTCGAAAAAAATCTACGCAGCAATATTGGCAGACACTCGCTGCTCACGTAAATTCACATGATATGTACGAGATGCTCTGTTTTGTGGCAAGAATGAGTTCAAAAAAAAGATGGTCGCGGGAAGTTATAAATGATCTTGCCGAGAAAATAGAAGCTCTGGAAATGGCTTTGCAATCCTCAGTTGTGAAAGAAGTTTAATTATTCCCCCTATTATTTCTATGAAAGAAGCATCACACGATTTTGACACTGTCAGGCCGAACGATGTAGCAGAGGATGAATCGGAACAAGGTGATTTTAATATTACGGAGGCTTTTTCTCAAGAAGGGCTAACTACTGAAGACTTTAATCCCGAGGATCAAAGTCACATGGCAAAAGTATTGTGTGTAGTCAGCAAGGCGACACTCAAAAGATGTCATTATAAAATCATCATTGGTCCGCTTATAAATTTATTGGGAAATAAAATTACAAGCAGTCAAATAACCAGTTTCGCGTCGGACCAGGGAAAAGAAATTCTTCTAACACCTGAAGAGCGGTCAGAATTAAGCGACTTATTACTGATTGCCAGAGAGCAGCGGTACGACAATATTGAAAATCTCCGTACTGCTGATGAAATCGTAAAGAAAATTTTACGGCGCATCGATACTCTGTTGGCTCAATCATGTCAGTTTGAAGAGAGGGCTGCTTATCGGAAGGATTATCGCAGTATTCCTGGGTTAATGCATGCATACGGACATAATTTTGAACCTGTGGATTTAAGTCTGGAGGGCGACGAAATTCCCCAAGAAATTGTTATAGCGGTGCGTGACAGAGACGCCTTGAAGAGACGAGTACTTTTCTTGCAGTCTCAAAACCGAAAACTTCAGGATAATGCTGTGGGCATTGGCAAGCGTATAGAAGAAACAGTGAAGAGTATAGAAAACCTTCTTCGGGCGAGCAAAAACGAATAATAGGTAAACTGGTCCGGCTAGGCGAATGCAACCTAGATCTGAAGATCAGGCGCGGCCAATGAGAAACGATTGGCTGAGATCGTTACGTAAACTGTTTGTATTTGGGCTTCGGTAGCTTAAAATTTTTTCGTTGGGGCTGCCCGACTTCGCCCTTCGGGCTACGCCGGGCGAGTTGCTCATTTTTTCTTCCGCAGTCAGACTTATTCTGTTATTCCTGGGGCTGTAGCTCAGTTGGCTAGAGCGCTGCATTCGCATTGCAGAGGTCAGGGGTTCGACTCCCCTCAGCTCCACCAAATTCTGCTATAATTGATTGCATGGGGCATTAGCTCAGCTGGTAGAGCGCCTGCTTTGCAAGCAGGAGGTCGCCGGTTCGATCCCGGCATGCTCCACCATTCGACTCGCCTTGTTCACTTCGTTTACGAGACTTGCTCATGGTGAACCACTTACATTGTAAGAGTCGAATGACCCTGAGCTTGTCGAAGGGCCCTATTCTGACTCACACAAAACCTACGGTTTTCTCTCACGGGCTTTCTTCCCTATAAAGAGTCGCTCTAGCCTGGCAAAGCCAGGCTTCGCGAGTTTTTATTATGACGAAAATATTTGATTCAGAAACTTCAACGACTCTAGTCTTTTTTCACCAACTGAATATCAGGCTTTTTAGCGAATGCTTCCAAGATGCGCTTGGTTAAGCGCGTAATCACCGGTCGTCGTTCACCAATAGGCACCGAGAAGCGGAGGGTGAAGTCGATGCCTTTCTCACCGATTTCCATGTGAATGGCGGGGCCGCGGGAATGGTGCGGAATGTAGTAGAGGCGCGTGCGCGCTTCATGCTGCCGGCGGTCACGCTCGGTGTCTTCGCCAGTTTCTTCCACCAAAATTTCCATCAGGATTTTTTCCGCGGTTTGCCAATCACTTTCAAAGGTCATGATGATGTGCATTTCCGCACGCAGATAATCGGATGTAGCGTGATGGTCTACCACGTTCTGCGTCAGGACTTGCGCGTTTGGAATCGAAACAATCTTGCCCGTGCGCTCCAAAACATCGCCTTTGTCGCCGACTTCAAGGAGCTTCGTGCGAAACATACCGATATCCACTACTTCGCCGGTCACGGGTGCTAGATTGCCGATGGTGATGCGGTGCCCATGGTTGAAGAGACGGCTGCGCTTAATCATGAAATAGCCGAACAAATCTTTAAAAATATCCTGCAGCGCGATTGCGACGCCCGCGCCGAGAATGGCGAACGACGTGATTGCATTGGGTTGGCGGGAAAGTAGGGTCGTGACCAGCCAGAGCGCGGTCAGGACGTACACCGTCGTGCTGAACACTTTGACAGCGTTGAAGCGCCGGCGGTGGTCGGGAATCCGCACTAAAAAGCGCGTTCTGATCAAGCGCTCTAGCAGCCAAATGATCGCCAAGATCAGTGCATATTTGCCGATCGGCAGCAGCAGCGCAAACTGCTGGAAGCGCACCTGGATGGTCAGCTTTTGCGCGCGCTCCTTGGCAAGAGCCAGGCGCTCTTCCAGGACTTTAAGTTCTTCTTCCAGCATGGCGCGCCGCGCCTTGAGTTCTGAGTGCGTCGTCGTCAGGCGAAACGGCACCGAGCCGGTGCCTGTTTGCTGATCGCTGTAATAATATTCTTCCTCCGTGTCGAGCAGGTCCACATCCACGCGGTGCTCCTGTAATTGATCTTCCAGGACATCGACCACTCGACGCTGGCGTTCAATCGCCTGGGTCAGATCTTCCGCTTGCGCGCCGTCGGTGACAGGGGAAATGACGGCGTCAATTTCGGCGCCGAACTCCTCGCGCAGCGCTTCCAGTTCGTCTTCGATCCGCCGCTGCACGTATTCGCTGTCCGGGCTGCGTTCCAATTGAACATACAATTGCGTGAGAGCATCCAGGCGCGGATCGGCCACGGACGGCGTTTGGGCGCTTGCGAAAGGCGCTCCAAGCAGCGTAACCAGCAGCGCGGTGATGATAAAACGTTTCATGACCGCTCCATTCTGCCTGGTGCATCCGTTCGTGCAAAGGGCGCTTTTGTGGTATTATAAAGAGAAATCATATGAACCTCACCGTCGCGTATTTCACCATGGAAGTCGGCCTGCGGTCCGAAATGCCGACGTATGCCGGCGGCCTCGGCATGCTGGCCGCCGATATTCTGCGCTCGTGCGCGGATTTGAAGGTGGCGGCGGCCGGCGTCT
>C687J35174_10007791_pt1 | contig 13728 bp, 13 predicted proteins | sample RifCSPhighO2_01_FD_35174 | JGI IMG/M metagenome (IMG submission 35174) | reverse complement strand
TACCTGAAAGCATTTTAAAAAAATACAGTCTCCCCTCTCTTAAAACGGCCATCTTCTGGATACACTTGCCACGCAAAAAAGAAGATGCGGAAACGGCTCGCAAAAGATTTGCTTTCGAAGAGATATTTATGATCCAACTTGACAGGCAGAAAGAAAAATATCTAGGCCAAAAAGAAAAGGCCTTTTTAATTCAAAAGAAAGAAGCAGAGATGGAAGAGTTTGTAAAAGATTTCCCATTCTCCTTAACCGGCGCTCAAAAAAGATGCCTTGCAAGCGTTTTGAGCGATTTTAAAGCCGGTTTCCCCATGTCTCGGCTCATAGAGGGCGACGTCGGGTCGGGCAAGACCGCGGTCGCTTCGGCTGCAAGCTTCGCCACGGTTACTACACTCCCCCCACAAAGAGAGTATGGCAATCTTCAGGTCGCCTACATGGCTCCAACGGAAATCCTCGCGGAACAGCATTTTGAATCTTTCATTGAGCATTTTGCAAAGCATAAAATACAGGTGGGGTTGATAACTGGTTCTGGAGCCAAAAAATTTCCTTCCAAGCTCTCAAAAGAGAAGTACACAAAAATATCAAAACCTCAACTTTTGAAATGGGTGGCAAATGGAGAAATACCAATACTCATAGGAACTCACGCCCTCATACAAAAAACAGTAAAATTTAAAAATTTGGGTCTTATCATAATTGACGAACAGCATCGTTTTGGAGTAAAACAAAGAAAAGAACTCCGCAAAAAACCCGCCCGAACGACTGAATCCGTTCAGTCGGGCAGGCAGGATTTTGCNCCTCACCTGCTCTCNATGACGGCAACCCCGATCCCNCGCACNCTTGCCCTTACCATCTTCGGAGACTTAGACCTCTCTCTTCTTGATGAGCTTCCACCCGGCCGCCAAATACCGGAGACAAAAATAGTCTTACCACATGAGCGAGAAGAAGTTTATAAAAAAGTGAGAGGCGAATTAAAAAACGGCCGTCAAGCTTATGTCATCTGCCCAAGAGTGAATGACCCCGACCCAGACAAAGAAAATACAATAAATGCCAGGTCGGTAAAATCTGAAGCAGAAAGATTACAGAAGAAAATATTTCCCGAATTCAAAATCGCATCACTCACCGGACAAAACAGTCCGAAAGAAAAAGAGGAAACGATGAGAAGTTTCAAAGAAGGAAGAGCTGACATTTTGGTTGCCACTTCTGTAGTCGAAGTNGGAGTCAATGTGCCAAACGCCACCGTCATCATCATCGAAAACGCGGAAAGATTTGGCCTAGCCCANCTTCACCAACTTCGCGGTCGAGTACTTCGCAGTTCTCACAAACCATATTGTTTTGTCTTCTCGGATAGNGCCTCTCAAAAAACAATTTCAAGATTAAAATCTTTCACTCAAGCAAAAAATGGCTTTGAACTTGCGGAGGCCGACCTCAAACAGAGAGGCGCCGGCGACTTGGCCGGAGCAAAGCAGTGGGGAGTCTCCGACCTCGCCATGGAAGCGCTTAAGAATATCAAAATGGTGGAAGCCGCACGAGAAGAAGCCCGTAGTTTGATTGAGCAAGATTTTGAATTAAAAAAATATCCCCTTCTCCGCAAACATCTCTCCTCCAAATCCAGCGTGCATATGGAATAGTCGTATCCACAGCAATAAAGTTGTCCGCTTGCATAAAAATTCTTGAGGTATACAATCAAAATCGGGTTCTGTTCTAGCCCATATTCTGTTTTGAGGAGGGGTTATGTGTGATTATTCCCTCGCGAATGAAAAATCGCGAATTGCAATTGAGGGAGAGGAGTTGATTACGAGACGTTTTCGTTCCAACTCTATCGGACTTGTGTCTTCAAACGACCGAGAGCGAGCGGTTTGCATTCCCCCCGGAGCAGCACTTCTCATCGAGAACGTGCCGGTGCAGGTGTGCAAACATTTTGCGGTTCCACCTACGGATCGAGTTGTGTTCGATCAATTCAACATCGAAGGCAACTATCACCGCGATGGGGTGATGTTCTCAAACGGCGAGCGGGTTCTGCTTCAGAGTCTTCTCGGTGCGCGAGTGATTGTACTTTCACTCGAGAGTACCGAAGAACGGCAGCCCGTCTACGAACACCATTGGGCACACGTCGCACGGTAACGGCAATCAGCACTGGCCTTGTCTCTCCATTCTCCGGAGAGGCAAGGCTGGTTTTTTATCCTCAACATTTTAAACGATCGTTTAAAATGTTAAGCCAAGAAAGAGTAAGTGGTGCGGGTAGGGGTAATCGAAACCCCGACTCAAGTTTGGAAAACTCGCATTTTACCACTAAACTATACCCGCCTCCGCTAAAGCTTCGGCGAGGCAGGCCCGCTTTTAACTTGTAGCATTAAGGTATTTTAGCATAAAGTCCCCTTATTCCAAGTTATTTATACAAATTTGAATGAGTGTCGACAGTGGCAAAAAGCGCGATTTCTGGAGTTAACAACTTAAATATTACCCTTAAATCTCCGCCGACATTTATGCTTCTGTAACCTTCATATTTCCCAGATAAAGCATGATTTTCCAAAATAGGATCAAGAGGGTTGATTAGAAAAATATTTCTTCTTTCCTTAAATCTTTTTTGCTCATTTTTGCGAAGCTTTTTATANGCTTTCTTGAATTTATGATGCAAAANAACCTTCATTATTATTTAGAATCTAGATAATCGTCCATTGATTTTCCGGAAGAAAAGATCGCTGACATATTTTTTCCTGTCTTTATGTCTTTTTCAACAGAAGCCAGCATTCTCTCCAATTTTGGAGTCATTTTGGGGGAAATTGAAAAATGGGCTTCTTTAACTCGTATAAATTCCTTCAAATAAGCATTTAGTATCGTCCCTAAAGGCAAACCCAGATCATGAGCCACTTTTTTAGCCTGCTCTTTTACCTCTTTTTCAGTTTTTATATTAATCATTGTTTTCATATCTAAAGTATATACTTTGGATAAAAAATGTCAATGATTGTTTTTTTCTTTCGTAATCTTTATGAGGTGGTCGAAGTTGTCGAGAAGAGAGAGCTTGTTTTTATGAATCTTGCCGCATTTTTGGCACTTTTGGACAACGCGCCATTCGCCCCCTTTTTCTTCGGTGCCAACGGGCTCCATCAGCCCGCCACAAACGTCTTTCATTGCCCTGTCTCCGGGGTTTGTGTCGACATGTTTGCTCCAAAGACAGTGCGGACAATGGTTGGTATAGCCGTCTCCATCTACCCCCTCTCCGCAATTTTCACAGTTAAAGTTTTCTTCTGTTTTTTTAAATGTTGACGACATTATTTTAACGCCTCTATCCCCGGCAATGTCCCTTCCGCCAAAAAATCAAGCATTGCTCCGCCCGCGAGAGAAACAAAATAAAATTTACTTTCTACACCTTCTCCCAATTCATCTATCGCGTTTTCAGTATCTCCCCCGCCAACAATGACCTTGGCATCCGAATCAGCAAGCATTTTTGCCAATGAAAGGGTGCCTTCTTTATAACCGTTTTCATAATTTCCCAAAGGACCATTCCAAACAATAAATTTGGCTTCCTTTATTTTTGGTGCCAGCAAAGAAAGAGTGTCTCCGTTTGCGTCCAAATCTTCATAATTCTGCGCCGGGAAGATTATTTTAGAGTTTGAGGCAATTGGCAAATCAGAGGCATGCTTTGCCATTGCGCCACCGATAAAAATATCGTCAGCGACTTCTAAAAATTTTTCAACCAATGGGAGTTTGGTTTCAAACTTGGCCCCTCCGAGGATAATAAGGAAAGGATGCTCCGGATCAAAAACTTCAGACAACTTTTTATATTCTTCCAAAAAACGAAATCCGGCGAAGTGAGGCAAGAATTTAGGAAGCTGTATTACCGAAGTATGCCTGCGATGAGAAACTGAAAACGCGTCATTGACATAAATATCCGCAAAAGCGGCAAGTTGGTTCCCAAAACCTTCGTCATTTTCTTTTTCCATCCAAAATCGCAGATTTTCAAAAACGGCTATTTCACCCGACTTCAAACGATCAAACGCAAACTTGCCGTCGCTTGATGATTGATTCCACGGATCTTTTATAAAATGAATGTTTCTTTCTTTAAAAATTTTCCTCGCCTCTTCCACCACCGGCTCCAAAGAATCCGTGCCATCGCCCAAGTGGCTCACAACTATCACTTTGCCGCCTTTATTTAAAATAAAATTTATGGTTTCTGCGCTCGCTTCTATCCGAGAAGTATCCAAAACTCTTACATCTTTTGGATTTGCCCCAAACCTATCGAGGGGCTCGTTCCAGTCGACTCTTACCATCACTATGGTCCCCTCTATTATTTCTGCCTCTTCTATCGATTTCATATCTGGATTACTTAAAATTTACCGCTTCCAAAATCTTCCCAAATTGCTCCGGCTCAAGAGAAGCGTGGCCAACCAAAAAACCGGACACATTGCCATAATCTATCATCGCCTTGGCATTTGGAGCTTCTATTGCCGCGCCATAAAGCACCTGAAGCGAGTCGCCCACATCGCGCCCAAAAATCTCGCCCGAAACTTTTTTGATAAAGAGAACGGCTTCATGCGCATCAGTCGGACTCATCGCTTCCCTATAAGACTTTCCTATGGCCCAAACCGGTTCGTAGGCAATTAACAACCCCAATAAATTCCTTTTTTGCAAGCCACTAAGACTCTCTTTTATCTGATTCTTTATCACTTCTAAATGCGAACCATCCTTGTCTCTCTCATTTTCTCCTATGCAGAGGATCGGAGTAATACCATTCAAAAAAGCCATTTCCATTTTTTTTCTTATTAAATTTCCATCTTCCCCCATTGCTCTTCTCTCGGAATGTCCGATTATGGAATATTTTGCACCGACATTTTTAAGCATCGGCGCGCTAATTTCACCGGTAAAAGCGCCTTTTTCTTCAGTTGAAATATTTTGCGCCCCCAAAATCAAATTTTTAGGTCGATTCAATCTCGACAAAAGATCTAGATAAATAAACGGTGGGCACACCACAACGTCTACGTTTTTGTATTTTTTTGCGAAATTTCTAGTTGAATTGAATATTTTTTTGGCCTCTTCCGGGCTTTTTGGATTCATTTTCCAATTTGCCACCACTAAATTCCTTTTTTTCATAAGACAGATAATAACATAAAATCTAGATTTCTTCCCAAGAAAGTATCTCGTAGTGTTCCGAAGTAAGAGGGAAAGACGGCGGTGGCCCATAAAGCAGGTTGGCATCGTAAATGATATTTCTTATCTGGTAACCAGTGCCATTCTCATAAGCAAAGCCGTATCTCTGATAAGTGGCAATCATGCCGTAAAGAGTAATTTCATTGCGAATATGGTAAGGCGAGCACCTATCAACACCACCAGATGGAGGCCTGTAATAATATCTACCAACACGACCATTTTGAGCAATTAAGGCGGCGTCAATACGTAAATCATTTGCACTAACTAGACCTGCGTTTATGTTAAATTGAGCAACTAAAGCTATGACGTCACTACCATCATAGTTTGTGTAGAGCAAATCATTGTTTACAGTTATAGACCTTCGTTGAGCAGGATTATCTGGAAAACGCCCAGTGGCTATAGTTAACCTAGCGCCGTCTATTTGACCATCTACCCAAAGATCATCTTCTATAAAGATAATACCGTTGGAAGGGAATGGGTAATTACCCATAAAACTCTCTCCGTTAAAAGAGCGTATGCTCCAAGTCCCCCATCCTTGTTGTCCAACTACAAGGGTGCAACCATTGGGTGTGGGTTCAAGATTATTAACTCGGTAAAGATCAAAAGTGTCGTCTGTTTTTAAAGTTATGTGGTAACCTCTCGAACCAGATGGGGCGAAGTAACCACCTCCAGATTGAGCGCTTGTTTTCATTTGAGCCAAATCTCCAGTCAACCCAACAAAGTCAATTGCGGGAACCGGAAACAGTCTTCCCACCTCGAAAACATCTGGACGAGATTGTACTGGATTGGGAGGAGCTTCCAGAGGCCGAAATAATTCATCTACACCAACACCGGGTGGCGGATTAACGTGGGTATGAACACCGAATTCATCGTTATTTTCATGATCAGGATCATTGTAATCTGATACCGCACTAGTGATAAGGTTGTGCGCAAAACCATCAAATCTAACACCAAGATTTGAATGAATCGGTCCAAACACTTCCGTGCCCTCGCCGAAACGCATCACGTCATTGGCCGCCACGGCATATTTGGCGAGAGACGGTTTGGCCATCTCCACTCTTATGGTTCTTGAGACAGATGAGCCGGACGGGACACCGGTCGACTCGATGGTCACCTTTGTGGAACCAACAGGGGGAGGCGTGATCTCCAGCACAAATTCGCCGACTACGTTGTTGTCTTTATCATAAACCAGATGATAGTAAGGCCCGGGGCCACCAGTTCCGTCTTGGAAATCGTCGTCATCATGAGCCAAATGCCACCTGTAATAATCGATTCCTGATTCTGCGAGCTGAATGGCTTTTTCTCTTGTTAAAAGATTTCTATTTGCTTCTATTGTTATTTTGGTCCAATTCATTATCCCGCCTATTATGACGAGTGCCACGCCGGCAAAAATAATGATTGGTATCAACAAAACACCTCTTTGAGATTGAAAATTGAAAATTGAAAATTGAAAATTCTTTTTCATAGGTTATCTTTCAAATTTCTTAGAAAAACTTGGCTGGTAGCCACAACTGGACCCAAAGACTTGTTTGGATCTTTTTCTATATAAACAGTTATTCTCACCAACCTTACCTGCGTCGGCTGGACTGGTTGAAGCAAGGGGTCGCTTGCGCCAGTATAAGTTGAATCAAAATATTCAAAAANNGGATTTAGGCCATTGTTTATATCTCTGATTAAAGTAGAGAGGTTTTCATTTGCCGGATTATAAGTTAAGGGGAAACCAGACGGTTTTATCACTCCTCTTTTTAATTCATTTCCATCTAAAAAATACCTTATCTGTTCTTTGTCTGGCTCATCATCAACATTACTAAAAAAAGTAACGGATGAGGCCCCAGCTTGGGAAAGCGGGTAAGCGCCAAGACTTGATGGGGAGGCGCTACGAAGCTCTCTGGTTATCGTTTTGAGTATTTTCCTTGCATCAGACTGGGCTGAAAGATTTTTTTGGGAAGCGGAATTCCACGAGAAAATGCTCTCGCCGAAATAAAATACGGCCATAAAAATAGCGCTCGCTATAGCTATAACAATCACGATTTCTAGTAAAGTAAATCCCTTATTTTTCATGGCGACATTAAAATATCCAACTTCTGCCAATTTGCCGAAGTAGACACATCAATCAGATTTTGAGTGGTATAGCCGACGGCAGAAACTTCGAGATCATAATTTATTTCCGACAAATTATCGAACAGGACTTGCCCCGGCGGAATACATTCTGAAGCGAAAGAAATAATAAAATCGGAAACATTTGGGGTAAAGCCAGAATCCGCAGTGCTTAAAAATATTTTATATCTCACATATCTGTCTCCGTCATGAAGAGGATTTATGTTGTTGTCGGCAATGGTATAAAAAGTCCCCGGCGTGCCATCCGGACCGAGGTAGCTCCAAGTGCCACTCTCGCACAGAGGCGGATCGTTCTCGCCGTTTTGGCAATTGCTTGTGGCAATTTGAAATTTTACAGAATCCGGTCCAGTCTCTACCGGTTGATCAGTCGGAAATATATCTACTCTGCTCCAATTTGCCGCCGCGCCAGTATCAAAGACGGAGGAAGTTAAGTCCCCAGAGGGAACAAAGTTTCCCAAAGATTCCAGAAGTTTAATCTCCCCATCCGGAGAATTTACTTCTATGTTTCCATCTGAAGAATGATATCTGGTAGGATCCCCCATATTGAGTTGGCCGGAGCCACCCGACCAATCAGTCTGCCTTAAGTAACCCTGATCCGTCTCCAACATTTCACTCCACGCACCCCTTGAAAGAGTAACGTTGGCACCTGAAATTGGAAGCCCAGTTACCGAATCTTTGACGCTAACTAAAAGAAAAGACGGCAAACCTTGAGCTATAACCAAATCAATATTTTGGTCCGAGTCGGGCAAAATAGAAATTGGAGAAATTGGATTTGTCCCCCCCAGATAAAACCCGCCGGAAATAGAAGGGTTAAAAACATCCCATTCCAAATCTGGAATATTATGAAAACCAGAAGCATCGGTAGTAAAATCTCCTCCCCATTTCAACACGTCAGGCGAAGTGCCGATCAGTTTGGTGCCATTCATGGATACAGGGACACTGGATACCGCCGAACAGGTGTTTGTTTTTGTCCTTACATTAACATCACTAACCTTGTCGATAATAAACGAAATTTGAGTAAGTTGCTGGAGAAGAACAGTGGCAGATGGCTTCACCGGATTTGGATTTTCCACTGAAGACACATGAGTTTGATCTGTTGTAAAATTGTTTTTGGTAACAGTTATTTCATAAGAAGTGTCTGCCGGCGGAGCATCAACAATCTGCAAAAGCCCGTCATTGTTTGTAACTTCAGAAATATTTACGCTAACCGAAGGATTTACCACGTTTACGTTTGCTTGAGGCACCGGATCCCCATTGGCATCAAAGACTCTTATGAAGAGAGAGCCGTTGGTTGAAGCGGCTTCAAGATTTTTGGGAGCAATGTTGCTAAATGCCCTAAAATCAATCGGGTTTTTACAATTGTTGCAAATCACTTCCACCTGCACCATTTTATAATCTGCCGGAGAGAGATCGTTTGGGTCGCCGTCGATGGTGCCGTCAAAATCATCGTCTATATTTCTGACAAATCTATTTATTTCAAATTCCCTNCCATCCACCAATACGGTGCTGGTTGTAGCAAGCACTCCAAGAGGGATACCCTCAACTAGCCCCACATCAGCAAAAGAGAGGTTTCTCACCAACTCAAATTCGCTGTTTATAAGATCTGTAGCGGCAATCTTGTCTCTCGAAGCAGAAACAAGAAGAGTAACCGAGACGAGTCCTTGATACACAGATAGCGCCACCAGAGCAAAAATGCTTGCGGCAAATATGACTTCTACCAGAGAAAATCCCCCACTTCGCTTTTTTTGTTTTGAATTATTGTATCGCATCGACAAGAGAGTACGTTGGGAGCATCATAGCAACAGCAAACAAACCGACAGCCACACCTATGATAACCATCAAAAACGGCTCGATGATCGTAGAAAGATCTTTAGTTTTTTGATCAACTTCTCCTTCATAGTAATCGGCGATGTTTTCAAGCATCTCTCCCATTTTGCCCGTCTCTTCGCCGACTGCGAGCATTTCACCCACAAAAACAGGATAAAGTCTGCCACTAGATGCAGACAGTGATTCGGAAAGTTGTTCACCGAGCTCTACCTTTTTTGCGGCATCATCTATAACTTCTTTGAAATAATGGTTTTGCAATACTTTGCTCGTTATCCCCAAAGCAGAGACTATGTCAACGCCGGAAGATATGAGAGATGACAAAGTTCTNGCCGTGCGCGCCGCATTTACCTCTTTGGACATGGTGCCGATCATTGGTGTATGCAAAGTTATGGTATCTATAATGTTTTGTCCCTTTTTAGTTTTAATCCCCGCCGCAAGAATAAAAGCCACGGCAAGCAAACTGCCAAAAGTAATGAGCACATTCTGTCTAAGAAAATTGCTGATAGCTATCACTATCCTGGTAGGCAAAGGCAATTCTATATTTAACCCTATAAATGTTTCTGTAAGCGTAGGCACCATATAGACCATGAGCACAATACCGATGACAATCATTATAAATATGATGACTGAAGGGTAAATCATGGCCCCTTTTATCTTTTTTGACAGAGAGTGTGATTTCTCAAGCTGACTTGCGATAATGCGCAAAGAAAACGAAAGCTTACCTGACTCCTCGCCCGCCCTGACCATGGAGACGAAAAGTCCCGAAAATACATCCGGCCGGGCCTCTAAAGATTTTGATAGAGTTTCTCCGGAATTAACCGCTTCAGATATGGATTTCAGCAACTCAATAAAATTTTTATTTTTTGATTGTTTTTGCAACACCGACAGTGCCCTAGAGATAGAGAGACCCGCCTCTATCATGACCGCCATATTTTTTGCAAAAGCGATCTGCTCTTCAGCGCTTATGCCACGCCTGAAAGAAAAAAAACTTATAAGAGACCTGCGAGATTCCACTTCTTCAACAGAAAGAATAGAGCCGTTTTCCGCTCGAACAGCAACATAAAGTTCACCTTTGTCTTGAAAAGTTTTTACCTCTTCCTTTTCTTCTCCATCCTTCAGATATTTGTATTTATAAATTGGCATTTTGATAAAATTTTCAATTTCTATTCCGAGACCACACGAAGGACTTCTTCGATGGTGGTCATACCTTGGGCGGCTTTGAAGATGCCGTCTTCGAGCATAGTGAGCATGCCCTCTTTTCGGGCTTGAAGTTCAATGTCTTCGGTGGTGGCGCCTTTTATGATGAGCTCTTTTACCGCAGAGGAAATGTTGAGCACTTCATAAATGCCTATGCGCCCCTTGAAAGCATCTTCTTTCGCGTCTTTGTCCGGTTTGAAGAATGGCACATTTTCCCAATCGTCATTTTTTCCGATAATTTTTTCTTCTTTTAACGATTTGAGCACCACGTCCATGTTTACGGCCTTTGAAATGGAGGCGATTTCTGCTTTTGACAAATAATATTTCTCTTTGTTGCTCGCAAGCTTGCGCACAAGTCTCTGACCGATTACCACATCAATAGTCGAGATCAGAAGAAAAGGCTCGATCTTCATGTCCATAAGTCGTGGGACCGCACCGGCAGCAGAATTGGTGTGGAGGGTGGAGAGCACCAAGTGTCCGGTAAGAGAAGCATTGATGGCAAGGGACGCGGTTTCTCCATCGCGAATTTCTCCAACCATGATAACGTCCGGATCCTGTCGGACCAGGGTGCGCAAACCGGAGGCGAAGGTGAGTCCAATCTCGGGCTTGACTTGAGTCTGGTTTATCCTTTTCATCTGATATTCAACCGGATCTTCAATGGTGGAAATATTTACATCCGCAGTATTCAAAATGTCGATCATTGTGTAGAGGGTAGTCGACTTCCCGCTTCCGGTAGGACCGGTGGTCAAGATCATCCCGGTGGTTCGCTGAAGAGATTTATGCAAGAGATCCAACCCTTGCCCGTGAAAACCCAAAGACTCCAGTGTAAATCCGGAAACAGATTCGCGCAGAAGTCTCATTACAATTTTTTCTCCGTAATAAACGGGCAGGGTGGAGACGCGAAAAGAAACTCGCTCGCCGTTCATGTCTATTTTAAATCTTCCATCTTGAGGAAGGCGTTTTTCGTCGAGACGCAAATTTGAAAGGACTTTGATGCGGGCGGCGAGTGAATGCCCGATGTGTTTGGGCAACACCATGGCATCATGCAAAATGCCGTCGATCCTGTATCGCACCAATATTTGATCTTCGAGTGGCTCTATGTGGATGTCTGAAGAATTTTGAATAATGGCATGCTTCAGCAAAGTGTCTACAATCCGCACCACCGGCAACTCTTCTGCCAGTTTCTTTAGATCAGAGGCGGAGGCTTCTTCTCCTGGGATCTTTTCGGCTATAGTTTTTATCTGGTCTGCCTCGCCCTTGATCAAATCGCCGAAATCGTCTTTTAGATTTTTTTGATACTGGATCAAAACAGCGCGCATCGACTCGGAGTCGGTAAGGCGGGGCAATATTTTCAAACCAACCTTCTTTTTTATGGAATTCAGCGCCTGCAAATCGTCGGTGTCGAGCATGGCCACCTCAAGCGAATCGTCTTTTTTTTCAAAAGCGACGATATTGTGCTTCCTTGCGATCGGCTCCGGTATCAAATTTAAAATGTCGCGGTTAAGGGTTTGCCCTTTCAGATTTACAAACGGAATACCCAGGATGTAGGCCTGGATGCGACGCAAATCGTCGTCAGAAAACTTGCCTTTCTGCACCAGAATATCGCTTAAAGGTTTCTTTTTTGACTTGGCTTCTTTTTCAACCTCTTCGGCTTCTGATTTGGAAATGAGCCCGGCGTCAATTATAAAATCTCTTATCTGTGAATCTTCTACATGCATACGATTTAGCGAAATCGTGTCGTGCGAGACATCCTTTAGAGCACGACTTTATTTCTTCTTTATTATATCAAAGAAAAAATAATGTCGAATGAAAAACCGTTTATATCTCCGAGGAGTCGCCTCTTCCGACTCTTCCTCTTGGACGAGGAGCGCCTATCAGATACTTTCTTGGATTTTCATCCAAATCAATGAAGTCATCACTGGCTTCTATCAGTCGGGCAGAAGTTGATTTCCCAAATGAAGCGACCTCGACTTGACAGCCCTGATTTTTCAAATATTCAACAAGAGGCACAAAGTCGCCATCTCCGGTCACAAGGACGATGGCGTCTAGCTTTGGTGCAAGTTTTATTGCATCAACTGCAAGCCCTACGTCCCAATCGCCTTTTTTCGCTCCTCCGGCAAAAATTTGGAGATTTTTGGTCTTTGTTTCGATGCCCATTTTCCCCAGAGCTTCGAAAAAATTCCTTTCTTCTCCGGTTTCTGTCGTCACTACATAAGCAACGGCGCGAGTCAGAGACCTGCCCGCAAGCGCTTCTTTGAGAACTTGTTCGAAATTTACTTTTGCCTTATAAATATTTTTCGCGCTGTGATATAAATTTTGAGTATCTATAAAAATACCAACGCGTTGGTTTTTCTGCTTGATTACTGCCACGATATTAAATTAAAATATTAAAATTTTAGGAAGCTTTTTTGAGCCCAAGCTTCTTAACTACAGAATTATACCTTTTGGTATCCTTTTTTTCCAAATACTTCATGTGAGACTTCCTTTGCGCAACCAGACCCAAAAGACCTCTGCGAGAGTGCTTGTCTTTTTTGTTTTTTTTCAAATGAGTCGAGAGATCATCGATGCGTCTTGAAAGCACGGCTATCTGGACTTCCGGGCTTCCGGTGTCGCCTTCATGCCTCTTTACCTCCTTTATTATTCTTTGTTTTTTGTTCTTGGTTAACATTGAAAGAAATACGCCTTTTGGGCTCGGAAACAGCATATCATAAAAGCAAATTTTGCGCAACCTAACTTTTTAATAACTCATCCCCTCCCTTCTCTTACTTTAAGAGAAGGGAGCCAGACCAAAAACCAAAACAAAATATCAATATGTTAGAATGTTCCCAATGTCCCACAATCTAGAAAATTTAAAACGCCAATTTTTGGAATACATAGAGATTGAGAAAGGCCGGTCGCTTAGCACTGTTTTAAATTACGACCACTATCTCACCGTGTTTTTCAAGCATATAGGCGCCAAAACCGCCGAAGACATCACCGCCGACAGGGTGCGAGAGTTTCGTCTTTGGCTTAACAGACAGGTTACGGGCAAAAATCTAAAGACCGGCAAGACTATGGCCCGAGTAACCCAAAACTACCACATGATTGCTCTTAGGGTTTTCCTCAAGTATCTGGTGAGACAGGAAATCAAAGCCCTGCCTCCTGAAAAAATCGAGTTAGCCAAAACTCCGGAGAGACAGCTCGATCTCATCACCGAAGCCGAACTAAAAAAGATCCTCAACATACCGCAAGAAAACACTCTTATCGGTCTCCGCGACAAAGCCATTTTGGAACTTCTTTTTTCAACCGGGCTTCGCGTCTCGGAGCTCTGCTCTCTCACTCGAGATATCGACCTGTCTTCGGACGAACTTTCCGTAATTGGAAAAGGGCGCAAAGTCCGAGTTGTCTTCATCTCCGATCACGCCAAGAAAATTTTGAAAGAATATTTGGCAAAAAGAAAGGATATGG
>C687J35174_10007785_pt1 | contig 13733 bp, 11 predicted proteins | sample RifCSPhighO2_01_FD_35174 | JGI IMG/M metagenome (IMG submission 35174) | reverse complement strand
AGTAATACACTTATTGGACCAGGTGAGACTATTTATGAGGATGTTAAAGATAACACATTTCTTTTTAAAACAAGTCGAACAAAGAACAAAATGGGTGGCGGAAGTGGAATGGCTCCCAACAGCGCGCAATGACCGCTAAGGTTGCCATCCATAATTATAGATAATCAAAACAAAGACCTTTCAATCGACCAAAATTATAATCTATTATTAAAATGAGCACTGGTGGGATGGAAACTTCCGGCAGGACCCATTTTGTAAATATGAAAAAAGTAACAGTCATCGGTGGCGGAACAGGCACATTCGTTGTACTATCTGGATTAAAACAATATCCTATTGATTTGGGGGCTATTGTCACTATGATGGATTCGGGAGGTTCAACTGGTGTACTGCGCGACCAACTTGGCGTCCTGCCGCCCGGTGATCTTAGACAATGTTTGGTTGCCCTCTCGGAAGCTCCCCTTTTATGGCGCAAACTTTTTCTCTACCGATTTGAAACAGGTGATTTGGCTGGTCATAATTTTGGCAACCTTTTCCTCTCGGCTCTAGAAAAAGTTTGTTCCAACTATGACGAAGTAATTAATACTGCCTCATTTGTCCTAAAGACTAAAGGTAAAGTGATGCCGGTTACATTTGACAATTCTAATCTTGGTGTAGAATACAAAAGTGGAAAAACTGTGAAAGGTGAAAATGATATTGAAGAAAATATACACGAATCTAGTCCAATTAAGAGGGCATTTCTTGAGCCCTCGGCTAATCCAAATAGACAAGCAGTCAAACGAATTATAAATTCTGATCTGCTGATAATAGGTCCTGGCGATCTCTACACCAGCATAATTCCAATTTTACTGGTCAAGATGATAAAGGAAAATATGGTTTCCTCAAAAGCAAAAATCATCTTTATCATGAATCTTATGACAAAATCTGGTCAAACCAATAATTATAAAGCTTCCCATCATCTCAAAGCCCTAGAAATTTATCTAGGCAGATCTCCCGATATGATCTTACTAAACTCTGGAAAAATTCCGTCAGAGATCCTACAATGGTATAGACAGCATAACGAAAAGGTTGTTGAAAATGACCTGGTGAGTAACGGATTCAAGGGAAAAATCATTGAAGCTGATCTTATTGACACACATCAATTTAAAAAATCAGCTTCGGATAACTTGACTCGAAGCATTCTAAGGCACGATTCTCTAAAACTGGCAACTGAGTTAAAAAAAATTATTTATCCGTAAAAATCACCCAGGAATCAGTGGAGATCGATTTAATATGATAAAAAAACACACATTCTCCTTTAAAAATGCAATTTCAGGCATCCATTGGGTTATTAAAACTCAATCAAATTTTAAAATTCATCTTATTCTATCTTTATTTGCAATTATTGGAGGATTCCTGCTTGAGATATCCTCTGAAGAATTTCTTATAATTCTAACTCTTATCGGTATAGGATTGGCTATAGAGACATTAAACACTGCAATTGAGGAAGCGATAGACGCAATTCATAAAGACTGGTCTGAGGAAATTAAGCTGGCTAAAGATGTTTCTGCTGCGGCCATGTTTATATTCGCCTTCAGCGCATTACTAATAGCTTGTATAATATTTATCCCTAAAATTTTAGTTTTGGTTGGCTTTGTTTAAGCCTGTCTAACCGATAATAATTGCATTCAGGGTTTTTAATTTTTTATTTTTAATTTTTAATTTGATACTGTGTCACTTTATCTTTTTATCCTTTTTATATCTTCTCTAATAAATTTTCTTATAATTGTTCCTTTTATAAATTTTCTTTATAAAAAAAAATTTCAGCGAATAGAACAAAAAACAAAGGATGCTTTTAATAAACCCACACCTATTTTTGACAAATTTCATCAGCATAAAAAAGGAACTCCAGTAGGCGGAGGAATATTATTGCTCCTATCTACAGTATTTATGTTTTTTTTATCTCTTTTGCTTTTTTTTCTGCTCAATAAAAAAATAATTACTAGTTACCCTTCTATAATTACAGAAATTAAAATAATTCTTTTTACATTCCTTTCTTTTGGGCTTTTAGGAGTTTATGACGATCTTAATAAAATATTTTTTTTACAAAAAGGTGAATTTTTTGGCTTAAGATTAAGACATAAATTTATTATCGAAGTAATTTTAGCCTTGATAATTTCTTATTGGCTATTTACCGAATTAAAAATTGAAATTATCCATATCCCATTTATTGGAGTATTTGATCTATCTTGGTTTTATATATTATTTGCTACTTTTGTAATTGTCGCTTTTGCCAATGCAGTTAACATCACTGACGGACTCGACGGTCTTGCCTCCGGAATACTACTTTTTGCTCTTACTAGTTTTTGGGCTATTGCCAGTTCAATTTTAGACGTACCCACCACTCTTTTTATTGCAACTTGGCTTGGAGGATTGATAGCATTTTTGTACTTTAACATTTATCCTGCAAGAATCTTTTTGGGAGACTCCGGAGCTTTATCGTTTGGTGCAACCTTTGCTGTGATCGGGCTTATCTTAGGCAAGGTCTTTGCTCTTATTATTATAGGGGGGGTTTTTGTTATAGAAATATTAAGCTCCTTAATCCAACTTTTAGGAAAAAAATTTCTAGCCAAAAAAATATTTCCAGTTGCTCCTTTTCATCTCTGGCTGCAATATAAAGGCTGGGAAGAGCCAAAAATAGTCATGCGGCTTTGGATTATAACTATATTATTCGCGGTTCTTGGTTTAATGGTATCTTTTGGCAAGTGACCTGCATAATTCAATAATCAGCAGGTCATCCCGAGGAGCTTCACGACGAGGGATCCCCCTACAGTTATACATCTAGATTGGTAGTCTGTCTTCTAATCACTTNTCTAGGCTTAGAGCCTTCAGCCGGACCAACATATCCAGACGTTTCGAGCTGATCTAGAATCCGTGCAGCTCGAGCATAGCCTATTCTAAATTTCCTCTGAAGCAGTGAGGCAGAAGCGTGCTCCAAACCAGATATTAGTCCAACTACTTGGTTAAAAATCGGATCTTTTTCATCGCCATTTACAACCATGGTTCCACCTCTTCCAGCGCCTATGAATACTTCTTGATGTACTACCTCCTCAGTATATTGAACATCAGGAACTTGATTTTTCAAAAATTTAACCAATTGGTTGACTTCCTTCTCAGTGATGAACGGGCCCTGAATTCTTCTAGGTTTAGCCTGATCTGGTGGTAGAAACAACATATCGCCTCTTCCTAACAGTTTTTCCGCACCAGGCATATCGATAATTACTCTTGAGTCAATCATCGAAGAAACATTAAAAGCTATTCTGGCAGGAATATTAGCCTTCATCAGTCCAGTTATTACATCAACAGACGGTCTTTGTGTGGCCAAAATAAGGTGAATGCCTGTTGCACGAGCCATCTGAGCTATACGAGTAATTAAATCTTCTGAGTCACCGGGCGCAAAATTCATCAAATCTGCCAACTCATCAATGATAAAAAGAATATACGGTTTTTTCTCAACGCCTTCAAGATTGTTATATCCTTCTAAATTTCGGACCCCTGCATTAGAAAATTCTTTATAGCGATTCTCCATTTCCGAGATAGTCCACTTGAGAGCCGAGATGATTTTTCCTGGTTCGACGATTACCTCGGTTTGTAGGTGCGGAATTCCATTGTATAAAGTCAGCTCAACTCTTTTAGGATCAACCAGTATCATGCGTAAATCTTCTGGTTTGGTTCGGAATTGGAATGTGCTAATCCAGGCATTCAAAAGGACTGATTTTCCCGAACCGGTTGCGCCGGCTATTAGAATATGCGGCATTTTGCTGATAGATGTAGCTTGTGGTTGACCAGAAACGTCTAAACCAAGTGGTACCAATAGCGGATCTAGATTGTCAGTAAAAAGCGGTGACGATAATAATTTTTTCAAAGTTACGATCTCAGGCTTTCTGTTGGGAATCTCAATTCCGACCAATGATCTGCCTGGAATCGGCGCCTCGATTCTAACCTGACCGGTTGGCGCAGCCAAAGCGAGCGCTAGATCATTGCCAAGCGCGGTTATTCGAGAAAGTTTTGTTCCCATGGTAATCGCCAAAGCATACTGGGTAACCGCCGGTCCATAATTTATCTCAGAAACACGAGCTCTTATGCCAAAACTCTCTAACGTTTTTTCGATTTTATCGGCATTAAGTTTGACGTCTCCTCTGTCGGCTTCTTTCTGAGCAACATCCACAAGAAGCGATAAGGGTGGGTACACCCAAGTTGTTTTTGCTATTGGAGAGAGCGGTTTTATTGTTAATTCTTTAGTTTCAAAAACAGCCGGCTGAATTCTCTTGGGAAGAGTGACTTCTTCCTTGATAAATTCTTCTTTCAATGGTTGGGATTTTTCCATTTGTTTTATATTTTTATCTGTCATCGAACGGAAGACATAAGCTTTTAAAAAATTAAAGCTTGATTTTCCCAAGTTAAAAAGAAATAGAAAAAACACATCGATTGAAGTATCAAGAAGAAGTATGAGACCGATAAAAAAAATTGTACTAAGAATTACGATGGCTCCAAATAAAGAAAAATCAAGGCTCAAGTTGTGAAAAATTAGCTCACCCAGCGAACCTGACTGGAAAATTCCCAGTAGCGATATGAATATAAGGACTGCTCCTCCAGTTATGTTTAACTTAACAAATTTAAGTTTTCTGGTATTAAACATGTGTCCGGAGAGTAAAAATAAAACAAAAGCTAAAAGAATAGCCAATCCTCCAAACTTTTCCATTAAAAATTTATTGGTGTAAGAAAGAAATCTTCCGTCAGATCCTCCTAAAAAATTTTTCAGATAGGCGATAAAAAATAAAAAAGCTATGCCAATAACAAAAAAGCCTAAGATATTAAAGATAGTATTTTTGCTAATCTTGAATTTCAAGAACGGAATTCTAATTATGGTTCTTCTTCTTGCCATAGTAAGATTGTAATGCTAACGAAGATCAAAATCAACCATGATTCTACTCGTCTCCGAACCCTCAGGGTTCGAGGCTCAATTTCACCGAACCCTGAGGGTTCTTATGTTCATAATTCAACTCGGTGAAAAGATGCGACTCCCCATATGGATTCGAACTCATGCTATCAACTACGACCAATCATCCTTTAGTGGTAACTGGCAATTTATTGAGATTTTAGGCTATTAGAAGAATACTTATATTTGATTAAATCATCTGAAGATTTATGCGTCCTTGATTATCAATCTGATAGACTTTAACTTTGACCTTCTGACCAATCTTAACTACCTGTCCTGGATCTCGGATAAATCCTTTGCCCATTTTAGAAACGTGTACAAGCCCGTCTTTACCTGGTAAAATCTCGACAAACGCCCCAAATGGGAGAATTCTTTTTACTTCACCTTCAAACTCCTCTCCAACCGTAACTTCGCGGGTGATATTTTCTATTAGCTTCGCCGCTTCTTCAACTTTATTCTTATCCAAACCGCTTATCTGAACCTTACCATCATCGGTAACATTGATCTCGGTCTGGGTTTTAGCTATCAAACTTCTTATATTTTTCCCACCCGGCCCTATAATCTCGCCAATTTTATCTTGAGGAGGAGTCAATACAACTACTTTTGGCGCAAATTTTGATATTTCACCTCTTGGCTTATCAATGGTTTTTATCATCGATGCTAAAATTTTTAGGCGGGCATTTTTAGCCTTCTCCAATGTCTCTTCTATCATCTTTTCGGTTAACCCATATATTTTTACATCCAGTTGTATTCCAGTAATCCCCAATGTGGTGCCAGCTACCTTAAAGTCCATATCGCCAGAAAAATCCTCTATACCCATAATATCTGTCAAGATAATATACTCTTTATCCGACTTAGCCAACAAACCCATAGCAATCCCAGCCACCGGTGCTTTGATAGGTACGCCAGCATCCATCAGAGCCAAGCTGGAACCACAGGTAGCCGCCATTGAGGTCGAACCGTTCGAGGACAATACTTCAGAAACAACTCTTATCGTGTAAGGAAACTCCTTCTCAGAGGGTAAAACAGGCTCAATTGCTTTTTCCGCCAAAGCTCCGTGTCCAATTTCTCTTCTTGATGGAAAACCAATTCTACCTGTCTCTCCTACCGAATAAGGCGGCATATAATAATGATGAATATAGTGTTTTGCCTCTTCTCCCTCAGGACTCTCAATTAACTGCTCCAATCCCGGCGCTCCTAAAGTGACTATCGACAAGACTTGAGTTTCCCCCCTTTGAAATATGGCCGACCCATGAGTGCGCGGAAGTACTGAAACTTCAGAACTCAGTTCCCTGATTTGGTCTGGGCTTCTTTCGTCGATTCTCTTTTTAGATTTAAATATTTCTTCTCTGACTTTTTGTTTGCTTAGGTAATCGATGGCTTTAATAATTGTTTTTCTCTCAAACTCATTTTTGTATTTTTCTAAAACTTCATTTACCACAACCTCTAACGCCTCTTCGTCATCGAACTCTTTCTCTGCTTTTTTAAGAATCATTTCATTGATATGTTTATCGTAATCCTTTTTTAATATCTTTAATATTTTTTCGTCGACAAACGCTTCTTCAACTACTTCTTTTGCTTGGCCTATTTTTTTTGCCATTTTTTCAATGAATTCTATTATCTTCTTATTCTCAACTTTGGCCAATTTTACTGCTTCAATAAGTACCTTCTCTGAGATTTCTTCCGCTTTTGTCTCAATCATTACCACTCTATCTTTTAAGGAAGAAATTATAAGATCCATGACTGAATATTTTTCATCATCAACAGTAGGATTTATTAACAGTGTCCCTTCGCCGTTGTTTTTAATATATCCTACTCTTACGGTGCTAATTGGACCCCTCCATGGGATGGGAGAAAAATGCAAAGCAGCAGAGGTGGTTATCGCAGAAAGAATTTCAGGCGAGTTTACACCGTCAACAGAAAGGAGCGTTATTATAATCTGGATATCTTTTCTATAGCTTTGGGGGAATAAAGGTCTTATCGATCGATCAATGAGTCTGGCTTTAAGAATTGCATCATCAGACGGCCTTCCCTCTCTTTTTACCCAACGTGAACCCTTAATCCTTCCACCGGCATATAATTTCTCAACGTACTCGACCTGCAAAGGCACATAGTCTATCTCTTCACGTTTATTTCCCGTTGTTACAGTAACAAGAACGCAAGTTTCTCCTAGCTGTGCGTAAACCGAGGTGGTGGCTTGGGTAGCAAGCTTTCCAACCTGGAGAGTCAGTTTTTGTCCATTAATCTCTATGGAGTCTTCTATGATGTTCATAATTATTTTTGACGGTGGATGGTAGAAAATAGAAGATTGATTTTGAAGATAGATGATAGAGGATTGAAATCTTTCTACCTTCTAACTTCTATTTTCTTAATCTACTTTCTATCTTCCATCTTCCATTGTCTATTTTTTTAGTCCCAACTTTGCTATTAATTTTTTATACCTTTTTTCGTCAAGCTTTTGCAAGTAGGTTAAAATTCTTCTTCTTTTGGCGATGACTTTTAAAAGTCCACGTCGTGAGTGATTGTCTTTTTTATTTTCCTCTAGGTGTTGAGTTAATTTAGTAATTTTATGGGTAAGAAGCGCCACTTGAACTTCCGGTGAGCCTGTGTCTCCCTTCTTTTGCGCAAATTCTTCAATTATCTTTTGTTTATCATCAGAAAGTATAACCTTGTTTCCTGTCTTCACCATAATTTAGCATTATAATAAAGACTGGCATTTCTTTCAAGAGAAGTTTACTATGAGAAAATTAAAAAGGAGGTTGAATTTTTATCTATTCTTTATACTCCTTCTCATCTTATTAACAATCTTGATTGTCATATTTATTCCTCCCTTGAATTGGTTTATTAAATTTTTATTACTCTTTCTAATATCTTTAATAAGCTATCTCATAACGGTAAAGTTCTTAAAGGTGAAATTCACCCTCTTAATTTCGCTTTTTCTAGCCTCCAATCTTTTGCTTCTAGCTTCCAACCTGCGTGATCCTTTAAACTTTATACTTCTTGCCAGTCTTTTTCTTGGGATATTAGTTCTTTTAAAATAAAACCGTAAAGACAATATCTAAATCAATCAACAACTATTATTATCAATAAAATTACACCTGATTATACTTGATTTTTAATTTTTCCTTTGAGATCATATTTTAAATGGCTAAAATAAATCTCCCGACTCCCCAAAACTCTTTTTTTACATCTAGAGATAAATTAATTTTCCTAATGATTCTTCTTACTGCTATTCTTTTTCTGCTTGAATTAAGTCTTATCTTCCGCTCCCAATCCAATCCTCAAATTCTAATTCAACCAACCATTCTTCCCACACCTTCAATTAATATTTCACAAAATGACCATCAATCAACTGATACTAACGAATGGAAAACATTTACCAATAAAAGCTACAACTATAAAATAGATTATCCAAAAGAACTCACTTTAATTGATGGAGTAGGTGGCGTGTTTATAGAAAAAGGTTCCTCTAATTTGCTTGAAATACTAACTCTTGAAAAGGATATCTATATCGAGGAGGGGAAAAGCTTACCTTTCAAAGAATATGCATTTGAATTGGCTAAAATGTCCTGCTCCGCCGATAGTCCTTGGCATAGCCAATACTGTGACAGTATTGTAAAAGAATTACCTTACACAAACCCGTATGGAATACGCGGTTATGAATTTTTTCTAAACAAAGTTGACGTTGACCGCCGTTCGGAAAACCAATCTAATAGCACTCTTGGTCCAAATTTTGTGCTTGACGTTGACGGGTATACAACGGGAAAAATAAAATTTCTTTTTTTTATTACTTACAAGACTGTTAGGCCCCAAGATGCCGAATTAATAAGACAAATCGTCAATTCCTTAAGATTTTAAATACCTTCAAGAAGCAACTTAAACTTGCTCTTTCTTTGGTAAAATATCAGTCATGGCGGTAAAAAAATTCTATATCACAACCACAGCTCCCTATGTCAACGCTGATCCTCATATCGGCTTCGCCTTAGAAATTGTACAGGCCGATGTCATTGCCCGTTTTAAAAGGCTCTTGGGGTTTGAGGTTGCTTTTGGTTTTGGCACAGACGAACACGGTCTAAAAATCTATAGAAAAGCACTTGAAGAAAAAAAAGATCCCCAAGAGTACTGCGATGAAAATGCGAAAAAATTTGACGGTCTTAAAAAAATTTTACATCTAAGTAGCACTCATTTCATAAGAACAACAGACTCCAACCATCTTGAAGCTGCCCAAGAATTTTGGCGAAGATGTTATAAAAATGGCGATATTTACAAAAAAAAATATCGTATTAAATACTGTGTCGGTTGCGAACTGGAAAAAACAGACTCTGAATTAGAAGGTAACCGCTGCCCCGTGCATCCTAATTTAAAGATTGAATCTTATAACGAAGAAAATTATTTTTTTAGATTCTCCAAATATCAAGAGAAACTTTTGGCACTTTATAAAAACAATAAAGATTTTGTCTTCCCTAAACACCGATTGAGCGAAATTGAAAGTTTTGTAAAAAAGGGATTGCAGGACTTCAGTATTTCTCGTTTAAAAGCGAAAATGCCTTGGGGCGTTGATGTTCCAAACGACGCAGATCATGTCATGTACGTATGGTTTGACGCGCTCATCTTCTATATTTCAACCCTGGGCTGGCCAATAAACCTGCGAGAATTCAACAGATGGTGGCCTGGAGTTCAGGTGGCTGGTAAAGATAATTTAAGGCAACAGTCTGCTATCTGGCAGGCAATGCTTATGTCTGCAGGTTTGCCAAATTCTCAACAAATCTTCATTCACGGATTCATAACCTCTGAAGGTCAAAAAATGAGCAAAAGTTTAGGCAACGTGATCGATCCGGTTGCCTTGGTCAATCAGTACGGTACAGATGCGGTGAGATATTATCTTCTTAAGGAAATCCCCCCCTCTGCTGATGGAGATTTTTCTCACTCGCGCATGAGAGAAATTTATACTGCCGATCTTGCCAATGAGCTTGGAAATCTTGTCTCAAGGACTACAAATCTGGCTGAAAAATATAGCATTTCGGGCCAAAAATTATCAAGTGCTGAAATCAGTAAAGCCTTAACAGATATCTCTGAATTGTTGAACGGATTTAGATTCAATGAGGTTCTTATCTTCATCTGGAATCTGGTCAAAAATACAAATAAGCACCTGGATGAAAAAGCTCCTTGGAAGAATACTCCGCATAGAACTGAAATTATCAGAGAAACTCTACATTCACTCGCCAAGATAGGATTAATGCTTACTCCATTTCTACCCAAAACAGCCGAAAAGATAAGCAAAGCGGCTCAAGGAAAAATTAAAAAAATTCAACCGCTTTTTCCTAGACTTAAATAATATAATTCCTGTGGAACTTTTATGGATTTAGTCAGTAAGCAGGCTGTAGGGAAAATAAGTCTATCTAATAAAGAAAATTCATATGAAAAAAAAGGTTAGCGAAAGTAAGAAAAAAATTAAGTTTAGATTTGACTTTTCAAGACACCGAAAAAAAATTTACATTTCTTCAATTGTTATCTCGTTGTTTACTGTAATTTCTGCCATCTATTTTTATATTTTTTATCAACTTCCCTCTCCGTTAAGCCTAAAAGATTATAAAACAATTCCCCTGTCTTCTCACATCCTCGACCGCAATGGTAAACTGCTTTATGAGATCTATAAAGACCAGAAAAGGACACCAGTCAAGATTAAAGATCTTCCTCAATACGTAATGCAGTCCACCATAGCTATAGAAGATAAAGATTTTTATAAACATGGCGGGATCTCCTTTGTGGGTGGAATCCTTCGCGCTACCAAAGACACTCTTTTGAAGCGAAGACTCCAAGGAGGTTCAACCATTACTCAGCAATTAGTAAAAAGCGCTCTGCTCACACCTGAGCGAACTATACGAAGAAAGTTAAGAGAGATTGTTTTAGCCTTTTGGACAGAAAGTATGTTTAGTAAAGACGAGATTCTTGAGCTTTATATGAATCAAGTTCCCTACGGAGGATCCGCCTATGGAGTCGAGGAGGCAGCTCAAACCTATTTTGGCAAAGAAGCAAAAAAACTAACTTTAAATGAAGCTGCTTTTTTAGCCGGCCTTCCACAGGCTCCTTCCCGTTATTCTCCCTATCTTAATCCCAATCTTTCCAAAATCCGCCGCAATGAAGTCTTGAAAGCTATGTATAAAGAAAAATATATAAATAAAGAAACCTATGACAAACTTGCTCAGGAAAAACTTTCAACCAAACCGATTAAGCAAAAAATTAAGGCTCCCCATTTCACCTTTTATGTTAAATCCCAACTGGAAAATCTATATGGAATCAAACAAGTTGAAGAAGGTGGCCTTCGTGTAACAACTACTCTTGATCTTGATCTTCAACAAGAAGCAGAAAAGGTGTTAAAAGAAGAATTGGAAAAACTTAAAAACCTCAAAGTCTCAAATGGCGCGATCTTAGTGACCAGACCCCCAACCGGAGAAATTCTTAGCATGGTTGGATCTTTGGATTATTTCGCCTCTCCCTCTGGAGCTTTTAATGTTACAACTGCTTCAAGACAGCCTGGATCAGCAATTAAACCACTAAACTATGCAATCGGGCTGGAGACAAAAATCGTAACTCCTGCCAGCGTTTTTTTAGATATCCCAACCTGTTTTTTTGCAGCTGGGCAACCGACTAAATATTGCCCCAGAAATTATGATGGTCTATTTCACGGAATTACCCAGCTTCGTTTTGCGCTAGGTAACTCATATAACATACCAGCAGTGAAGATGTTAGCCGTAAATGGGGTTGAAAATTTTGTGGCTTCTTCGTCAGCTTTTGCAATCACTACCTTCAAAGATTCTAAAAATTATGGATTGTCGCTTACTTTAGGAGGCGGTGAAGTGAAAATGACCGAATTTGCCCAGGCTTTTTCGGCCTTTGCCAACCGGGGCATACCCAAAAAATTAAATGCAATCCTCGAGGTAAAAAATAAAAAGGGAGAGATTTTATATAAATATAAAGACCCGAATTTTATCAAAGAGATAAAAAAACCTCTTTCCAGTCCAAATTTTTTTGCCATCCAAGGCAACCGAGCCATCAGTCCGGAAACTGCCTTTCTTATCTCTCACATCCTTTTAGATAACAATGCTAGATCTGCCGCTTTCGGTTCTTCCTCTTTTCTTGTTATAACCAATAAGGCTGTGTCAGTTAAAACCGGGACTACAAACGATAAAAAAGATAACTGGACTATTGGATACACTCCTAACTTCCTGGCGGCAGTCTGGGTTGGTAATAATGATAATACCCCAATGCATCCTTATCTTACTTCTGGTATTACTGGTGCCGCGCCTATCTGGAATAAAGTTATGACTTTTGTATTGAAAAATCAAACTGATCTTTGGCCTGTAAGACCGCAGGACGTCGTGGGAAGACAGGTTTGTTGGGAAACCGGTAATATAATGAGTAAAAACCCAGACGGTACTGAAAGCTGTAAGGCTCGCTTTGAATATTTCATCAAAGGCACAGAAAATATCTCGGATGAAGTTAAGATTGAAAAAACAGTCGTTCCGGTAAATAGAGATACGGGTAAAATGACGACGGTTGACGATCCTGCTCACGAAATGAAAGAAAAGAATATAATCAAAGATAGATTTTCCTCTTTTTGTCTAGACTGTACACCGGATTATCCTGTCCCAACGACATCACCTACACCGACACCCTAATTTTAGCAAACATACCCTCAGGGTGCGCGTTTGGCTTCCTGAGGGTATAAAGGTGTAAAAATTTATGATTGCACTAATCCAACGAGTCACAAAAGCCTCAGTTTCGATAAACAAACAGCAATATTCTGCAATTAATAATGGCTATGTCATTCTTTTGGGCATTTTTAAAGACGATACTGAAAAAGAGGCGGAAAAATTGGTTGACAAAATTTGTAATTTGCGAATCATGTCAGACGAACAGGGGAAAATGAATAAATCAATTCTTGATACTAAAGACGAGATCTTGCTAGTATCCCAATTTACACTTTGCTCAAATGTGAAAGGCGGAAGGCGACCTTCATTTATTGATGCCAAAGAGCCAAAAGAAGCAGAAAAACTTTATATACTTTTTGCACGCCAGCTAGAAAAGAAAGGAATTCCTACTAAAACAGGTAAATTCGCAGCTTATATGCAAGTTGAGATCTACAACGATGGCCCGGTAACTTTTATATTAGATAGTAAAAACCTATAGCAATTACTCCCTTAGGCAGTTTTAATCCCACCCGCAGGGTGGATAGGCACGAAAATTGTAATTATTACCACTTGACAAATTACTATCATACTAGTATACTAGTACAGAATGAAAAATCCATATTGGTTCAATGAACTTAACGAAGCATTTTTAAAAATTAAGTCTAAAGACGAAATGAGAGATTTTCTATATGCGATATTGACACCAAAAGAGATCAACCAGCTCTCTACTCGACTTAAAATTGTCCAAATGTTAAAAAAAGGCATTCCTCAGCAAGAAATTTCTAAAGTTTTGAAAGTTGGAATCGCAACAGTTACGCGCGGTTCGCGTGAATTAAAGTTCGGGAGGTTTAAAACCGTATGATTACCCTTTGTCATCCTGAACTTGTCCTTCGATATACTCAGGATCCTGAGCTTGTCGAAAGGATTTCAGGATCTAAAAATTGGTGGACAAATTACATCTGGTGAAGCAGAGTTTATTTTTAGTACTTAATCCTCTGTTTCAAAGCAGAGGATTTTTTTATTATTTAAATTTTATTTATGAAAAATCAGAAAAAAATCGGTTTAAT
>C687J35174_10007780_pt1 | contig 13736 bp, 13 predicted proteins | sample RifCSPhighO2_01_FD_35174 | JGI IMG/M metagenome (IMG submission 35174) | reverse complement strand
GCGCTGGCTTCTGCGCTCGATGCGCGCGTCGTCATCGTCACGACGTTCCACCACCTGTTCCATTACCAGGACGAGGCAGAGAACGCCGCGGTGGTGGGGCATATCTGGGAGCTCTTCTCCGCTCTTGGAGAGCGCCGCGACGTCTTGGTGGGGGTGAAGGAGGGGCACCCATGGGGCACATCGTGTCCAGCCAGCGCGTTGCTCTCGACCTGCTGATGGTCGAGATGCGCGCCTTCGGCCGGGCCCTCCGGCCGGAGGAGCAGGAACTCCTTGACGGCCTGCTCGCCCAGGCGTACCGGCANTACGGNGCNGTNTCNTCNGCGAGCAGCTTCCACTCCTGGGCCTTCCTCGTCCTGAGCGTGATGCTGGAACAGGAGAAGCGCCTGCGCCAGCTCGAGGGCCGGCCATGTGGCTGATGGACGCGTATCCCAAGGGCAGGAGCGTGGTGCTCTGGCTGAAGGGGAAGCGGGACGAGCGCGTCGAGGTCCCCTTCGTCGCGACGCTCTACGCCGCCCCTGGCGCGAGGCCGGTGCTGGAGAGGGCGAACGTCGCGTTCAGCGCGGTCAAGCGGCAGACCTGCTTCGGCTGGAAAGAGGTGCTTGCCATCCCCGTGGAGCGGCTGGACCGCTTCTCTGCGTTCGTGCGCTGGCTCGAGCGCGAGACCGGATGGCGCGTCCCGCTGTACGACGCGGACATCGCTCCCGAGATGCAGTACCTCTTCGCGAACAACCTGCTACCGTGCGCAGCGGTGCGCATCCATCACGGCAGCGTCCTTCCCGCAGAGGGCGGCTATCCCCCCCTGCGCGTCATGGAACTCTCTCGGGAAGGGGCGCAGCTCTTCGTGGACAATGAGCCAGCCGCGCTGGAGGAGCTTCCCGCGCTGCTCCGCGAGCGCGACCCGGACGCGCTGGTGATGCCCCGCGCCTTCCGGGAGCTCCCGAAGCTGAGCGGCTGCGACTTCCACCGCTGGGACGCCATGCCGCTGCGCTATCGCGGAGGCCGCGCTTTTTTCACCTACGGCAGGGTCGACTTCCGGGACTACGCATTCAGGCTCCATGGACGGTTCCTCCTCGACAGCGCGAGCACGCTCGGCCATCTCGAGCCGGACGCGCTGATGGANCTCTGCCGCCTGTCCGGAGCGAGATTGCAGCAGCTCGCCTCACGAAGCGCCGGGGCGGTGTTCCAGTTCGCCCTCCTCCGCGAGATGTATCAACGGGGATACCTCATCCCCCACAAGGAAAAACCCCTCTCTCCACCGTTGAGCATGGCGACCCTCCTCAAGGGAGACCGCGCGGGGCTGACCCTCGACCCGATGCTCGGCTTCCACCGAGACGTCGCCGAGCTGGACTTCGCGAGCATGTTCCCCTGGCTCATGGTCAACCGCAACGTGAGCGCGGAGATGCTCCTCTCGGCCGAGGAGCCGCTGGAGCATGTTCCAGGATTGCCGCTCACCATATCGCGCCATCACGAGGGGCTGGTGCCCATCGCCGTGCGCCCGTTCCTGGAGCGCAGGATGGAGTACAAGCGGAATCCGACTGCGGTGAACAAGCGGCGCGCGGCAGGCCTCAAGGCGGTTCTCGTGAGCAGCAACGGCTACCTGCGCTTCCGGGAGTTCAAGCTCGGCCTCCCCGCGAGCCACATGGCGGTCTGCGCGTACGCCCGGGAGACCCTTCTGCAGGCGAAGCAGCTCGCGGAGGAGCGCGGCTTCGAGGTGGTGCATGGCATCGTGGACGCGCTCTACGTGAAGAAGCGGGGGATGACCGAGCTGGAAGGGCTCCGCGATGATATCGCGGCGCTCGCAGGCATCCCCGTCAGCTTGGAAGGGGTGTTCAGGTGGGTGGTGTTCCTGCCGAGCGTCAACGACTCCAGGCGCCCGGTGCCCGCACGGTATTTCGGGGTCTTTTCCGACGGGAGAATCAAGGCGCGGGGCATCGAGGTCAGGCAGCGGTCCTCTCCGCGTGCGGTGCGCGCGTTCCAGCAGCGCTGCCTGGAGACGCTCGCGCCCTGCGAGACCGCGAGAGACATCAAGGCGCGCATCCCTCAGCTCGGGGGGCTGCTGCGCGAGACCATCGCCACCATCCCCGGAATGGGCGCAGAGGAGCTCGCGTGCACCATCACCCTCTCGAAGACGGAGTATTCGCGAGACATTCCGCAGAAGGCCATCGTGGAGCAGCTCCGTGGAACGGAGTGGCATGCGGGGGAACCTGCCAGCTTTGTCTTCACCGAGGACGGGGTGCAGCTCGCGGAGCGCTTCTCAGCGCGGCCGGACATCGAGCGCTATACCAGGCTGCTCGCGCGCTCGCTCCATGTGCTGCTGCAGCCCTTCGGCCTCTCCAGAAAGGACGTCCTTGCGCTCGCGGCGCAGGAGCGCCAGGCTCTCCTGCAGGACTACGCGCCACGCGTCCGTGAGCGCACTCTTCCTGTGCACGACAGTCCGAAGAGGACCGGGCTCTCGGAGCGCCTGGCGAGACGCCGGCTNGAGAAGCGGGGGTATGAGGTCTGGCGCGGGGGCATCCTGGACATCACGCGACGCCTCGGCAGCGAGTATCCTGCGGTGCGCAGGAAGTACGCGCGGCTCTGCGCCCTGCTCAACGCGCACCATCCCGGAAAGCTGGAGGAGCTCCAGTACCTCTGCGCGGTGCATCACGGCATGCCGGATTTCCTGTGCCTCAAGTCTGGCAGGTTCGTGTTCGTCGAGTGCAAGCTGCAGCACGAGCAGCTCTCTACGGCCAGAAGAAGTGCTTCCCGAAGCTGCTCGCGCTCGGATTCGAGGTCGAGGTGCACCGCATCGCCGATGCCCGGGTGAGGACGCGCGCCGCTGAGTTCCTGCCCGACGGGAGGAAGCGCGTGCTGGAGCGGCAGCGCATCATCGCGCGGCGTCGTAAACCTTAATTAGCCTGGCAGCCCTTTCCCTCTGATGGACCTCAGGCAACTGGTCATCGATGAGTTCTCCGGGGAGAACGCGCAGAAATTCTACGCCCAGAAGGCCGAGGAGGGACTCTGGGACTCCGAACAGCATTTCATCCAGAAATATTTCACCAACCGCCGCGGGAAACTGCTCGACATGGGCTGCGGCACCGGCCGCACGACTCTCCCCCTCCATGAGAAGGGTTACCGGGTGGTTGGTGTGGACCTGGTGCCTGCGATGGTGGAGAGCGCGAGACGCATCGCGCGCGCCAAGGGCAAAGAAATCCATTATGAAGCGGGAGATGCCACCTCCCTGCGCTTCCCGGACTGCTCCTTCGATTACGTGCTGTTCTCCAACCAGGGATGGACCCAGATTCCCGGGAGCGCACAGCGTCTTGCGGCGCTGCGAGAGATGCATCGAGTCCTCCGCCCCGAGGGGGTGCTCATCTTCACCGCGCATCCGCGCGTGTACGCGCGAAGGTTCGCCCTGTTCTGGCTGCAACAGGCGCTGCGCTTCTCTGTGATGAAGCCGCTCGGCTTCGATATCCCNGAGNTGGACTACGGGGACCGGTTCTTCGAGCGAGAGCCCAGCGAGCCTGGCAGCACGCACCGCACCACGCAGTACATCCACATCCCCTCGCGCGGGGAGGTCTGCGCCCAGATTGCGGACGCCGGACTCGCCCTTCTCGAGGCGAACGGCGAGCTGCAGATTTCTGCACAGGACATCATGACGCATCCTCCGGTGTTCTATGTCTGCNGCAGGGAATAACCTAGACCTTTCCCGNGCGGCGCCGGAAGGCTTCCGCGTGGGATGCAGCAACCTATTTAAAGCGCGGCCGCCCTCTGTCACCCATGCCAAAGAAGCCTGTCACCGTGGATTTCCAGGACGAAAGGCTCCAGTGCCTCTACGAAGAGTTGGTCGCCGGATACAGGAAGGCGGGCCTTACTCTCAAGAAGCTAAAGCTCTCCTGAGCGGGGGTCGATTATCTTCAGGCCGAGCTGGGCCATCCTATTTCCGTTCTTCCTGCTGGTCAACTCATTGTCAATCGTGACGAATTCGCGTATGCCGTGCGCCTGCATCTCTGCCAGATGCACCGCATCGTCGCTGGTGACATAGGGAAGCTTTTCTCTCACTTTTTCAAGCCGCTCAGGGGGTATCCACACGATGGGCAGCACCGCGAGGCGCCGCAGAGCAATCAGCTCCGCGAGGTACACGAGCAGCTGGTGCCGCAGATGGACTTCAGGAATGTTCTCGCATGCCCCGTGCACCACCTCTCCGAGGAGCTGATGAGTGATATAGCCANGGAACNCAAAAGACAGCCCTACAAGACATCGGGCGCAGGAAGGCTCTACCGGAGAGGCAAGAATGACGCACGCGTCGACGACGCGCTTCGGTCTATGGGCGTGCCGCCGCGCAAAAGAACTTCCCTCCACGGGACGCAGACCATCCGGCCTGAATTTATACTCTGCGCTCCCGACAACGGAAGGATTCCGGGCTCAGAGGCGGCCCGCGCGCATCAGTCCCCGCACCTTCTCGATGTCCGGCGCGAGGGAGCGGTCGCGCCTCAGCGGCGGAACATCCCGGCGAATGTTCCTCAGCGCGGCCGAGACCCCCCTTCCGGGCTTTCCGTCGCGCAGCTCGACACCCTGCAGGGCCGCGAGCAACTCGATGGCAACAACGCTCCTCGTGTTCTCAAGGACGCGCAGGCACTTCCTTCCGGCCACGAGGGACATGCTCACGTGGTCCTCCTGGCCCGCGCTCGTCGGGATGCTGTCCACCGACGCGGGATGGCAGAGAATCTTGCTCTCGCTCACGAGCGACGCGGCAGTGTAGTGCGCCACCATGAAGCCGCTCTCTCTCCCAGGATTTCCGGCGAGGAACGCGGGAAGCCCGCGGCTGTGATGCTTGTCCATGAGCAGCGCGACCCTTCGCTCGGCGATGCTGGCCGCCTCCGCGAGAGCGATGGCGAGGTAGTCGAGCACCAGGGCGAGGGGCTGGCCGTGGAAATTGCCGCCGCTCAACGCGCCATCAAAAAAGAGCGGGTTGTCGGTGACGCTGTTCAGCTCGGTCTCCACCACGCGCGTCGCATGGTGGAGCGCGGCGAGGGATGCGCCGAGCACCTGGGGGGCGCATCTGAGCGAGTACGGGTCCTGCACGTGCGGGACGCTGTCCAGCAGGGCGCTGCCCTGCAGGAGGGAGCGGAGGAGCGCGGCGCTCTCCTGCTGGCCACGGTGCGGCCTCGCGCGGTGGATGCGGCTGTCGAGCGGCGCGCGGTGCGCCAGCAGCGCCTCGAAGCTCGCCGCTGCGGCAAGATGCGCCTGCCGCAGGAGCGCCGCAGCGTCATGGACCGCGAGGGCTGCCATCGACGCGCTGACGTGAGTGCCGTTGACCAGGGCGAGGCCCTCCTTCGGCCGCAATGTCAGGGGTTTCAGACGAGCGATGCGCAGCGCCTGCTTTCCGGAGACGCGCCTTCTCTGGACGATTGCCTCGCCCTCTCCGATGAGCACGAGCGCGATGTGCGCGAGTGGCGCGAGGTCCCCGCTCGCTCCGAGGGAGCCGTGCTCCGGNACGAGCGGGGTGACGCCGCGGTTGAGGAAAGCGATGAGCGACTGCGCGACCGCCGGACGCACTCCGGACAGGCCCTTACCGAAGCTGTTCGCCGCGAGGAGCATCGCTCCGCGGACTACCTCTTCTGGCAGCGGCTCACCTGCGCCCGAGGCGTGGCTACGCACGAGGTTGCGCTGGAGTTCCACGAGCCTGTCCGCGGGGATGCTGACATCGGCGAGCGCCCCGAAACCGGTGTTCACTCCGTAGACGCGCTCACCGCTTTCCACGATGCGTGCGACGTGCGCTGAAGAGCGTGCCATCCGTTCTCTTGCGGCCACAGAGAGCGCCACGTGTCCGCGGTCCCGTGCCACGGACACGACGTCCGCCACCGAGAGCCTGCCACCAATGCGCATGCCTTCCCCTGGACAGCGCCGTTAATAAACATTGCCGCGAAACGTTTAAAAGCGGCCGGCCATCACCGGAGTGCATGCCTGGTGGTTGTCTTCATAGGCGCTGATTCTCGCGCCACCGGCAGGTATGGCGGTAGTAGTTTAGTGGTAAAATGGGGGACTGTGGATCCCTTGTCGCGAGTTCGATTCTCGCCTACCGCTTTCCGGCAGCTGGCCCATCATCCCCACGATTCTCCGCGGCCGCGAGACGCAAGATTTATGAAGGCCAACGGCATGATGCCTTCGTGGCTGAACCGACCAGCATCCGCGGCATCTTGGACACCCTGAACGCCATCGGCCTCTACGATGTGGTGTTGCCCTTCCTCATCGTCTTCACCCTCATGTTCGCGCTGCTGCAGAAGACGCGCATCCTCGGCACGGTGGACGGAGAGCCGAACAAGCGGCTGAATTTCATGCTCGCGTTCCTCCTCGCGCTGCTCTGCGTCGCTCTCCTCGCCAATATCCTCGGGCGCTGATTCTCGCTCCATCGTGAAACAACCCGGCCGGAATGCCGCAGAGGCTCCGGATGGCCTCACAGGAATGCCGGATATTCCCTGCAATGCGGCCGCTTCGGGACCTGCACCATGCGTAACATTTTTAAGTAGCTACTCCTTTTTGCGAGGAGATGGGGGGGATATACATCGAGCTCCGCCTGCTGGCGGAGCTTCTCGCTCACGGGCAGAAGCCGGTATCGACGGCGGAGCTGGGCATACTCTGGGGAGTCTCCCAGCAGAGCGCCTCGCGCCACATCCGCGCGATGGAGGAGCGCGGCCTCATCGCGCGCAAGCTCGCCTCGCAGGGCCAGCAGCTCTCCCTGACCGAGCAGGGCTGGTCCACGCTGCGCGAGGAGAAGGGCCGCCTCGAGGGGCTTCTTGACCGGAAGACCCCCGCCCTCGCCGGCAAGGTGGCCAGCGGCCTCGGAGAAGGGGCCTTCTACGTGAAGGTGTACAGCAGCCGCATCGCAAAGGCGCTGGGCTTCACGCCCTATCCCGGGACGCTCAACCTCCAGGTCCGCGAAGAGGACGCTCGCCGCTTCCTCTCCCCCCTGCGGAAGGTCACCGTCGACGGATTCTCCACCAGCCAGCGCACCTACGGAGCGGTGCACTGCTACCCCCTGAGCATCCAGCGCAGGGTGCATGGCGCAGCGCTCGTTCCGGACCGGACTGCGCACAAGAGGGACACTCTTGAGCTCATCGCGCCTGTCTTCCTCAGGAAGGCGCTCAACCTGAAGGATGGCCAGACAGTGGAGGTGTCCCCATGAAAATAGGCATCGCAGACACCACCTTCGCGCGCGTGGACATGGCAGCAGAGGCCATAGATGCGCTCCGCAGCGCGACCGTGGAGCTCTCCCGCTACACGGTCCCGGGGATGAAGGACCTTCCCGCAGCCTCGGTGCGGCTCCTCCGGGAGCAGGGCTGCGACCTGGTCATCGCCCTGGGGTGGGTAGGAGGCAAGGATATCGACGAGCGCTGCGCGCACGAGGCGAACATCGGTCTCATCATGGCCGAGGTCCAGGAGGGCAAGCACATCCTCAAGGTCTTCTTCCATGAGAGCGAGGCGCCCGGGGATGAGCGGCGCCAGGCGGAAATCGCGCTGGACCGCGCGCGGAAGCACGCGCTCAACGCGCTGCTGCTGCGGGACGGCACGGGCCTGACGCCCTTCGCCGGCCAGGGCCGAAGGCAGGGCTATCCGGACGCAGGGGCAATCGAGGTGCGCCCATGAAACTTGGCATTGTGGTCGCGGACTTCAACGAAGGAATCACCTCCCTCATGCTCGCGGCAGCGCAGGCTGAGGCGAAGCGCAGGAAGGCCGAGTGCGTCATCGCGCATGTCCCGGGCGCGTTCGAGCTCCCTCTTGCCGTGCAGCGTATGCTCTCATGCAAAGAGGTCGGCGCGGTCGTCGTGCTCGGAGCCATCATCAAGGGAGAGACGTCCCACGACGAGGTCATCGCGAAGTCGGTGGCGAACGCCCTGATGGAGCTGATGCTCCGCTTCGACACTCCGGTGACGCTGAGCATCATCGGCCCCGATGTCACCTGGGACCAGGCGACGAAGCGCGCGGAGCCCTACGCCCAGCACGGAGTCGAGGCGGCGCTGGCCATGGTGACGCAATGAGCGAGTTCATGGAGCTGGCGCTGGCCCTCGCGGAGCGCGGACTCGGCCGGACCTCGCCGAATCCTCCGGTCGGGGCGGTGCTGGTCCGCGATGGCAGGGTCATCGGTGAAGGCTTCCACTGCAAGGCGGGACTGCCGCACGCCGAGGTCGAGGCGATTGCCGACGCGGCCTCGCGCGGCAACGATGTCCAAGGAGCGACTCTTTTCTGCACCCTGGAGCCCTGCTGCCACACCGGACGGACCGGACCGTGCACCGAGGCCATCATCCGCGCGGGAATCTCGCAGGTGGTCTTCGGCTGCACCGACCCCAACCCGAAGGTGAGCGGCAGGGGAGCCGCGGCATTGCGCGCCGCAGGCATCGAGGTCACCACCGGGGTCCTCGAGGAACGGTGCCGGGATATCATCCGCTTCTTCGCCAAGCACGTCACCACCGCGATGCCGTTCGTCACCATGAAGGCAGCGACCTCGCTCGACGGCAAGCTCACGGCCGCGCACGGAGAGTCCCGCTGGATATCCTGCGAGGAGAGCCGCGAGGCAGCCCACCGCCTGCGGGACCAGCACGATGCCGTGATTGTTGGCATCGGGACCGCCCTCCGTGACAATCCAAGACTGACCTGCCGCATCCCTGAAGGACGCAGTCCCGTGCGCGTGGTGGTGGACAGCTCCGCCCGCCTTCCGCCGGATGCGTCCATGCTTCACGAAACCGGCAGGACCATCGTGGCGGTGACGGAGCATGCGCCGCTCCTCCGGGCAGAGGCGCTGGCTGCGGCCGGAGCGGAGGTGCTGCTCTGCGATGCGGTGAACGGCAGGGTGAGCCTGAAGGACCTGCTCGGCAAGCTGGGCCAGCAAGGCATCGCAAGCGTGCTCCTCGAAGGCGGCAGCGAGCTCAACGCCGCGATGCTCGCAGAAGGCCTGGTGGACCGGGTGCTGCTCTTCGTCGCGCCCCTGCTCATCGGCGGCGATGCCAAGGGCCTCGTCGGCGGGGAGACTCCCGCGCTCGCGGACGCTCTCCGCCTCACGTCGCTCTCCGTCAGCAGGAGCGGAACGGACATCTTGGTGGAGGCGCGGCCATGAGCTGCCCCATCCCCGAGGCGCTCGATGCGCTGCGCCGAGGAGAGATGCTCATCGTGGTGGACAGCACCGAGCGCGAGAACGAAGGCGACCTGCTCCTTGCAGCGCAGTTCGCCTCTGCTGAGAAACTGACGTTCATGATGCGCCATGCTTCCGGACTGGTCTGCGTCCCGATGAACGCTCAGCGTCTCGCTGCGCTGGAGCTGCCGGAGATGGTCGCAGCGAACACCGAGAGCCAGCAGTGCAAGTTCACCGTCAGCGTGGACGCCCGGCACGGGACGGCCAGCGGGGTCTCCGCAGCAGACCGGGCGCGGACCATCCTGGCCCTGCTCGCTCCGGACACCAAGCCCGGAGACCTCCGGAGGCCAGGGCATGTCTTCCCCCTGCACGCCGAAACGGGAGGGGTGCTCTCGCGTCCAGGGCATACCGAGGCTGCGGTGGACCTCTGCTCCCTCGCCGGCCTCTCTCCCGCGGGAGTCATCTGCGAGCTCTGCGCGGACGATGGCGGGATGATGCGCATACCGCAGCTTGAGGAGTTCTCACATCGGCATGGGCTCAAGATAGTCTCCATCGCGGACCTCATCGCCTTCCGGAAGCGCTCCGCATGGGAGGCCCTGACTGTCCTGCCGACGCCGTTCGGCAGCTTCGACCTGCATCTCTACCGCGCGGACACCCACCACCTCGCGCTCGTCAGCGGCGAGGTCAAGGACGGAGCGCTTGTCCGCGTGCACTCGGAATGCCTCACCGGAGAGGCGCTGCTCTCGCAGCGCTGCGACTGCGGGCCCCAGCTCCGGCAGGCGATGCGCGCTGTCGCAAAAGAGGGGGGAGTGCTGCTCTACATCCGGCAGGAGGGCCGCGGCATCGGGCTCGCGAACAAGCTCCGTGCGTACGCCCTACAGGACCGCGGGCTCGATACGGTGCAGGCCAATGAGCATCTCGGCTTCCGCCCGGACGAGCGTGACTACGGCGTCGCGGCGGCGATGCTGGCCGACCTCGGGGTGCGCTCCGTGCGGCTGATGACCAACAATCCCGCGAAAATCTCCGCTCTGGAAGAAGCGGGAATCCGCGTGATTGAGCGCGTTCCTCTCGAGGTCCGGCCCACGCGGACCAACCGGGCGTATCTCCGCTCGAAGAAGGAGAAGCTCGGCCACCTCCTCGCGCAGGTCTAGCGGTTTCGGGCGCGGTACTCGCGACGGCAGAAGAGGCCCGCAAGCACCGCAGCAACCACGAAGAGGTACTTCAGCCAGGACGCGACCACGAGCACGTGCAGGCTGACCGGGTTCTCCTTGGTGACGAGGTCGTTTGTCACGGTGACCTGCTTGCCGAGCTCGGGAATCTCCAGTTTCACCGGGAGGACGCCCTCGCGCGTGGGCACGGTGATTGCGGCTTCCTCATCCGCGCCTATCTTCCTCATGCCCTCGAAGAATGGAGCGGGCGCTGAGGCCATGATGCCGCTGTCCGCCGAGCTCTCGTACACCCCGCTCGCAGCGTACTGAGTTCCCCCGAGGCCTCCCAGGAGGGAGATCAGCCCTCCGACAACGAGGACGATGACGAGGAGAATCCCCGCACCTGCGAGGAGCCACTTGAGGACGCCAGCAGAGAGGCGGTCGCGCACCTTGAGGTAAATCGTCCCCGCGATGAGCAGCAGCAGCAGACGGCCGTCCAGGATGAGGAGGCTCGTCGCCAACAACACGTACGCCGCGATGAACCTCCTGTCGTTGACCAGCAGGTAGCCGAGGAACGCGAGGATTGCGACCAGGACGACGACCGTCCACAGGTCCGGCAGCTCGCTCCCGCCCTGCGCGCCGAAAGTCTCCAGGACGAAGACATCCCCAGGCAGGTGAATCTGCGTCGTCATCGTGGTGATGGGGAGCTCGGTCCTCGCGAGCGGCACGCTGATGAGGTCGACAGGAAGGATGGAGTGCCTGGTCGTGAAGTACACGAGGTCCAGGGTGCCGTACTCGTCCTTGGGGAAGGCGAGCAGGAGCTTCTCTTCCTTCGTGAGCTTGACAGGACTGCTCGCGGTCGAGGCATACAGGGGCTGGCCCGGCGTGTCCACCTCGAGGTAATCGACCCCAGTGTTGGCATAGTTATAAATCATCTCGCCGATGATGCTGCCCTTCGGGGTCACCGCGACGACGTTCGTGGCGCTCCGGACTGCGGCAGCGAGCGAGGGCAGGAGGCCGAGCTTCTGCACGCTCACCTCAAAGTTGTCGTTCGCGTCCGCAAGGAAGGCGCGCGCGTTGCCGTACTGGGGGACGAGGGGTATCTCCTGGAGGTCGATCTCCTTCGCGGCCGTCGAGACCGTGAGCTTCTTCTCAGGGTCGGACTCTATCAGGACATGGTGCGTGTCCTCGGAGAGCGGGACCCGCAGCGAGGCTGAGCTGAAGAAGCCCCTGACGATGACCTCCGCCTGGCTGTCCGCGAGATCGAGAAGGAGCTGGCTTCCCTGCTGGTCCCAGTTGAGCGCGCCGCTCACCGACGTGACGGTCTCCCCGTTGCGGAGGGGGAGGACGTAGCTGCCCAGGGACTTGCCGAAGGCCCTGAACGCGATATCGTAGGTGAACTCGTTGCGCAGGCCGTAGGAGAAGCGGAAATTGCCGTTCGAGAGCATCGCAACCTTCTCGGAGCGCTGGATGATGACATCCTCATCCTTGACGCCGAAGCGGTCACCATCGATGGCGTAGCCGTGCTGGAGCTTGAAGGTGAGCTCGTTCATCGGGCCGGGCACGTGCAGGCGGACCTGGCCGATGGTGCGAATCTCCATGTCCGCAGAGAAGCCGAAGTCGCCCTTCTCCGCGAGGAAGTAGTAGCCCTGCTCGTCGAAGGAGAGGGAGCGGGACCTGCCGTTCACCGAGAGGCCCTTGATGAGCAGGTCCCGGCTCGGCCCGAAGAGATAGACCTTCACCAGGCTGCCGGAAAGGACTTCCCCGCCGCCGATGACGCTCAGGGAGTTCGCGCCGAGGTCTCCCGAGACCAGGACGCTCTGCAGGGAATAGATCTGCGGTTCGGTCTCGTTGAGGACAATGACCGTGGCGGCGGAGGCGAGCTGCATCGCGAAGAGGGCGGCAAGGAGCATCATCAGGACTGCGGATTTCATGAGTCTCATCTCTCGCGGCTCTGCCGCAGGGTGCTCAGCGCGTCGCGCGTTTATATAGTTTGTTGCGCTGGTGAAAGTTGCCGTCAGCGCGGTTGCCTAGTACGGATAGCAATTGCCGTCGGTCCCGAGATAGTACCCCGGGTCGCAGCTCAGGCATCGGCCGTAGTAGCAGATGGAGCCCCCGATGCAGTACGTCCCGCTGTTGCCGCACTCCGGATGGCACAGGTCATCGTTCCCAAGGATATAACCCGAGTTGCAGCTGCTGCCACCGTTTTCGGGATAGCAATTCCCATCGGTCCCGAGATAGTACCCCGGGTCGCAGCTCAGGCATCGGCCGTTGAGGCACTGGGAATCGCCCGTACAGTACGTCCCGCTGTTGCCACATTCCGGATGGCACAGGTCATCGTTGCCGAGGATATAACCCGAGTTGCAGCTGCTGCCGCCGCCTTCGGGATAGCAGTTGCCATCGGTCCCGAGGTAGTACCCATAGTCGCAAGAGAGGCACCGGCCGTTGAGGCACTGCGCATCGCCCGTGCAGTACGTCCCGCTGCTGCCGCACTCACGGTGGCACAGGTCGTCGTTGCCGAGGATATAACCCGAGTTGCAGCTGCTGCCACCGTTTTCGGGATAGCAACTGCCGTCAGTCCCGAGGTAGTACCCTGGGTCACAGGAGAGGCATCGCCCGAAGAAGCACTGGGAATCGCCGGTGCAGTACGTGTCGCTGATGCCGCATTCCTTGTGGCACAGGCCGTCGTCGCCCAGGATGTAGCCGTAATCGCAGTCACCTTCGGGATAGCAGTTGCCGTCGCTCCCGAGGTAGTACCCTGGGTCGCAGGAGAGGCACTCCCCGTTGTAGCAGAAGGAATCGCCGATGCAGTAGGTCCCGCTGCCGCACTCCAGATGGCACAGGCCGTCGTCCCCGGGAATGTAGCCTGCGGCACAGGAGCCCGCGCCGCCGTCCTCGGGATAGCACATGCCATCGGTTCCTAGGTAATACCCCCCGTCGCAGGAGAGGCATTCCCCGTCGAAGCAGAGAGAATCGCCTGCGCAGTAGGTCTCGCTGCCGCACTCCGGATAGCACAGGTCGTCGTTCCCCAGGAGATAGCCGTCATCGCAGGTTCTCTCCGGATAGCACATCCCGTCGGTTCCGAGATAATTGCCCGGGTCGCAGATGAGGCATGCTCCGTTGTAGCATTCGGACCCCCCGACGCAGTAGGTCTCGCTCCCGCATTCGAGGTGGCAGAGCCCGTCCTCGCCGGGGACATAGCCTACTGGGCAGGAGCTTCCGTCCCCATCGTCCGGATAGCACAGGCCATCGGTCCCGAGATAATGACCCCCGTCGCAGGAGAGGCATGCTCCGTCGTAGCAGACCGCACCGTCCGCGCAGTACGTCCCGCTGCCGCACTCCGGATGGCAGAGCTCATCATCGCCATAGACGTAACCCGTGGGGCATGCATCGTCTTCCCCCCCGTTGTACGGATAGCAGAGCCCGTCCGTTCCCAGGTAATAGCCCGGGTCGCAGGAGAGGCATTCTCCGCCGAGGCAGAC
>C687J35174_10007779_pt1 | contig 13736 bp, 10 predicted proteins | sample RifCSPhighO2_01_FD_35174 | JGI IMG/M metagenome (IMG submission 35174) | reverse complement strand
TGAAACATGAAACTAAATATGCAAAAGCGGGATTAGTATAGTGGTAGTACACGACATTGCCAATGTCGAGGCGCGAGTTCGATTCTCGTATCCCGCTCCAAAATTAGACTTTCCGATTTTTGACCGACAAAGTACGGATAACATAAATCTATACTTCTTGAAATCAACGAAGTTTATTGAAGCTTACCGTCCCGGTGATTTGGTGACTATCTCATTTATCTTAGCAAGCGTTGTCCTGCCTACAATACCAGTGCCTTTGACTAAGTTCCACGGCGACAAAATATCCATAGCATATTTTTCTTGAAACTTTATCACGGCTTTTTTGGTAAGCGACCCAAAAAAATTAGTTTCTTTACTCGGCGATCCCGGGCCAGCGTAAGCTAATTGAGTGCTTGGATCGGAATTTAATAAAACTTGCAGTCGTTTGATGTCCGCGTCGGTCTGCCCATAGCCGAGATATTTGGTGAATTGCCCTGAAAGCAGAGTTATCGTGGTTGACGCAATGACGTCATTACTACCTTGGTTGACGGATATTTTTAATCCGCCGGACGGAGCAACCGGGGGAATCAAGCAATTACCGCAAACGCCCCCGCCAGCTAAGACAATATTTAAAACTACATTACTACAGGAAATTGACACGCTTGTAACATTGGCAGAGGCAACCGTGCCGGAACTATTTGTGGCCACGCAGGTTTGGCCGGTTGGCAGAGTCAAAACAGTAACCGCGTAGTTCGCTCCATCGTTAACGGCCGTGGGAAAAGTAAAAGAACCGTTGGCGGAAAGGGAAAAATCGTCCCCGCCGTTGTTCTGTAACACCGCCGTTCCGGTTAAACCGGAAATAGTGCCACCGATAGTGAGAAGCGTGACAGTTACCGAACTGCTTGCGCTTGCCGAAACATTTCCGGCGGCATTTTTTGCCCAGGCATACAAGGTCTTAGAACCCGCGGAAGAAAAAGTATACGTGGTTGACGCGGTAACGGCCCAGCCGGAATCACCGGCGCTAGGAGCTGTCGAGGTTTCAGTTAGTTTGTAGCCGGTCACGCTAACGCTATCACTCGCGGTAAAAGTGGTGATATCAACGATCAGCGATGAAGCAGTGGTTGGAATGGAAAAAGCTGTAACGACTGGCAAACTATCTAGGCGCAACGCGGCGAGCGCTTCCGGAACCCACCCGCTATCCCAATTATGCGCCCGTGCCGTTCCGGTAAGGGACATAGTGTGTTGAATACTTTTAGTCGTCAAAAGAGCGTCGAAATCCGTTGTAGCAGTGTAGAATATACCGCTCGTCGCGGCGGATATCCATATTCTATTATCCGTTAAAAATGGAGTTTTATACGTCTCCAAGAGAGCCGCTGTCAATCTATAATTATTTTGAAAGTTCGCGTCAGTTCCGTAATTTACATCACTACTGCCAGCATAATCGTTATATGCCGATATATTGAAAGCAGAGTCCCAAAACGCTCCCAAAGTAAAAAGGGTGGGATGCCTTAAAAGTAACCCACCCATCGGCCCGGAGCCGGATTTAGAAAAACCTAGCAGCCAATGCTGTTCGTTTCCCGATGTTGCCAAATTTGCTGCCACCCACGGCTGCAACTCGGAAGCCATAAACGATTCGTATTTATAATTTGAATCGGTGGGATGATCGGCATACCAAGGATCGGAAGAAAAAGACGGAGCTATAATCGTAACGTTGTATGTATTATGGGCACCGAGCCCGCGCAATGTTTCTAAACCATTTCCGTATGTATAATCACTTTCCGGCCCTACAGGAAGCGCGTAGAGAAAACTATGCGCCACGCCCGCAACCGTGCTGGTTGGCTCCAAGACGCGAAGAACATGCGTGCCGTTTCCGTTGTAAGCGGAAATCATAGTATATGATTTAACGCCATTGTTATCAGTACTGAGGAGCGTGGCGCTAAAACTTGCATCTCCTCCCGACCAATCGTCCAGCTGGTTAGCGGGGTAATAAAGCCATACGCCGGGACTCCCGCCTGTATATGTGGTGTCAGTTGTTTTAACTACTATAGTGCCGTTTTGATACCCCACAAGATTTGACCCTACTGCTTCAAATTTCCACACGTCACTAGTTGATATAGTTAAATCATTACTGCTGTTTGCTATTTGAGTCCACGTACTAGCACTGTCCATTCTCCAGATTGACATCGTATTCTGACTATTCCCCCACCAAAGAAGGTAACCTCTTGAATCAGCCAATCGTACTGCAATACCAGGACCAAAATTTGTGCCATTCGGAGTGTTGGGAAATGTGGCCTGAGCATACTGATCGCTAGTAAAACTAACCGCGCTCCAATAAGCGCTGTGTAACCCCGCCGACTCATCTTCGAGATTTATTTTATTGCCCTTTATTGGAGGAGCAACTGTGCCTGCCACGGTGGTCCAGTTGGCACCCAAACCGCCGTCTGCCCTATTAAAATTATCTGAGGCGGTCGTTGCGCTCGCCCTACTCGCACCAAAAACAAAGAAACTTCCTAGAACGATTGAATAAACAAAAATACAACATGCTAATTTCGGCAAATTACACAATTCGAGAATGCGATTCCTCATCTCTTTGTTTTTTACCCCCCCCACCTTCAGAAAATCCCCCCCCACCTTCAGAAAATCCCTCGCCGCCCCGCTTCGCCGGAGCTTCAGCCCGGCCTCGACTCGTCTCGGCGAGGCGGGCGAGGCAAGTTTGCGGCGGGGATGAACCCTCACGCCTATGTATGGGCGTGGGGGTGAATGGGCGCAGTGAAATATCCTTTCCGCGGGGTCCAATACTCCGCGGGAAAGTGGGGGGATTTATTGGAATTTTCGGCATATTTTTTAATTCATATCAGCATACCTTCCGCTTTTCATATTAAAGCTATTTATCCGCTTACATTATAACCAAAAAAAATGACTATGCCCACACTAAGGCATGTCCGAACACAGTCGTAAAGATACTCAAAGGATTTGAAAAGCGATCCCGAGTTCATGTGAGGGAGAAGCGCGCGAGACTCCGGTATACCGTTCCAGAATCAAACTCAAAAAACCGCATCTTGCGACACGGTTTCTGATATGACATGAATCGCGTCAAAGCGAGAGACGTAGGAATCGAACAGGGAACACTAAAAGTCCATCGCCAAACCAAATTGGGACGAATCTTCTCTTTAAGAAACCTATAACTTGTTAATATATCCTCTTGTTAGCGGGCCAAAATAACCGGTTGCTGAAATATTTACGCTCTTTTGATACTCCGCGAGCGCCTTTTTAGTCATTTGCCCGAAGATTCCCGTCGCGCCTACTTTCCCTAACTCCAGCGCGGCTGGCCCCACTTTTTTACCAATCAAGAATGATTGAAGATTTTTGACATCCGTTCCTTTTGATCCAATTCCAAAGCTTTTACTAAAAACCCCGCCAGTCACCGCGACTGCCGATGCGGCAATCTGCGGAGTTCCGCCTCTTGCCGCTAACTGCGCTTGTAAAGCATTGAGTTGCGCTAATAAGGCTTGAAGCTGCGCCTGCGGTGTCAGTGGTTGAACCGGAGCCGCTGGGGGAAGAGGAGGCACATATCCTCCACCGCCTCCACCACCGCCTCCTCCGCTCCCGCCGCCGCCGCCTCCGCTCGCGGTAGAGACAACTGCCGCTGCGGCAGAACACGGATCAGCCGTCGGGGTAATAGTTAACGTTTGCACGGCAGTATTTGCGGAAGTTACCGAAAGCGTCGCTATTCCACCCGAACACGTCAGACTCGATTGAGAGGTAACGCCCTCGGCAACGGAGATGTCGCGCGATGCGGATGTGAGAGTAAAGCTACTCCCCACGGGAACTACCGCAACAATGCTTCCCGGATTCACGGTCAATAAATTTGCTTCCGATCCTGCCCCGATAACAAAATCAATCGAAGGCGAGGTGAGCGTTATTGTGGTGGCGGCGGCATAATTTAAAGGAGCTGCGTGCGTTGGAATAACGTCAAACGAGAACCCTGTAAAAACTGTGAGAAGTCCGACGATTACAAATCCCCCTGCCCGCCGCCACAAGTTAATTGGTTTTAATACATTCATAATTCTTTTTATTGATTAAGCGACTAATGTCTTAACGCGTCTAACGCCACACACTACTCCACGGGCATGCAAACACTCAATCGAACGAACTGAGGGTTACCCGACAAGATTTGCATTCTAGTCTATGCTTAATTACATGAATCTGATGGTTTTGTGCTTGTGGCGAACATCGTATACGTTGAGGTATTGACTCCGACGTAAAACAAAGTCGTCGTTCCTTTCACGTATGTTTGCATACACTGCACAGCCGTCCCGCTAGAACCCAAGACTAATGTTGAAACCATTGTTGAAGTTCCGTACGCGGTAGACGAAGCGAAATAAAGCTGGGAAGTGGAAGCGACGCCATTCGTCGTAAGCGTACCCACGAGAAGACTTCCCGTTGACGTGGCATTGAGGAACGTAACATCGGTTGAAGAAACCGTCGTGGCGGTAAGAGTTGCAATCGTACCAGACGGACTTCGTAACTCGGTAGATGAGGCAACACCGATTGGCGAAACCGTGAAATAGTCTGTGCCCGTCGAGGAGGCGATCCTCAGAAGATTTGCCGTTTGGTTTGTAAAACCAAGGATGGCAAGTGAAGTACTCGCAACCTTCGCTCCCTGAATAAACACAAGTGCGGTCGAAGTTCCTGCGGAAGCAATAGAGAGGCTGGAGCCGGAAAACAATCCTTCCCCGGGGAAAGAAACTATCTGGCCGATCCGGCCAATAGTAACGGTGGTTGCGGTTGTGGCCCCCACGCCCAGCGTTGAATCAGAATCAATACTTGTTGCCTGGAGAGTAAGGGCAGCAAACGTAACGCCCGCCCCAAACAAAATCGGGGCAACTATGTAGAGTGCAAAAAAAATAATCGACTTTTTCAAGAGACCGATCGCTTTTGAGGAAATGTTATTCATTAGATTAGTTTGAGCTAGCTGGTTTTAAATTATTTATTTTGCTACACACCCTGCTGACCAGACAGGTAAACCAACTAACAACCTTTTCATTGTACCACTTCATGAACCCACCCTAAATAAATCACTGTGCATAACTTTTTGAAGCCAGAAAAACTCCTAACGCATTTTTTACGATGTACCAGGGGGATCATTCTGCGAATTTATCCAAAGCAACACAAGCATCGCTCCGAAAAAAAGGCGCGAGAGGGAAAGACAAATAAATTCCCCCACCTTCCCGCAAGGAATTCTCTGAAGGTGGGGGATAAATTCCGCTTGGTGCATCCTCTACGCGAGCACCTTTTGACTATCCCACATCAAACCCGTACGATAAATCTTATGCGAAAGATGCTTGTTCTCCCGCGGGCATGTGTTTCGGAGGGGGTGTGCGGAGCGGGCGGCGAACGCACTTTCAGCCGTTTTTTCAACAGGAAAAACGGCGTACCCGGAGAAACATATGCCCGCGGGAGAACTTTCAAATAAACTTTAGCAACAAGTAACTAATTGCTCTCTATTTCGTTAACTATGTTAGATGGCGAAGCATACATCATAAAATGCGCCGTCGGGGGAGATTCCTCGGCCTTTGGCCTGCTCTACGATCACTACCAACCGAAAATATATCGGTTTGCGTTGGTCAAAGTGAGCCACCGTGAGGAGGCCGAGGATCTTACCCACCAAGTTTTTTTAAAAGCGTGGCAGAACATTGAATCCTACCAAGACTTGGGATTCCCCTTCTCAAGTTGGCTTTATAGGATAGCCCGGAATCATGTCGTTGATTATTATCGGACAAAAAAAATAACCGAAAGCATTGAAGACATAGATCCCAAAAAGACACCCGTAGAACACTCCGTCCATAGTAACCTTCTGGAAAAACTAGAAATTGAGCGGGTAAAAAATGCTATTGGGAAATTAAAACCAGAATATCAAGACGTAATTATTATGCGCTTTATCGAAGATCTACCGATCCGAGAAACAGCGCTGGCTCTCGACAAGAGCGAGGGGGCGGTAAAACTCCTCCAACATCGCGCAATCAAAGAGTTGAAGAAAGCGTTAAGCGGGAGTATTCAAGACTAAGACAGACTAAGACAATGGAAGAAGATATAATCAAACAACTCAAAAAACTCCAAGGAATAGAAGCGGACAAGCGATTCACGGAACAGTCGCGCGTTTTGATTATTGGAGCGCGAAAACAAAAAAGTATATGGGGCGTTATTTTAAAAAACGTTGAATTAGGAACTTCGTTCGCGCTTGCGGGAATTTTAGTAATCACAATACTGGGAGGGTTTTCAGCATGGCGATTTCTCTCGCCTCTCAAACTTTCAAATCTAGACACAACCGGCCTTAAGGCAGAAGCGCAAGCAGTAGACATTCAAATACAGCTCACAAACCTCAGATACGATGAAATTGCGGGCGCTGTCGAATCAACAACGCCCTCCGCAGAATCAAAAAACGCGCCAGTGAAAATCTGGGCGGGAAACACCTCAAGGGGACAGCAAAAAGAAACGGGCACTCTCGCAACGTCATCGCCAAGCAGTGAAGTTCTCTCGATTGATGAGGCCCTGGAAAAACTCTCGGAATAGGAACAAAAGATTATAGTTCGCGCCAATGAATGCAAAAAAGATTTTAGTAGGGGGAATTTTTTTGGTGCTTATTATAGGGACAGGGGTTTCGGCGCACGCGAAAGAGTGCTCTCTAAGTCAAATTAAATTTGACGCATTGCTTTCTGCAAACGACTCGCAGAATTATTTCCAAAAGTTGCAAAAAGAGCTTGCCGCGCGAAAAGAGCTCATCTCAATCGTCGTCGGATGCGCAATTGAAGAAGCAGCAACGCTCAAAGCGAGAATTGATACGTCCGATAACACGGAGACAAAAGATACCAGGGCTAAAATCTCGAATCTTCTTGGAAATGCGGCTGAATATTATAAACTTCAGCTCGAAAAAGTGCCTGATCTAGGCATCGAGGGGAGCCGCTATTTTTCCAAGGACCTCCTTGTGTGGCGCCAAGGAAATTATGCGCCTATCGCGAAAACTGCTTCAAACTTCATCGTGTGGTCGGAGAACCAAAATCTTTTTCGCACGGCCAAAAATCGTCTTGATCAAATTAGCGGAGCGGTAACAATCCTCAAGGTAATTGAAAATGAGTCGGTTCAGAAAAAATGGGTAGAAATAAACGAACTCTTTAAAAATGCTCTTACAGAAAACCAAAACGCAAAGGAAGGTCTCCAAAACTTTGATCCTCCGGAAAAAACACTAGCTTCGATAAAACTGTCTCTTGAATCTCTGTCGAGCACATACAAAATGCTCTCAACCCTCGTGGAAGAAATAAACGCGCTCACATCCAAAATACACCAGAGCCCATCTTAAAAATCGCTTTCAGTAACGAACTGCAAGATTTTCGAGCGAAAAACGCGCTTTCTGACAAGGAATAGCGAGCTATTTCGAGGAGGAATAAGTGTTTTGTAGCCGAAAATCTTATCATGTTCGTAGAAATTGGATTTTTGAGATGTGCACTAGTTCGGGGAAAAAATAGCGGAAACAACGCGGGAAAAAGAAAAAGTGCGCTGGTAACCAAAAACCCATCGAGATACATTCGATGGGTTTTTGGTTACTGAGAAAACCAATGGCTACTTTACCGCGTCCTTCAATCCCTTGCCCGCCTTAAACTTCGGTTTCGTGGAAGCGCCAATTTGGATGGTTTCTCCCGTTTTCGGGTTTCGGCCCTGACGCGCTGCACGCTTCACCACCATAAACGTTCCGAAGCCAGTGATAGCAACGTCTTCGCCGCGGCTCAAGGTCTTTGTGATGGTATCAAGCACAGAATCAACTATCCGCTGTGCGGCTGCTTTTGTCTCGATGCTGGCTTCTTTCATGACAGCATCAACTAATCCATCTTTAGTCATGTGTGTGTTTAAAAATAAACTTACTCGACCTTTTTGATGTAGCTTGAGTATAGCAAATACAAGGGTAAAATGCTAGAACCCCATCCCAAAAATAATTTGAGATGAAAATAGGATATTTTCGAGCGCCCCCCGTAGGCCGATCCTCCTCTGGAGGAAAAACCGTGCCTGCCCGTCCATAGCTTTGCGAAAGCGGGAAACTCGATAAGGAATAATAGTGACTATTCCAAGGAAGAATGAGTTGTTTGCAGCCGAAAAGAGACATGTTTAGCAAAAAGTTTATTGAGATTGGGACTGGGGGTTCTACTGGGGCATAACTTCGATCCCAAGCTGGTCAAAAATAGGCTTCGCGGCGACATATAAAGCATTACTTGAAAGACTGGGGTCGGCAGCTGCTTCATGTAAATACTTTCGAGCAGAATCATAATCTTTTTGGAAATAATACGCCACCCCTATCTCAACTCTCGCAATAAGATTATTTGGATCCACCCTAAGAACAATAGAAAAAAGTTTGATCGCTTCGCCAAGAATCTTTCTTGAAATAGCATCATCCCTTTGCCCAATATTTAATTTTTCCTCCGCTTGGGATAGAGGATGATATAAAATTTCTTTACTATCGCCTGGACTCATACTGATGGCAGTTTTATAGAGATCAATTGCTTCTTCCTCATGGCCCGCATCCAGAAAATAGTCAGCAACCGCCCGCGGCTCATAATAATTTTTCCATCGTTTGCCAAGTTCTACAGCTTTTTTGAGCTCCGAGTATCCTCCTGCAAGATCTTTATCAGCAAAAAGAAGCAGGCCGTAATAGAAATGCGCGTCGGCAACCTTCGGATCAAGATCAAGCGCCTCCTTTAAAATCTTGAGCGCGCCCTTGTAATCGCCGCGAAGCGATTTCGTCTTTGCCATTGAAAAAAAGATCTCTTGCCGCCGAGGAGAAAGTTCAAGCGCAATTTGTGCCTCGCGATCAGCCGCAGCCAAAAACTTTTCAGGGTCTATGTCGGATGTCTGATTGTACATATCGACGAGCGAATAGTGATTATAAGCGTCCTCCGGATGATCTCTGGCAACAGTTTCCATCTCATGGATCGCCCGGATGGCGTCTTCTTTTTTTATTTTACCAAGATTATAAAAATACCCCTCCGAAACTGCCGCGGCGAAGTCCCGAACAAAATTCCATCGATACGGACTAGGCTCCGCAAGTGCTTTATCGAAATATCCAATAGCTCGTGTCGGGTTATTATGAAACCATTTAAAACCGTAAAACTCATAATACGAGGCCTTCATGCTGGGAATATTAAACATATAGGCAGCAACAAGCCCTGCCCCGATGAGTATGAAGAGATACGGTGAAAAAGTGCCTACCGCATCGCCCCGACCGCTATAGCTTCGATTGTCGTTCTCCTCGGGATACCGAACGCCCGTGAATCGGTTTTTATATTCTCCGTCAATAAATCCGAAAAACAAGTACAACATAAGCATCGGACCAAGTGTATCGAATATGAATAAATTTCTTACCATAAATCCAAAAGCGGCGGCTATGGCAAAACAGCCGAACAAATTTTTAACCCTGAACGCCTGCCACACAAAAATGCCCAAAAGGGCAATACGCGCGAGAAGCAGCGGCACACCCCCGGAAACCAAATCCTCCAGAACAAAATTATGCGGCTTATCGAACCGAGTTTCCTGATAGCTTACCTCCAGAGCACGAGGATCATAATATTTGTTGTAAGGCACATTGAAATTTTCCAACCCCCATCCGAGGATCGGCCGCTCCACAAATCCGCTCCACGCGGCTTTAAGCGCAATAAGCCGGGGAAGAAGCGAAGTATCTGATTCGAGTATCGAAAACGAAACGTCTCTAAAACGATTAAGCCCCGGGATTTCTTCCCAAAAACTACTCTGCCGCGTAAACCAAAAGAGTGAGCCGAACAAGAATAAGAAAAGAAGTAACCCCGCGTAGAAACGTCGGGACGAATACAGCCCCGACCCCTCTGGAGGACGAAGCGCAAAAATACAGAGAAGAACAAAAAATCCGGCTCCTAAACCGATAATATCTCCGCGAGTTTCCGAGAGGAAAAGGGCCGTGAAACAAAGAAGCGTAAACACGGCGAGACTTCCCCAGGTAACATATAAAATGCCGCGCTTGTTGCGATCCGCAATAATATGCGGCCCAAGCTTCAAAGCGCGAAGCGTGTCAAAAAATAAATATAATCCTATTAGAATATTGAAAGACAAATAGCCTGCCAGGAATGTCGGATTCCCGAATGTTGAGCCGGGGCGTCCTCCAGCGCCAGGCTCCACAAGTAAAAGATTGGGTATCTTCTTTTGAAGGATTGCGAGGAAACTCACAAACGCCGCGGTAGCAAGCGACGCATACAAAATCTTTTTCCAAGGGATCTCCTTATAGAGCGAGGAAATGATGAACGCGAACGCGAGAAGATGCAAAATTGTAAAAACGCCGAGCATCCGTTCGTAGGTTGACCAAAAGCTCCTATGAAAATCAACGCCGAAAAGCGACGTAGCAATCAAAACCAAAAGAAAAACAGTACTCGCGATAAGTAAAGGTGTTTTTTGAGGTCGGTACCGGGCATCAGCGATAGCAAGCGGCAACCACACCACAAGTAGAATCTCAACAACAAACTGAAAAAAAAGCGTCTTTGAAAAAATATACGGATACACCCCCTGCTTTAAATAAAAAAGCGGGGTGCCTATAAGAATTATGAAAATTAAAACCTTGGAAACATTCAAAAGATGCGAACGCTTCATAAATTCAATCATACAGTGAGTATAGAACCAAATCAAAAAGGGCCTTTCGGCCCTTTTTGATTTTTTAGAAACAACAGTCTCAAGCTGTCGCTCTAAGCCACCTGTGTCTACGTGCCTGCGCTGTAAGACAAGGAGTTGAGGTTGATCGGAACAACGGTCTTGGTCGGTAAACTGATAGCAGTTGACGCCGCACTATCAAGCGCATCCGTAAACCGTATGGATGTTATCGCGTTGATCGTGGCAGTGAGAGTCTTTGAGACACCCGAACCGCCAGTCGCCGTCAATGTCGAGTCAGCTCGAAGCGTCCATGATCGCGAAGTGCCCTTGCTCACAGTCTGACCAGCTGTGGTCACGCCGAGGTTAAAGGTCTTCGTACACGCACTGACTCCGGGATCACACACAGAAGAAGTGGTGTTAGCGGTGCCAAGCGTGTTGCCGTTTTCGTCAATCAATGATACGCCATCAAGGAATGTTCCCAAGGACGGAGCTGTTCCTCCAAACTGGATTACAACGCTGTTGATGGCAACATCGCCTGCGCTCGACGCAGTAAAGGTCAAGGTCGCGAGGTTATCAACTGTCGTTTTAGCTCGACCGGAAGTCGTGCCAAGCGCAGTCGAACTGAACGAGATATTGCTTCTCAAAGCCGTCATAGTGTTGCCAGCCGCGGAAGACAAGGTTATGGCAGAAGTCGCGTTTGAGGTAGCACCCAAAGCAACAACCGCCTCCGCAACCGTGTCGTTCACAGAATCCGTTGACGTCGCAATCCTGAAGACGTGTGTAGTGTTATCCGACGCACCCGATGAGGAGTACGAAGATACATCACCCTTCAAGACCATGAGCATCGAATTCGCTTGCGGAACAGTAACCGGTGTCGCGAAGTGGAATTGGTAGTAGAAACCATTCTTGGTCGCGGTTGAACTGGCGTTCAAGCTTGTATTTGCCGATGTATTCGCCGAACCCGCGGTACCAAGAAGCTCGCCGGTTGACTTATACAAGCTCACGTTGGCAAAGGCAGACAATGTTGAGGTAACGGAGGCAACTGTCTGGAAGATATTAAGATCGGTAATCTTTACGTCTTCCACGTTCGAGGTTTCCGTGAATCGGAAAGTTGCAAGGGAATTACCCGTTGAACCCATCACAATCTGATCAGACGGAGCTTGTCCGGAGTCCGCCGTAATCGTAAGCGTCGGCTGTCCGGCGAAGACGATTGGCTGACCGCTCGTATTGCTGCAGCTGATTGAAGTAAGGGACACGAGTCCGCTTGCTGAACACCCTGTGATTATCGTTGCCGGCGTAATGGTTCCTGTTGAACCAGAAATCGTATCGGCATAGACATCAACATAGGTCGTACCGCCCGCGGGAATTGTAAATGGAGTACCCGAGAATGAGTAGACGGTTCCCGAAGCCACGCTTCCCTGCGTGTTTCCAAACTGGGTTGAACCGACCATCACTTTCAAGTTATTCCATACGTTGTTGCCGTTCGACTGAATGTTCAGATTGTTTATCCGAACCCCTTCAGCCGAAGAAGCTGTGAACGCGTATGAACCGATTCTTCGATTCGACGCGCCGCCCGAAAGAGTTACCGAACCAATCGCGCTGTTCTTCGCGAGCGTCAAGCTTGTCGCGGCAAGCGTAAGCGCGCTGCCGTTAACCGATCCGCTTGAAGCGGTCGATGCTGACGTAAGTCCCTGCAAGTTGCTGGTATTGCCAGTCAAGATACCGGTCACGTTCGTGAAGACGGCAGTTGATTTGACATCAGCGATCAAGGACAAAACGCGAGTCGTGTTCGCCGGAACTATGTAGTTGATCGGCGAAGAGCTGTTGCCGAAACAATTCCTATAGCTCGAAGTCGAGTTTGCGAATGCCGTATCGGTACAGGTCACGCTCGTTGTGAGCGTATTGATCGTTGTACCAACCTGGCCTCCCGCATCATCAACCAAGACCAAATTCGAGAATTGGCTGTCCATCGTGAGCTGGGACGAAGCATTGGTCAAATTAAGACCAACCCCCAACCATTTCACTTTCACCGCCTCGCCGGCGGCATAGATGGTAAATTTCGCGAGTGTAACGCCAGATTGCCCCGGAGCAATGTTGCCGGTCGGAGTATTCGATGCCTGCGAAACCGTGATGGTTCCGGCAAGGATCGTTACCTGCGTGCCTGTTCCTCCAACGATGGTCGGAGAAACCGGAACGTTATACTGCGAATCAATTGCGAGAATGTCGTATGAGTTCAAGATCTCAAACTGGAACGTGTAGCTCGGAGATCCCATGATATCTGCCCATACTTGGATATTGTTCGAACCGGTGTTCATAATTGCCGGATTCGATGACAAATCGAAGTAAGCGATACCTGCCGGATCAACCTGCGCCAAAGCGTTTCCAACTTGAGTTCCGTTCACCGTCAACTTCACGTTTCGGATATCGGTCTTTGTGGCCGATCCGATCACGCGGAAGTTGAGGGATGAAAGTTTAACCCGGCTGTTACCCACGGTGAAATTCCATGCTCCAACCAAGTTATTATTGGTTCCTGCGGTTACGCTTGATCCGATTGAGGATGAAGCAGTAACCAAGGTCGCCAAGCTCGGGTTGGAAACGGAAGTTACCGTAAACGTATTACCGTTCAAGGGGAACGTTCCAGCCGCCGCGACTAAGGAATTACTCGCATCCCACGCCGTCACGTTGGAAGCGGAAGATACGCCAAAGCCGACGGTGTTGCCAGCGGAAAGGCCGGTTGCCACGTCAATGGCAAGCCATACTTTTCTCGTCTGACCCGCCCCAATATTCAACGACAAACCGGAGAAATCAATCACCCCGCTTGAAATTGAATTGTATTGCGCGAGAACTCTGCCGTTCTCGACTATATAAGCTCCGGAAATGGAGCTGTCGGAGAGAACTCCGATTTTGTTGAATTTGAGTTCGGAGACGGTTACGCCGCTCGCGTTTCCGGCAGTCAAGTTGACCGCCAAAACCGGCGTTCGTGCCGCCGCTGCTCCAGAACTCGAAATGAGCGAACCCGGCGCCGGATTATCCGAAGCCAAGCTAACCGACAAACCGGTTGCTGGGGCAGGAACAGTTGTTCCCGTACCAGTACCAGTACC
>C687J35174_10007776_pt1 | contig 13737 bp, 13 predicted proteins | sample RifCSPhighO2_01_FD_35174 | JGI IMG/M metagenome (IMG submission 35174) | reverse complement strand
GGTTATCATAAGCGGCTCGCGCGTGGCACCCCAGAGCCTTTCGTACCAATGGAGCCGCAATGACGAGCCACAGCCGCAGCAATCAGGCCTGGGCCGCAACACGCTCTCGATTAATGGCGACCAGCTGCAAGCGCAGGAGAGTATCACCCTTGATGTATATTTCGGATCGAGTCTGGTGGGACGCGGCGCGGTTGTGGTGCCCGTTGTGGAGCCCCAACTAGCGCTCTATGAGCGCGATGCCTTGCGAGGGGTCTTGTACGACACTGTACTGCCGCAAGCTTTTGCCTTAAGTGCTAAGGAGATCACTATTGCCGCACAACCGTACCACTTTGCCCGACAAGCGCTCCTGGGAGGAGTGGCGCAGTATACCTGGAGCTTAAACAACGCGGAAATAGTGGGCCCCGACTCGGCACGCGGCATACTGACCTTGCGCCAGACAGGGAGCGGTGCGGGCTCGGCTGCCTTGGAAGTATCGCTGCAGAACAACAACTCTGACCAATTAGTACAGGCGGCGCAAGCAATGCTACAGATATTGCTCGGAGCGCAGTCGTCCAGCTCGCTCTTTGGCCTATGAAAAAATACTTCTTCTTTTTGACTTTGCCCCTATGGTTTTTTGCCCCCTTAGTAGTGCAGGCAGAATTGCAGTGCTGGACACCTCCTTACACCACCAGCCTCTCCGTCCAAAATGCAACCCAATGTGCAAGCGAAACAGGCGGTGTTTTGTACGATACCTCTGCCAATATTTGGGTAACCCCCAGCACGTGCACTATCCGCACCGACGCAACTACTTGCCAGCAAGTCCAATCTCCGCGCCCGAGCACCCCACAACCCGCCCCGTCCAACCCCACCAGTCCCGCCAACTCCAACGCTTTTTGCGCGGGCGGCACCTGCACCTATACGCCACTGGAGCCCCTGCCCGGGCTGCCCCAAACTTTTGGCGGCAAAGACTCCTTTGCGAGAATAGCAGGCGGCAGTATCAAGCTCTTTATATGGCTCGGGGCGATAGTAGCGGTTGTGATGATTATCCTTGGAGCGCTTACGTACATGTTTTCTGACATCGTACCCAACAAAAAGAGGGCCATAGAGCGCATACGCGGCGCCATGTGGGGGCTACTTTTGCTTGCCGCCTCGTGGCTTATACTAAACACCATCAACCCGCAGCTCACAAACTTTAACCTCAATATTAATCCTATTGCCCAGGTACAAAATACTTCTACAAGCGCCGCACTAAGCAATACAGCGCCACCCACGAATGACCAGATAACCCAATGCCAAAATCAAACTAATACGACGCAGGTTTGTACTATACAAAATACACAGTGCGAGTGTTTTCCCAATATATGAACTTAAATCTTAATTGGAAACTGGTAGTGGAAATTGCGGGAGGAATATTCTTTGTGCTCCTCTTGATATGGTTTTTCTTCTTTAGGCAAACACCTGCGCTCGAGCCAACATCTACACAGCCTATTAACAGCTTTGACTCCCAAAGCACAGTAACCATCCCCAATGCCACCAACGCAGGGGGTACCAAGGAAGGAGAGGGGCTCTCATCGCCCCTCTCCAATCAGAAGATATTTAAAATAAGCGACGGACCGGTTGCAGGAGCCGCCTTTATACAAGACCTGCGGCCTACCACGACCCTGGCGCGCTTTGTCATGCAGGCTAGCGGCCACATACTCGACCTGGCGATAGACAGCCCGGGCTCGGTCGCCCGCGCGGTCTCTAACACGACCATACCGGGCATAGCACGCGTCGTATGGGAGGTGGAGAACATCAATGGACACCAAGTAGCCGCAGGAGCCGCCCTGCAGTATCTCGATGGCTCTACTATTAAATCCGTACTCGTTAACTTCCCTGTGGCCAGTACCAGCTCAACCAGCTCAGGGCAGGGCAGCGGGCCGGTGCGCATCCAATTTTTGCCCAATGATGCATTCTCTATTGCCGCATCGCCCGACGGAAAGTCTATCGCCTACTTGCTTAAAACCCAGAGCGGCTCCGACGGCTATGTCGCAAGCGCCTCCGGTACGAACCCTAAAAAGCTCTTTTCGCTCCCGCTCTCGCAAATGATACTCTCGTGGCCCTCGGCAGGGACTCTCTTGGCAACATCTAAGGCAGCAACCGGCGTGCCGGGCATAGCGCTGTCTATAAACGCCGCGTCGGGCGCCGTGTCGCCGCTCTTGTACACACCCGGGCTTACTGCCAATGCAGACTTTGGATTTACTAAAGTGGTATACCAAACCGTCACACAGGACAGCCGCGTTACTTTTGCCCACGACACTAAGTCAAATCTAGACCGACCACTTTCCTTTAGCCCAGCACCCGAGCGTTGTACTTGGAGCAGAGCGCAAGTAAGCGTTATGTACTGCGCGGTGGCACTTATATACATTGCACCCAACTACCTGGATCTCTGGCATCAGGGTACTGCCTCTATGGCCGACTCGCTCGTTGCTTATGATCTTTTGAGCGGGCAAACAACGATTATTGCTACTCCGGGAGGCTCGGATGGGGGTGTCTCGTCTGACATCGCAGAGATTGCCGTATCTGCGGACGACAAATATCTCTTGTTTGTTAAAAAAGGTGACCGTAGCCTGTGGGGTGTCAGGCTGTACTAACTGCTTTTTGCAAGCGCCTGGTCTTTGTACTTGAGCACGATGTGGCGGAACTTGCCCTCGCCGGCGGATTCGGTCTTTATCTCCGGGTCGTCTTGGAACAGCTCGTGCACTACAAGGCGCTCGTAGGAGGACAGCGGCGGCATCTCGACATCGTGCTTAAAGAGCCTGGCGCGCTGCGCCAAGACGCGCGCCTCGCCGCGCACGCGCTCGAGCTCTGACTCATGATGCCCGTTGACGTCTATGAGGAAGGTAGCCTCGCCATGCTTGTGCTCGACCATGCGCTTGGCGATGGTATTAAGCGAGCGCAAGTGCTCGCCTTGCGGCCCCAAGAGCAGGGTCGGGTCAGAAACCTGCACCGCAACGACAGTGCGGTGCCCGGTATGCACAGCTATAGACTGCGGCTCTACTCCAAGCTTTTGTAAAAACTCCACTATGAACTCTTGTAGCTTGGAGGGCTCCATAGAGCCACTATAAACCAAAGGGCTCTCTTGCGACAGTAGACTGCCTTGGTTTTTAGTTTTGTGTTTATTTCTGCCGCATCAAAAGCCACTCCTGCAGGAGCGAAACGAGGTTGCCCACGACAAAATAAAGGCCCACCGCAGCAGGAAAAGTATAGGAAACCACCGCCATAAGCGCCGGCATAAAGTAGAGCATCATATTGGACTGCAGGCGATGGGCCGCCTGTTTGTCGGGATGCGCGGGGGCCGGCGTGCGGCGCAGGGTAAGCCGTATGGCCAGATACTGGCTAGCGCCCACCAAAGTGGCCAGGGCCACATGATGGGGCGAGAGGAGGTCTATGAGCCCAAAGAATGTGGTGGATACTTGGGCGGGGACGTGTACAAAGCTATACAGCAGTGCCTCGTTGATAACCGGGAAGCCCTCGCGAAAAAGCGCGAAGTAGAGTGCGATGAGCACCACCAGCTGGATAATAAGCGCGCCAAAGCCGGCAAACGGGTTGACCTTGTATTTTTTGAGCAAAGCCATGCGCTCGCGGGTAAGCGCCTCTTTGTCGTCCTTGTAGCGCTCGCTCACCGAGTCGAGCTCGGGCTGCATGGCGGCCATGCCCATTTGGGTGCGTATAGAGGCAGTAAAAATAGGGTAGAGGACTGCGCGCATGATAAGCGTCATGGCGACAATAGCGAGTCCTGCATCGCCAAGAGGCATGAGCCCCAAGAGAAACACGAACAGGTTGTATATGGGCTGGACTAGGAGAGTTGTGAACATAGTTTGGCGACTTGCAGCGGATTAAAAGCGCTCGATAGGACAAAGAGTACCACATGTGCCCGGGGCAGGGGCTCGGGGAGGTGTTGGTAGACCAGGCGGCGCAGACGGTTGCGCTCGACCGCCCCCCCCACCACCTTTTTGCTTACGACCACGGCCACCTTGGGAGTTGATGAAGCTTTAAATTTTGCAGAGAGGCCTTCGGCACGGACAGAACGGCCGCCTTGTATGACTGCGCGGACCTCCTGTGCCCCCAAACGGGAACTTTTAGGGAGCATGGCTAGACCGAGAGGCGAGCGCGGCCGCGGCGAGCGCGGCGCTTAAGCGTCTTGCGGCCCCCAGGGGTCGCCTTGCGCTTTAAAAATCCATGGCTGCGCGCCCTTTTGCGCTTTTTTGGTTGGTATGTAACAGACATAAGTCAACTATAGCGTATCCCCACTTTATCCACAACTTGTGCACCAAAACGCATTTTTTGACGCCTTATCCGCAGGAGAGTATCCTTACCTGGTACTTTTTATATGACCACCACGAAAGAACTTTGGGAAAATGTGCTGGTCGAGCTCGAGCTCACCATATCCAAGCCTAATTTTAATACGTGGTTTAAGGACACGCATATCGTGCGGGTAGAGGACGGTTCGGTCTATTTGGGCGTCCCGTCGCAGTTTGCTCGGGACTGGCTCTCGACCAAGTTCCACAAAGACATCGTGCGCAGTTTGCGCATGCTCTCTGAGAGCGTCCGCAATGTGGAGTATGTCATCTCCAGGGGAGTTAAGCGGGCCCAGGAAGAGCCCCGCACGGTCCCGCCGCCGCCGCAAGAGCTTGCTTTGGAGCCGGTGCACCAAAAGACGAGCCTCAACCCGCGGTTTACCTTTTCCTCCCTGGTGGTGGGGCCGTTTAACGAGCTGGCGCACGCCGCCGCGCAGGCCGTAGTGCGCAAGCCGGGCATTGCCTATAACCCCCTCCTTATCTACGGGCCCACCGGCTTGGGTAAAACGCACCTTATACAGGCGATAGGGAACCACTTTAGAATCCAGGCGCCGGAGCGCAAGGTGTACTATGTGACATCGGAGCGCTTTTCAATGGACTATGTTTCCAGTTTGCAGGCGGGCAAAGTGCAGAGCTTTAAGGAAAAGTACCGGCAATATGACCTGCTTATAATGGACGACGTCCAATTTTTGGCTGGGCGCGACAAGATTAAGGAGGAATTCTTCCATTTGTTTAACTACCTGCACGACAACAACAAGCAGTTGGTATTTTCCTCGGATCAGCACCCAAACGTCATACAAAACCTCGAGGATAGGCTCAAAAGCCGCTTTAGCGCGGGGATGATAGTGAGCGTGACCCCGCCCGACCACCAGTCGCGCCTGGCCATTGTGCGCACCAAGGCGGCCGCGCACAACTTTATCCTGCCTGACGAAGTGCTTGAGTACCTGGCAACCACCATAGAGGGCAACGTCCGCGAGCTCGAGGGGGCGCTTAATACCCTGATGATCCAGTTTGAGATGCGCGGCGAGCCCCTGACTATAAATGACGTAAAGACCCTGCTGCGCGGCACCGGAGCGGCCGCTAAAAAAGCGGTGTCGGTGCAGGAAGTGGTTAAGACCATCGCCAACTTTTATGGGGTAGAGGAGGGGAGTATCTACGAAAAGACCCGCCGCAAGGAGGTGGTGCGTCCGCGGCAAATGATCATGTTCTTGCTGCGCGAGGATTTCCGCATATCCTTCCCCACCATAGGGGACAAACTAGGCGGCCGCGACCACACCACAGTCATACACTCCTGTGAAAAGATAAAAAATGACCTCCGCTCCGACAGTATCCTCTCTAACGAGCTCCACCAAATCCGCCTTATGCTCAAATAATGTGGGTAAAGTTGTGGATAGTAGGGGAGTTTTAGTTGGGATAAGTAGGGGTATAACATACTTGGAGATGTTGATAGAAATATAAGAAGTAGTACTATCCACATCGAAGTTCATAGGAAATCCACAATTACAAAAGGATAAGAATAGTAAAAAAGTGTTAATGGGTAAGGGTAAAATAAGTTATCCCACCACCAACACCACCTAATAGTAGTAATAGTTTATATATAAAGAGTTATGAAATTCGAGACCACCACAGAAACTCTTGCTCAGGCGGTAAGTATGGCCGCAAGGTTCTCTGAGCGCCGAGCAAACCTACCAGTGTTAGGTTGTGTGCTTATTACCGCCGAAGGCGACAGGCTCACACTACGCGCGACTAACCTTGAGTGTGGTATCGAGATAGTAGTGCCCGCTAAAATTACCTCAGAGGGCACCACAGCGGCTCCTGCGGGGGTATTGGCCGGCTTCCTCAACAACTCAAAAGGTAAATTAATAACAGGCTCCTTGGTGGGCGAGGTGTTAAAAGTTGAGAGCGAACACGCCTCGGCCTCTATAAAAACCCTACCCCATGAAGATTTCCCTATATTACCGCGCGTTTCTGCAGAACATAGTTTTATTATAAAAGCACAAGATTTGGTGCGCGCCATACGCTCAGTAGCCTACTGCGCTTCGCTTTCGGCGGTTAAGCCAGAGTTGCAAAGTGTTTTACTCTACGGAGAGGCAGGTAAGCTTATAGCTGTAGCTACAGACTCATTCCGGTTGGCGGAAAAGCAAATGCCGCTTAAGTCGGGTGGCAGCATCCCACAACTCTTACTGCCGGCGCGTAACGCCGCCGAACTTATGCGCGTCTTAGAGACCATAAAGGGCGATGTGGAGATATATTATAACGACAACCAGTTATCGACCCAGGCCGACGCAATTTATTACACCAGCAGGCTCTTAGACGGCGCATTTCCTAACTACCGGCAGATACTCCCCAAGGAGTTTAGTACCGAGGGCCTGGTACTGCGCGAGGATATGTCGCTGGCGCTTAAGTCACTGTCTATTTTTGCCGACAAATTTGCGCAGGTGTCTTTAAGTATCGACCCGGTCAAAAAAGCCCTCTTTCTTTCCTCGCGTAACCCGGACGTGGGCGAGCAGATATCGACTATTAAGGCGACCATACAAGGCGACCCGGTGTCGGTATCGTTTAACGGCCGCTACTTGGCCGACAGCCTGCAGTCGATAGTGGGGGACTCGGTGCGCCTGCACTCCAATGGTGCCGGCAAGCCCATGCTTATTAAGGATGCATCAGACGACTCGTTCCTCTACCTAGCAATGCCGATGAACCGATAAAACACCCAAACTATTTGTTTTTACTTTATATCGGGGTGGCGCCGTTTTGCTGTCCTGGCGGCGCGTCGGCCGGGGTCTGCAGCACTTGGCCGTTGATGCACTTGTTGGTCCGCGGGTCTATAAAGCAATCCTCGACCGGGCCGGTATTGTTATTACCTCCCTGAATACCCGGCACGCCGTTGGTGGCGACCCACGCCTGCACGGGGTACTCCCAGTACTTGTACTGGCTGTCGCCAATGGAGTTGCCGTCGCCTTGTGGGTTGGTCTTCTGGACCCAATAGAGGATGTCGTGGATAAGTCCGTCTTGTCCGGGCGTCTGCCAGATGCCGTTTAATACCGGCTTAGTGGGCGCAGTTACTTCGGCGCGGGCAAAGGGCTCTGTGGGGAATTTGGTGAGCGCGTAGCGCATAAACTCCGCCCATGCGGGGCCGATGATAAAGCCCGACACGCGCCGCTCCATAGGGGTGTTGTCGTTGTTGCCAGCCCATGCGCCCACCACAATGTTGGGTGTAAAGCCGATGGTCCAGGCGTCACGGTAGTTGTTGGTGGTACCGGTCTTAACCGCCACCTCGTGGCCGGGGAAGCTAAAGAGGTCATTCTCGCCGAGTGAGGCGCGGGCCGCTGGGTCGGAAAGCACGTCGGCTATCTGCTGCGCTACCTGGGCCCCTAGTATCTGCACACCCGGGGCCTGCGTGTTGTCCTCGATGATGTTGCCTTGGCTGTCCTCGATTTTCAGTATCGACTGCTCCTCGTAATGCATGCCACCCGAGGCAAACGCGCCGTACGCGTTGGTCATATCGAGCGGCGTTACCTCGCCGCCTCCTAAGACCAATGTAAGGCCGTACTGGTTAGGGTCGCCGAGCGTCGATATGCCCAAAGACTTGGCTAAGCGCAGGGTGTCGGAGAGCCCCGCCAGGTAGAGCGTCTTGACCGCCGGTATGTTGATGGAGCCTGCAAGCGCGTAGCGCAGGGTCATGGGGCCGCGGAAGGCGTCGTCGTAGTTTTGCGGCGCGTAGCAGGGCGGCTCGTTGTTGTAGTTTTCGTACGGCTCGCAGGCGGTCGAGAACTGGGTAGGCAAGTCGAACACTACCGTCTCGGGCGTGTATCCCTCGGCAAAGGCTTGCGCGTAGGCAAACGGCTTAAACGACGAGCCAGGTTGGCGGCCGGGCGCCATAGTGGCCACGTTGTACGCGCCCGGGATTTCAGTGTCGAAGTAGTCGCGCGAACCCACCATAACAAGCACTTGGCCGGAGCGGGGGTCGGTGGCGGTCATGGCCATGTTGGTGGCGTTGAACTTTTCGACATTGGCGAGCGCCTGGCGGTTTACTATCTCCTCGGCCTTGACCTGCAGGTCGGCATCGAGCGTGGTGGTAACTCGCCAGCCGCCGCGCTCTAAGGCGTCGGTGCCGTACTTTTCCTCCAGGTACTGCTGGACATAAAAGACAAAATGCGGGGCGATGATGCCGTTCTGGCGCTTGGGGTTAAAGGCAACTTGCTCGGCCTTGTATTGCATAACCTCCTCTTCGGTAATCGCGCCGTGCTCGCGCATCTTTTCCAAGACAAGGTTTTTGCGCGCCTCAAGCTGGCTGTTGCGTCCCGACTCGTCGGTGCGGTAGGGGTTGAGTCTGGTGGGCGAGGGGAGCATGGCGGCGAGGTAAGCTGCCTCGAGTGTCGACACGTCGGCCGCATGTTTGCCAAAGTAGGTCATCGATGCCTCCTCTACGCCGTACAGCTGCCCGCCGAAGGGCGCCTGGTTTAAGTACAGCTCGAGTATCTGGTCTTTGGTAAGGACTCGCTCCATTTTAAGGGCCAGTATCCACTCCTTAAATTTGCGCACCGGCGACTTGTCCGAGGTAAGTATCGTGAGCTTGATGACCTGCTGGGTAATTGTCGAACCGCCTTGGCCGCTCAGGAGCTCGCCCTGCACAAAGTTGGTCCATATGGCGCGGGCTATGGCCGTCGGCTTGATGCCTGCGTGGGTGTAGAATTCTGGGTCTTCTATAGCGATAATGGCTTGCTGGAGGTTTTGAGATATCTGGTCCAGAGGCACTGCGGTGCGCTGCATGTCCTTGTGCAGGTCGTACAAAAGCACGGTGCTGGTGCGATCGTAGATCTTAACCGACTGCTCGACGCGGCGGGTCTCTAAGGACCCCAGGTCGGGCAAGTGGAGCGTGGCGGCCCACAAGAGCATGCCTCCGCCGAAGAAAAAACAGAAGCCAAACGCCCACACGCCCACTGACTGCCAGTTGTGGCGCGCGTAGCGGGTCCAGTAGTCGAACTTGTCGTCCGCCCAATCAAAAGTACGCCCAAACCGCGGGTTGAGCGCCTTGTGCGCGAGCTTGTAGTAGCGGCGGTACATCGCCCGCAATGCGTGCATGCGGCCATTCTACCATTATGCTAAAGTACCGCTATGGGCTTTTTTAATAAGGAACAGAAAGTAGTCACTGACGAGCGCACAGTTGATGAACTCTTAAGCAGAGGAGTGTCGGAAGTCATAGTTAAAGAAGACTTAAAAAAGAGGCTCCTATCGGGCGAGCGCTTGCGCATAAAGCTCGGTATCGACCCAACAAGTCCCGACCTCCATATTGGCCGCTCGATACCGCTTTTGAAGCTGCGAGACTTTCAGCAGCTGGGGCACAAAATAGTGCTCATCGTGGGGGACTTTACGGCGGTCATTGGCGACACCTCGGACAAGGATGCCGAACGCCCTATGCTTGCCGCAGATGTTATTGAAAAAAATAAAAAATCATATTTTGAGCAAGCAGGAAAGATTTTGGACCTGGGCCAGGTTGAGATGCGATACAACAGCGAGTGGCTGAGCAAGCTTAATTACCGCGAGATAGGGGAGCATGCGGATCTTTTTTCGGTCGCGGACTTTATAGCGCGCGACAATATCGCCCGTAGGCTTAGCGCAGGCAAGCGCGTGTCGTTGCGTGAACTTTTGTATCCGCTGATGCAGGGCTACGACAGTGTAGCCATTAAGGCCGATGTGGAGTTGGGGGGCACAGACCAGAAGTTTAACGTGCTCGCGGGCCGGCCCCTGCAGGAGCATTTTGGCCAGCGGCCGCAGAATGTGGTACTCAATCCGCTTGTCGACGGGCTCGATGGCACCAAGATGAGCTCAAGCAAAGGCAATGTCATTAATCTGACCGCTGCCCCTGCCGACATGTACGGCAAGGTTATGAGCATGGCCGATACCCAGGTTAAGACTTATTTTGAGCTGTGCACGCGTGTGGACTTGGGCGAAGTAGAGGAGATACTTACCGACCACCCTAAAGATGCCAAGATGCGCCTGGCGCACGAGATTGTATCCATGTACCATAGCGACGCTGCCGCGCAAAAAGCGCAAGATGACTGGACCAACACGTTTAGCCAGGGCGGTGTGCCATCGGACGTGCCCGTTGTGGCTGCCGGCAAGCTGCGCGACATAGTCAAAGACATTTCGACAAGCGAGCTGCGCCGGTTGGTGGATGCGGGTGCAGTATCATATGTCGAGAGCGGAGAAAAAATAACCTCTATCGACGCCGGGGTTGCAGGTGTTATCCGCATCGGCAAGCACCGGTTTTTAAAGGCGCAATAGAGGTTAAGAACCTATATCCCCGTCGCTCGCGACAAATCGAAAGTAAACTTTCGTTTGCTCGCTTCGCTAGGTGATAGAAAAACCCCGGCTAGGCCGGGGTTTTTTGCTATATAGCCTCCTCCTCTTCGTCGAGGCCGGGCTCTTCCTCCTCTTCCTCCTCTTCCTCCTCGTCTTTCTCCTCGCCAGTAGGGGCGTTCTCCAAATCGTCTTCCATCAACATCTCCGGATCAAGTTCGTCGTACATGCTTGCGCAACTAATGTTTTATAATCCAACTCTTTATAATTGGGGACCTAACACACGAGTTTTACCAAAACCACAGGCCTTTGCAACACTCTTACTTACTGCACTGTGGATATCTGGCGTCGGCAAGGGTCTAGCTGCGGACCGAGGCAAGGCAGGTAAGCGCCACTGCTATGGCATCCACCTCGTCGTCGAGCCGCTTTTTACTAGTCACGCTTACCAAGCGCACCACCATGGCCGCGACCGCCCGCTTGTCGGAGGCGCCGTGGCCCGTAGTGGCCACCTTGACCTCGGCGGGAGTGTATTGGTGCACCACGAGCCCCGCTTTGGCGGCTATATAGGTAAGCATGCCGCGCACCTCGGCCACCTGCATGGCGGTTTTGGCGTTCTTTTCGAAATACACTTCCTCCAGCGCCACGGCGTCGGGCTGCCATTGTTTTATCAAATCTTCCGCTGCGGCGCCGAGCTGCCGCAGACGCTCGGCAAACTCTGCTTTGGCGCTGGTGCGCACGCAGTCGGAATACAAAAGCTCCTCCTTCTTGTTCTTTTCTACAACTGCCACTCCAAGCCGCTCGTAGCCGGGGTCAAAAGCGAGTATCCTCATGTAAACCTATTGTGCTGGATGCAGTGCAAGGCGGCAAGGAGCCGATTTTGGAGCAATAGGCTTCTATTGTGAGAAGATCGGAGACGCAGCTAACGAAGCAATGCGCCAGCGCGGTAGGTTTACGCCGCGGATGTGTAGACCTCGTTAACATCGTCATGCTCCTCGAGCGCATCCATCAGGTTGGCTACCTTTTGGTTGTCTGCGTCGGTAAGCTCGATAGGGGAGAGGGGCTCGAGTTTGCCCTCGGTGTTTTTACTAAATGCCCACATAGCGGCACCCGGGTTAGCGAGCGTGCCGCCATTAAGGCTCAGTAGGTGCTTTAACTCTTGCACGGTGCGGTTGCGGTTGTCGGTATAGGCCTCTATAACGAGCGCGGTGCCTCCGGGGCCGTAGGCCTCGTAGGTTACGGACTCTAATTCGGCACCGTCGTTTTTGCTTAGTGCGCGTTCGATATTGTCCTTGGGCATGTTGGCGGCGGTAGCCTTTTCGACCGCGGCGCGCACGCCCGGCGCTGTCTTGTCGCCCTTAGCTTTCTTTAGCTCGACGCCGATGATTTTGACCAACTTGGAAAAAAGCTTGGCCTTTTGGGCATCGGTCTTGCCCTTGGTGTGCTTGAGCTTTGCCCATTTGCTATGCCCTGCCATATAAAAAGCTTATCAAATAAGGACCCCCTGGCGATACTTGACAGACCTGTACATAATGGTATATACTAGACGGTAGCTGATAGGTGCGGGGTTCGCCTGCATCTGCGGCTCTTTTCAAACGAGGAGAACGACCATGTCCAAAGGCATGCTCGGAATGCTTCCGCTCTCCGCTGTGCGGGGACCGAAAGATGATCTCGACAACCTGCTCGCCGGGACCGATGGGGAGTCAGTGCTTGCGGAATTCAAGAAGTTCGTCAAGCGCCAGCCCTGCTGGGGTCCTACGGCATTCGAGCGCAACGAGCACGGCCACATCATCGTGACTGTGACCGGCCTCGACCTGACGGGTGCCCAGGAGATCGAGCGGCTCGAAGCCGCCGGCTACATCCTGAGCGACTACTTCAAGTCGTGCCTGCTGTCGAAGAAGAAGGACAGCTACGACAAGAACCACCGGCTGCTCAACGGTCAGTCGTACAAGCTGGCGCTCATGCCGGGAAAGGAAATCGAGCGCGATGACAACCGTACCACCGATGCCCTGCGTAAGCGCGGCATGGAGAAGTACGGCTACGGCAAGCCGCTCGGTGGCCACGTCCCTCGCGTCCGCGAATCGGTCTCCGACAAGCAGATGGAAGAAATGGGCGGAGCCTGGTACATCGCAGGACTCCACGATCCCATCGAGGATGCTGTCAGCGATCCGTACGTCCTCTATGCGTACCGCTGCGGTGGCGTTCGGTGGCTGCTCGCTAACTGGGTCAAGCCCGGCACTCGGTGGCGTGACCTTGGCCTCTTCGCGTTCCCCGTTCCCGCAAGTTGAAACTCTGGCTTCGGACCCTGTGCCTTGCACTTGGTCCCTTAGCTCTCGGCACCGCGCTCTGCGCGGTGCCGATTTGTTTTTGTATAATGAAAAGCGGTAGTAGGCGCGTACGCGGGCGACAATTGGATTACCCGCTGCCGAATCCAGTATCCATGGGCCCAGAGTTTCTTTGACTGCGGTTGGAGAAAGAGCGGCCCATGCAGACACTTCAAAAAATTGAAGATACTTGGTGCGGAGTGCTCGATGATTAAAGATCACGAATACGATACAACCCCGAGAATATTCGAGGGGTGGTGGCATGGATGGCACCCCGCACGCTTCTGACAGCGATCCGTACGTCCTCAATGCGAACCGCAACGATGGCGGTCGGAGGCTGAACGCTAACTGGGACAAGCCCGGCAATCAGTGGAATGACAATGGCCTCTTCGCGTTCCCCGTTCCCGCAACTCTCTTCATTTCTCCCTCGCTCGCTCCGCGGCTTCGGGGGAGTTTTGTTTTTGCAGCTGCCCCTGCCAGCCACCGAACATTTTGCCCACCGTGTCTACTTTTGCAGAAAGGGCCACATACTTTTTGTCCAGCAGAGAGCCGCTCTCCCAAAGGATCATGAGCATAAGCTTGAGTGTATCCAGTTTGCGCGTTGCTACGCGCACCCATGGCAGCTTTTCGCTTTTTGGCAGAAAGGCCGCGCTCGATGTCGCCTCTATAATTTCAATGAAAAGGGTATCAATTTTCTCGCCTACGGTATAGCGATGAACTTTTGGGAGGATAGAATAATACTCATGCCACAACAGATAGGACTCTTTGATATGCTCCAGGATAGGCAAAATCCGTCG
>C687J35174_10007774_pt1 | contig 13738 bp, 10 predicted proteins | sample RifCSPhighO2_01_FD_35174 | JGI IMG/M metagenome (IMG submission 35174) | reverse complement strand
GCCGCCACATCGTTTGGGAAGCCAACAAAACGCAAAGCCTCAGGTAGCACAACAATAACGACAGACGCGAGCACGGACCCTCTTATGCTAGCCAAACCGCCAAAAACAACTGTGGTTATGGCAACGATTGAGTAGAAAAGATAGAAAGAGGGTGGGTTAATGTAACTAAAGTAGGAGGCGTAGAGGGCACCTCCACACGCTGCCATCATCGCCGCAATGGTAAAAATAGTAAGTTTGAAATGATAAGTCCTGTACCCAAAAACTTCCACTGCCTGCTCATCTTCTCGTAGGGATTTAAGCACCCTGCCAAAAGACGAATCGACAATTCTTTTTGATACAAAGATGATAATACCCAAAATCACAATGGATAAAATAAGGAAAGAAATGTTGCTACTGAAGGAGAAGCCAAAGATACTAGGCCGAGCTATGCTTGAGATTCCCAAGGGGCCACGAGTCAAGCTCTGCCAATACAGAAAGACTGTTGCCATCACCATCTGAAAGGCGATGGTAGCAATGGCGTAGTAATCGTCTCTAAACCTATTGAGTATGAGCCCGACCAAAAAAGCAACGAGTCCGGAAATAAACATTGCGACAATCATAGACAAAAAGAAATCAACACCGATGCGAGTAAGCATAATCGCAACAGTGTATGCTCCTATACCATACAAGGCGGCATGTGTAGCAGACAAGAGCCCGGTGAATCCGAGAACGAGGTTTAAGCTAACAGAAGAAATAGCCGTTATGGCAGAGAGAATTATGATGTGAATTATATATTCCATAAAGTTACCTCTTGAGTATGCCCCTGGGACGGAAGAGTAGGAAAATTACAAGAACTACAAAGGCGATTGTGTCCTTCCACTCGCTAGGTAAATACCAAGAACCAAAATTCTCTACCAGACCAAGAACAAACCCCCCAAGCACCCCACCCCAAACATAACCTATTCCACCAACGATCGACGCAACTATACCTTTTAGCAACAGAGCCAGTCCCATATAAGGCTCCACCCCTCGATCAAGACCTACTAGTGTTACTGCAAGGCCGGCAAGGACCGCTGATAGAAAAAATGTCCAGCCCACTATCTTGCTTGAATTAATACCTACAATATTAGCTACCTCCTCGTTATCCCCCACGGCCCTAACTGCCCTTCCAAATTTAGTCTTAGATAACAGGAGCCATAGCACAAGTGGCACGACGAGAGAAAATAGAATTGTTATTACCTGCACATCTGTAACAGAGCCTTCGGCAAACTTGAACATTGAAACTGATTCTGAATTGCGAAGTGAGAAAAATTGACTTGAGAAAACCATGGCGATGAGTGCCTGCAGTACAGAGAAAACCCCAAAAGAGGCCACGAGCATGACCATACTGGAGGCCTTGCGAGTGCGCAGAGGTTTATAGACCAAGATGTAAATTAAATAATTTAGAAGCCCGGCAGTCGCTACTCCTACCAATCCCACAAGGACAATCGGTAAGTCGTATGTACGCCCGAACGCTAGGATTGTGTAGGCCGCCACCAAACCTACCGTACCGTAAGCAACATCAAAAAACTTTACAGTTCCATATAAAAGATTAAAGCCCAAGGCAAGCATGGCATACAGCGACCCAGCAATAAGGCCATTAAGCGTAAGTTGGACAAATACTTCCATCCAGTGATTCTAACATTTACGCTTCGCCTCTGGAATGACGAAACTAACACAAAGTGTTGGAAATGCAAAAGACCACTTATTCGAGCGGTCTTTTGTAGGGAACCTAAGAGAAACTACTGGGCTGGGATTGGAGCCTCCTCCACAGGAGCCGGAGCAGAGGCGTATGGGCCAACAACACCACCCATAATTATCTCCGCCTTATGTCCACCTATTACGTCACCATCAGCGCCCATGCTAATTTTCCCTGAGGCACCCTCCCAGTCCTTAACAGTCCTCATCCAAATCGACAACGCCTCGCCACCATAACCGACGGCCTTGATGCCATCGACAAGCATGTAGACAGAGTCATACTCCGTCTGAGCGTAACTCGGAAATGGTAGGTCAACTCCATAGACAGTCTTGTACTTACTTGCCAGTGCTATATATTTTGGGTTAGTTTCATCAACACCAAACTCGGCAAGCATGGCCCCCTCTAGCAATGTTTTGTACTTCGTCACAAGTGCAGGGTAAGAAGCTACATCATTCATTAATATTTGAGTCTTCCAACCTAACTCTTGAACCTGCTGAAGAACTCTATCGGTAGCGGCCGGGGTCTGCATATCCACAAAAAGAGCATCTGGCTTTGCGGCCTTAAGCTTGGTCAAGCTTGTACGGAAATCTGTCGCCTCCGGGGCTACTTCCTCCTTCAAGACTTCACCGCCAATGGCTTTAAACTTGGCCTCAAATGCCTTAAAGATACCCAGTGGGTAATCCTTTGACTCTTGCAGGAAGGCAACCTTGCGCATACCCTTAGCGTAAACAACCTCAGCCATTACTGAACCCTGAGAAGAATCGCTTGGGTAGTTGCGGACAAAGTACTGACTTATACCCGTAAGGTCCGGGCTTGAGGAACCTGGGGAAAAAAGAAGCACTTTACCAGCAGTAGCAACAGGCACAGCAGCCAATGATTCACTTGAGCAGAAGCCGCCGATGATAGCCTGGACTTTATCTACATTAACCAATTTCTGGGTAGCCCCCACTGCGGCAGTCCCATCGCATTTACCATCCTCGTAAATCATCTCTATCATGCGACCATCAACACCGCCGGCTGCGTTGATCTCCTCAACGGCCATCGCAACGATGTTCCTGCTTGGCTCACCGTACGCGGCAGCATCACCGGTCAATGGACCAATAAAACCTATCTTAATTGGACTGGCGTCTGCGGCGGGGGCCTTGTTCATGAGCGCCCAACCACCCCAAACTACCACTACGAGAACAATGAGCCATGTAATCCACTTCATAATTTGTTATTTGTTTGACTTACTACTAATTTTGATTCCTAATAATATTTGTTCTATCTCTTCTATTAGGATAGCATAAAGGCATTCTGATGCAAGTCTAGGATAATCACAGATTGCAGGTGTGGTTTAGTGGCAAAACGAGTGCTTCCCAAGCATTAGTCGGGAGTCCGATTCTCCCCACCTGCATTTGTATATCAAAGCTCGAGCCTACTTTATCAAAAATCACCAATGAATGAAAGTAATCGAATGTTGAAAAGCTGTGCATGAAAAATGATGCGTCCGCCCTCGCGCTCGCCACTCCACAGTAGTGGCTCACGCGGTCAGAGCGATACGGCGATTCCCCGTATGTTGATGTCGCGACGGTATGGAAGAAGTACAGAGGGTTCTACAGAGAGTTCCCCTCTGTACTCCCCCCCTTGACTTTGCACTTTTTGCGAGTAGTTTGTAGTCAGAAGGAGGGCAATAACCATGCCCGTTATCAAGGTCTGGCTCTTGCCAGCCATGGAGAAAGAAGCAATCGAGCTTCTCTACGCCAACATCTGGGAGGCAATCGAGGGCGTGCCTGAACTCGGCCTCTCCTACAAGCGTCCGCAAGATGTCACGATCCTCTTCCCCGAAGACAAGATCCAGAAGGGTCTCGACGAATACTTCCTCGTGGAGGTGACAAACCTCACACCCAAACCAGGGCGAACTTCAGAAGTGCGTCTTCGTCTGGCAGATGCCCTTCGCAAGCTCGTTCAGGCCTGGTTTCCCGATGCCAAGTTCATCGAAGTGGTGGTGACCCAGAAGCACGATGGCGACATCATCTCCGTCTACGACGAGGAAGCGAAGGAGGAGTGATGGACATCCCGCGCGACAAAAACTACCCCACGGATGCTGTTCAGTGCGACGACTGTGGAGGAACTGGCGGGGTGAGTGAAGACTGCAAGACTTGTGAGGTTAAGGGGTGGTTGCAGAAAGGTCACCCTCGGGGTCGCAAGTGCTACAACGACTCCTGCGATTCCACGCTTCCACCGAGCCAAGTCGCCGTCTATTGCACGAACCAGTGTGCCATGGATGATGCCTAGCCATTCGGTCTTCAGGGCCCGCCAGAGATAACATCAATGNCGGGCTTACGCATTTATGCAAAAGAAATAGTGAGTGGAGGTGTGGGGTAAAAATTGATAAGATTCGTTTTATGGATGCCAAGACAATACAAACCTATAACCTGCTAGCCAAGGAATATGATGAAGAGACTCNTGACTTTTGGGAGAGATTCCCAAGAACGTTTTTNGATAAATTTGCTCGTCTTGCTAAAGGTAAAGTTCTAGACATAGGAAGCGGCCCTGGGAGAGACGGCCTATTACTGAAAGACATGGGTATTGAGGTTATTTGCCTAGATGCTTCTGAAGCGATGGTAAAAATGTGTGAGGAAAAAGGAATGGAGGCAGTAACGGGAGATTTTAATTCGCTCACTTTTAGGGATAGTTCATTTGAGGGAGTTTGGGCTTATACGTCAATACTTCATGTTCCCAAATCAGAAGTATCCGATTCTCTAANGGAAATNAAGAGAGTGTTAAGGCAAGGCGGGATACTAGGTCTAGGCCTTATAGAAGGCGAAACTGAAGGTTATCGTGAGAGTTCGAAGGTGGATAAGCCAAGATGGTTCAGTTTTTATACTAAAGATGAGGTGGAAGAATTACTAAAGATACATAATTTTGAAGTGATTTACTTCGAGCAATTTATGCCTAAAACAAAGAATTACTTAAACTTTATAGCCAAGTCTAGTTGATTTTGGCTGAAGTTAAAGATAATGTGGGTATATAGAACAAGGTCGTGGCGTTCATAAAATAGGTTCTAACGTCATTCACTATCCTGCACATCATCGGGAGATTAACGAGTGCTTGTGGCTTTATCGCCTAAGATAATTACCACTTCTTCGCCGGGTTTAACAATCGGGAAGTTTCGGCGCAATTCCTCTTCCAAGCCACGTTCGGTCCCAAGTCTTGAAACTTCCGCCCCAAGTTCTTGTGAGCGACGTAGATTGGCCTCATATCTACTGCTCGCCTCTCTAGAATTCGCCCTACTCCTATCCCATACACCATATATGCGCCAGGTGGCCCGAAGTATAAAAAAGGTTATAATAAAAAGTATGATGACAGTCGGCCAAGAGTACGCAACCTTTCGCCAGCCATAATATATAATCGGCCGCCTATTTTGTCTTCTGTCTTGCATTGATTTTACAGTTAAATTATATCACGTGCTACAATCTCTCTATGCTATTTGAGAAGCACAATCAAAAAAGAATAAAATTCTTCTGGACAATAGCCGCTATTATTCTCGCTATCTCCATGGTACTGCTCTACATCCCCAGTTTGTTCCAATAGGAACAATGGTTCATAAATCTCAAATCTACACCTCTCTACTTAAGATTTTGTCATTTTGAGATAAACGTTGTGGGGAATTTGGACGGTTCCGCGAGCTTGCATCTTTTTCTTGCCCTTTTTTTGCTTCTCACGCAATTTCATTTTGCGGGTAATATCGCCACCATATAGGTAGTCGGTAACATCTTTGCGTAAAGCGCTCTTCCTCCTGGCAGCAATTACTCTACCTAGGGCCCGAGCTTGAATCTTAACCTCAATCATCTGACGAGGGATAAGGGCCTCAAGCTTGTCGGCTGCCAATTCGGCCTCCTTCTCTATGCGCCGCCTAGCCACCACCCGAGAGAAAGCGACCACCCTTTCATCGTTCACCAGAAGGTCTAGCCGGGCAATATAGGCCTTGCGCAATTCACCTATTTTGTAAGAGAGTGAAGCATAGCCACTGGAAAGACTTTTTAGTTCGTCAAAGAATCCGCGCATAAGTTCGCGCAAGGGCAACTCTGCGCTAATGGAGACCCGATCTCCACTCCAAACTAGAGTTGCGCTTTGGATAACCTCGTGTTCGTGAAAAAGTGCTTGAAGAGCGCCGACATAGCGCGCGGGAGTAATAATTTGTATGTTCGCCCAAGGTTCAAAAGCTTCTTTGTAAGAACCCTCATCCGGAAAAAAGGCGGCTGAGTATATGTTGGAACGCTTGCCCTTAATATCTTCCACAATATAAGTTATGGTCGGTGAAGCCACAATCAACTTAAGGTTAAACTCGCGCCGAAGACGCTCAGTCATTACCTCAAGATGCAACATGCCCAAGAGTCCGCAACGGAAGCCTCTACCCAAGGTACCTGATGTTTCCTCCTCAAACGAAAGTGCCGAATCAGATAGTGAGAGTTTAGACAGTGCCTGACGAAGTGATACAAAATCATTTTGATTCTCGGGATAAACACTAGCCCAAACAACTGGCAGAGGTTTGCCAAAGCCCGGAAGACTGGTGGCTGGATGTTGGAAACTAGTAATAGTATCGCCAATACGAGCCACGCCTGGCTCTTTTATTCCTGTCACCACATAACCTATTTCTCCCTCACTAAGAGCACCGGTTGCTAATTCCTGCGGTTTAAAAATTCCAACCTCAATAGCATTAAAGGAACGTTTGGAAAAGGCAAAAACTAATTTATCCAGTCGCTTGACCTGTCCAGCAAAAATACGCAGGAATAAGATGATTCCTTTGTGCGTATCATACTTGAAGTCAAAGACGAGGGCTTGGAGAAACCCAGCTTTCGACTTGGGTGTCGGACACCCAAGTGACTCAGGGGGTGGGAAGCGGGCAATAACTTCCTCAAGAAGCTTTTCTACTCCCTCGCCAGTCTTGCTAGAAACAGCGAGAATGTTCTCGCGTGGGCAACCCAACAGACGTACTATCTCATCTTTGGTCCTGTTGGTCTCGGCGTGGGGTAAATCAATCTTATTTACCACGGGTAGCAAAACAAGACCTTGCTCTCTGGCCATATTTAGCACAGAGAGGGTCTGGGCCTGAACACCTTGGGTAGCATCCACAAGCAAGATGGCGCCTTCAACGGCGCAAAGGGCTCGCGAAACCTCGTAACTAAAATCTATGTGTCCGGGGGTATCTATCAAGTTCAAAATGTGCCCCCGCCATTCCATGTGGACAGGTTGCATCTTGATAGTTATGCCTCGCTCACGTTCTAAATCCATTTGGTCTAAGACTTGCTCGCGCATTTTGCGCTTTTCAATAGTGCCAGTTAACTCAAGCATGCGGTCGGCCAAGGTGGATTTACCGTGGTCAATGTGAGCAATAATGCTAAAATTTCGTATATTTTGCACAACAGTCGGATTTTATCACAGGTTAAGCGGTAGGTACCTCTCCGGGTGGCGGAAGAATAGCGTTTGTACGCCAAAATTTAGCGTGCAAGGTCGCCCAAAGTTCTTTGACTTCGTCATTACCTAGAATCATAAGGAGAAGAGTGCCTGCTACTATGCCAAAAAAGCCAGCGGATAAACCTTGGGCAAAAATTCCCAAAAGGCTTTGTTGGTTAAAGATTGAACCAAAAATACCNAGTGTTTCGTAGGCCACAAAGCCTACCATCACTGATGAGTAAATTGCTTGACGCAATGAGCGACTAATCATACTTGGGAATTTACCGAACTCCTTCACAAAGTAAATCCAATGTAAGAATAAATTAAAAACAAGACCCGATGAATAAGCAAGGGGTAACATCAGAACCTCTGTTCCGCCTACATCAGTTACGCGAAGTAACGACTCTATAAAATAGCGGAAAATGTAAAAATGCCTGTGGCTATAAATGAGAACTAAGGCAAGGACCACAATCAAAAGCCCCGATATAATGTTGCTATAAAGAGGTGTTTTGGTAGAGCCACTTGCGTAATAGCCACGAACAAAAAGCAAAACTAGACTTTGAGCGACAAGTGATATGGCAAAGAGGGCCAGAGATGCGGCCACAAGCCTGGTATGTGTCCAGTTAAATTGACCAGAACCTAAGATTACGCGAACAATCTGCGCCCGCAAAACCACAAAAAGGCTAGTTAGGGGTAAAGACCAAAAAATAATTTGCCTAGCTGCCATAGCTACTTGCTCAACAAATTTATTTCTATCGCCACTTACATACAAAGCTGATAGGGTTGGGAAAGCGGCCATTGAAAAACTTACGCCAACGATAGAAAGTGGCACAGATTGAAGGTTGAAGGATAGATTGTAGATAGCTATTGAGCCCATAGGTAAGAGTGAGGCAATAGATGTAAGTACAAGCGTTGCAAGTTGGGATGTGCCGAGAGTTATGGTGCGGGGAATTGACACAAAAAAAACTTCCTTAACCTTGGGCCAGTTAATGTTTGTTGTCATGCGAGGAATATATCCTGTACGTATTAATGTTGGCCACTGGATAAGAAGATGGCCAAGCGCTCCACAGACTACACCCCAAACCAGACCCTTAACACCGAGTTTCGGATATAACACAATGGCTCCGAAAATAATCCCGATGTTATATAGGATTGGCGAAAGGGCGTAGACAAAAAAATATCTGAATGATTGGACAATGCTCGCAACATGACCTGATATTCCAAGTAAGAGTGGGGACAATAAAAGTATCCGAGTAAGGTTTATCAATTCTAGTCTTTGGGGCTCACTAAAACCCGGGGCGATGAGATGGGAAAGCTTCGGCACTAAAAAGAAAACGATTATTTCTATAAAAACAAGTGCAATTATGAAAACCGAGAAGATTGAGTCTAAAAATTTCTTAGCTTCATCTTTGTCCTTGGCATACTCACGAGAGAAGTATGGTATGAGAACGGTGGCGGACACAAGCGAAGCGACGGTAACAAAAATTATATCAGGAATCTTAAAAGCGGCATAATAAACATCTAAAATTGAACTTGCGCCAAACATATGAGCAAAAATACGGTCCCTAGCTAGAGCAAGCACTTGAGAAGCAAGTGCCGATAGGGCTAGTATCAGAGCCACTTCATGTAGACCGGTTCGAGGGAAACGGAGTAAGTTTCTAAAGTAATCTACCACAATTAGCTTGGTCTATATGTCAAAACTGGTACTACCTACCTTCACCTTTTCCAGAATCATCTGCACTTCTTTATTCCCGGGGTTTGATTTTAGGACACTCTCAAGTTCAAAGACGGCTTCGGTTATTTTGCCAATTTTGGCATAGGTCAAGCCTAAAAAGTAACGGGCATTTGCGTAATCCTTGTTTAAAGCCAAAGTTCGATTAAAAGATTCTAGCGCAAGCCTGTAATCCTTATTCTTGTAACGCAAATATCCTAGTTGGAAAAAGTAGGTAAAATTATTTGGGTCAGAGAGAACAGCAAGTTCTGTGGTTTTTATTGCGGTTGGCAAATCTCCGCCACCAAGCGCTATCTGTGAGGCAAGTATGTACGCCGGAGCATAATTAGATTTCAGTGAAATTGACTCGTTAAGATATTGAACGGCATTTTGAATGTTTTTGTTTGCAAGTTCTAGCCTTGCCAATTGGAAAGGTATGGTAGGGCTTGTGGGATTAAGGGTACCGGCCGTTTTATAAGCTAGTCTGGCTTGTTCGTAGGCTCCTTCAATGCCGAGAGTGACTACGCTTTCGTAGACGCTACCGAGCGCAAGGTAATTGAGATAATTAGTTTCGTCGTCTTCTACTGCACTTTTGGCCTCGGCAACCGCGTCCCCAAATAATTTTATAAATGTTTCTCTGGCCCTAGGACTATTGGGGTCAATAGACGACACTTCTTTTGCGAGAGCCAACAAATAAACGTCGGAGGCATGGCGATGGTATATATCCCGAGTGTCCAAACTTAAGGTTCTTTTAGCGTAATCAATAGCCTTGTTAATATCTCCATTTTGGGCGTAAACGACAGAATCTCTAAAGGTCCACAGAGCCACATAATTACGTCCATACTCGTACATCACGGCAGATGTCCCGAGGAAAAAAAGTACAGACAATATGGTTATGACTATTTTCAGTTTATGGTGAACAGAGCTTGATATTAATAAATTATCAGTTAGCTCTTTACTGGCAAAGGTGGCTATGAGCAGGCCTGTAAAAATAGCTGAGAACGCTAGGGTCGTCGGATTTGGAACGTAGAAAATTGCCACTATCCATAAATAGAACGTGGCGACAATTGTGGCTAAAACTTGCGCGTCTTCAAAAGTTGGTTCTGAGAGTTTTTTAAGCAAAAAGATTCCTTGTTTAAATATTAGGATAAGGAAGGTCAGCAAAGCCAGAGTTCCAAGGATACCTGACGTTAAAACTTTAGACGGCAAATACCCGACCCCGGCAGAAAAATCAATTGACCAATAATCCGTTTTATTAATTGATACATCTTTGTATTTTACCCACTCCCTGGAAAACAAGCCTGGTCCCGCGCCAAATATGGGATTCTTCTTTAGGCTTGAAACTGTTAGCGCATAAGTACCCGCCCACGATGGTCTTATCTCTGTCGGCGTAGGAATTATTTTGTTAACCAACCTACTTATTGGGGCGTTGGGACGGCCAAAAACAAGACATGCGACACTAACACCTACGACAAGAACGGACACAACTGCTCTGCCCCGCCCGCCAGGACCTAACCAATATGAATATAGAGCGATAAAGAGAGCGCCAAACCCAACAATCAACCACACCAACGAAAAATTTATAAAAACAAGACTTATGGAGGAAAACCCAAAAACAATCCAACCTAATTTTCTATAAAACGCCCTTTTGGGAGAAAGTTCTATAAATACAAGAGAAACTAGCAAGGCAAGGCCGAAGATAACACCGAGGTCGTACCACGTCCCAAGTAAATTGTAATTCTTACCAACAAAGAGGTTGATTAGTTGTGAGACGAAAAGGACGAAGAGGCCAGCGAAAAGGGCGAGATAAGCCATCGCGATACGCGACAAAGACTGAAAAACAACGGAGGATANAAAAATTAGCAGTAGAATAATCGTACTAAAAATAAGANTGTCGGAATCAAACATGCTACCCCAAAAAGAGGCCCCTCGGCTGGCAGATGTTACGGTGGCCAACAGCTGAGACAGATACACGAAAGTCGCCCCATACAAAATCGCTGAACGCGGAAAAGATACACTTCGGGTGAACAAAGTCCCAAGGAGCCATACTAGAAATGCAGTGGAGCTTGCGATTGTGATGAGAAATAACTTATCGGCAACAATGGGAACATCAGTATGTGAAATCCTAACAAAAGACAGGAAGAACAAGATAAGTATCAATATGAAAAATACAACTCTATTGTGCACCGGCTGGTCATTATAAGCAAAAGGTTCGTTGATTTCCATTTTTGGTATAGTCTGTTAAACTGGTCAATAAGCTACAGAGTCTATTATATATGGGAAACGGATATGTAACAATAAAATCTGCGGCAGAGATACTAAATATATCATCAGAGACTTTGAGAAACTGGGATAAAAGCGGTAAGCTCAAGGCTCGTCGGGACAAAAAGGGTTACAGAATCTATAACATTTCAGAACTTGAACTCTTCGCCACTAAAAATAAAATGCGCCGTACTAAAAGCAAAATAAGTCTGATAAAGGATTAGACGCAAAATGTCTGCCTTTAAAGGCAGACATTTTGGTTTTTTAGGTGTGTCTATAAGCCGGATTCTGTTTTTGTGTAATCATTTCTCTAGGATTACCATTGCTGGCAACCTCAAGCGGGCACTCCCAGCCCCAGATTTGAATTGTTAAAATTTTAACAATTCAAATCTGGGGCTGGACACGACCCTTGCATGCTGGTAAGAATTTTGCCGTTTCACCCTCCACCAAAGGCAGAGACTCGTCTCTGTTCGCATCTCTAGGGTTACCCCCGACAGGCATTACCTGCTACCATCCTCAATTTAACGAGTGCGTGTCCGGACTTTCCTCCCAGCCCTAGATTTGAATAATTAACTCAAATCTGGGGCTGGGCGACTACCCAACACACCTAATTGTATAGAATACTACGCCTTGGTTGTTTTGACTAGGTCGCTTGTTGAAACGTCTATCTCACAAACCCCTGCCACGCAAGCTAATTCTCTGGCGCCCTCGGTAGAGTCGTCATGTTCGTAGAGAATAAGTTTGGAGAAATCTATAACAGGGAACTTGGCCAGCAACTCTTCATATTTCTCTTGGCTAATTTCCTCGTAGGGCGCTAGGCGATAACTGTGTTTAGAACGAGGAAGGAATGACAATCCACCAATAGTATCCCAGTTCTGATATGTCCAATTAGCCACTGCGAGCCACTCATTCTCCCCTACAGAAACTGTGCAAGATGGATTATGCTCTGTGTAATTCTCCTTGAGCATCTTCCAGTACTCTAGCTGTTCAATAGCAGTAAGGTCATCTTTGTAAATTGACTTGCCCGGAGATTTAGCTGGAAATTCAAGAACAAAGGTTGTGGCACTGTCCAAACTCTGGCCCACTTCAGGATAATACGGCACACCCATATCCTTCATCATCTTAAATATTGGGTTGTGCGATTCAATGCGTACCCTCCGAACGTAGTAAGGCGCATGCCTCGGATGCATGCCGCTTGATGAGTTGAAAAGCTGTGAGCCATTGCCCGAAGGTTTAACACAGGTGATGGCGGCAGACGGACGAATGCCAAAGCGGGCTGCATATTCCCTATTGGTCTCAATAGCCACCTCCTTCATTTTACGTAAAATTCCGGCGTTGCGCACGGCAGGGCAATCCCACTGGCCCGTTATAGAAACTCCTAACAGAGCCTCCTCCTCACAATTACGCTTCCATTCAGGCGATAGATAAGCAAACTTCGTAAGAGTGGCTTGATAGGTACCTAGAATAGTCGCGATGCGCATCTTTTCAAGAAGGGATTCTTCGGTATCTTCGCGTCTGGCGACAATCTCTGTTAAATTACAAAACTCCTTGCTCTTAAGCACAATTTCGCCACAAGGGTTAACCCCTGAACGCCACATGTCTTTCTCAAAAAGCTTCCATCTGCGGACTGGCAACTGCTTTTTTAGACTGCCGCGATTCCAAATCCCACGTTCACCTGAACCGGATTTAACCAAGTTATTCCACTCGTCCAGAAACACAGGCACAGATGGCCTCTCGTTGTAGGCAGAAGAGTTGTTGGCCATAGAGCGCTCGGGGTGAGAGAGGTAAAATTGGCCATTTTTGGCCTCGCGCATCTCGGTGTCGTCTAAGTCAGAAATTGATATAAGGGCGGAACGACGCACACCTCCGGCAACTACGCACTCGCCAATCTTGCAAACAATGTCGTGTACATCAAGCGAGGTGAGCCTCCGACCCTGGCGGGCTAAAATCTTCTCATGAGAAAGTTCAATGACAGCTTTAAGCGGCCCGGGACCCGAGGCTCGGCCTCCCATGGTTTTTAGCTTAGCGCCAGCTGGCCTGACCAAGGAATAATCAAATTCTACGTCATCACCCGCAGACCAAGTCTTGAGACCGTGAACAAAAGCGTCCGCCCAACCTTCGCGCGAATCGTCAACAATGTGTGTAGGAAGTTGTCGACCGGTTTGTCGTTCAATCATGGGCAACATCCCGACAGTCTGCTGTTCTACCGAAAAGCCCATGCCCGTGCCACACATAAGTATGTACATTATCTCGCCAAAGTCCTGCCATGTGGCGGGTGCTATGTAAGAACAGTTGTAGGCGCAAACATTAGACCTGCGAGCGGCCGGTCCGGCGCTCCAAAGCAGGCGCATGGAACCGAGGGTCTTCATTGAAAGCATGTATTCTCCAATTTCCTTGTATTCAGACTCCTTGAGTTTATCGCCTAAATTTTCTCTCATAAATGATGTGTAGCGCTCAACTGCTTCAAGCCATGTCTCACGCCTGTTCTCTTCAGGGAGCCACTTAGAATATGTAGTATAAAAAACGAATTCAGAAAGAGGGTTAGAAAAATGCTTCTTACTCTCTGCTACCAACTCCTTAACCTTCTCGGGTATCTCGCGTCCCACAGC
>C687J35174_10007769_pt1 | contig 13742 bp, 14 predicted proteins | sample RifCSPhighO2_01_FD_35174 | JGI IMG/M metagenome (IMG submission 35174) | reverse complement strand
GCACCGCGGATGAGGCCCCGCCGATCGGATCGTTGAGCGGATCGGGAAAAAAATAGTTTACGTACTGGAAGAGAAGCGTGCCGAAACTCACCGCCGCGATGTAGAGCGTGACGATCGCGAGGAGATGCAAAAATACGTCCCGTGGCGAGCTTTTCAGAGTCATTTCCATAGAACTCGGAGCGAATACGATTCGCTTACTTGAACTCGTACACCGCCGTTACGTTCACCCGGAGCTCGGTCTCGCCGGGCGCGATGGATGACGCTGGCGCCGCTTCCGCGAATCCGCCGCCTCCCTTCCCGCCGAGTTCGCGCTGATCGAAAAAGTACGGCTGATAGCCGCCCTCGGAAAAGCTCACCAGCTTCCCCCGGCGGAGTCCGAGGTCGCGCGCGAGGCGCGCGGCTTTCTCGTTTGCATCGTCAATCGCTTTCTTCCGCGCATCCGCGATGAGCGCCTCCGGCTTGTCAATCGTGAAAGAAATGCCGCTCACCTCGTTCGCGCCCGACCCGACCACGCCGGTCAGGATATCGCCGGCTTTGAGAAGATCGCGGATGGTAATCTCGTAGGAATTGCGAACCTCGTAACCGATGATCTTCGGCGAGCGGCTCTCAACCGACTGCGGAGGACAGTACTGGCCCGGAACGCACGGCGACGGAGGAACGCTATACTGCGGGAAAATGTTGTACCCGACGGTACGGATATCCTTCTCGAGAACATTTTCGCTCTTGAGATAGCCAACGAGCACATTCGACTTCCGCGTGTTCTCCTCCTGGGCGCTCTTCAGGAACTCGCCGCGCGTGACGATGGATACCGTCACCCGCGCGACATCGGGCTTCACGGAGACCTTCCCTTCGCCCGTGATGGGGATCTGGAGCTCGACCAACTGGCGAGCGGCCCGGTATTCCTTCCAAGCGTCAACGCCGTAGGAGGCGATGAGCGCGAGCGCCAATAGATTCAGCAGCACCGCGAGCGTCATGCCGCTTTTCTGAACAAGGCGCTGGTGATCGGGGTTGAGGTCCTGGTAGAACATAAGGGTAAGAGTAGCGAGAATTGATGACGGAATCAAGCGGAAAATGTTGCGCCGGGGAGAGGTCTCTCTCCCCGGCTCGGGTATCCGCTATGGACGGCTAACGACGGCTAGTGCGGGGTTTCGGCCTGGTTCTCGACCGGCTGCTCCACCGATTCTGCCCGCGGTATCGGGCGGGTCCCCTCCATACCGGTAAGACGGTTACAGAACCGGGCCTGACCTTCGTCGAGATGCAACTTGAAGTAGTAGCTGTCGTTGCTCCCCCGTACAACCGCGGAACTCGAATCGCTCATGCGATACCTCCTAGCGAAGGTGAGATGCAGGGACACCCGTTGGGAAGAGCCTATCACATCAAGCACAACGTGGAAAGATTCTTCCCGAACACGAAAAATCGCCCTCAAAACAGGGAGCGGTTGCCCGGCGCCGCAAAGTACGGAAAGCTACGCGAACGTATTCGCGCCGATATGACGTCTAATCTCTTCGGTGAGGAGCCGCACCCGTTCCTCGTCCGTTTCCTTCATCTTCTGCCAGAGCGCCTGGCACGCGGCGCAGCCGGCCGCGTTCTTGAGATACGTGTCGTAACGGTGGAGCGAGGACGAATCCTCGGACAACTGTTTGATGAGGTCGTGATTGAAATCCTTGAGCATAGCGCTTATCGGCCAGAGGGCTTCTTCTCCCCTGGCGTCGTTACGGTGAGACTCTTTTCCGTATGATAGTGCCGCCGGAACCCGGAAACAAGATCCGCGATCTTCGCGTCGCGTTCCGCAGGGTCGGCATATTGCATGCGCAGCTCCGCTTTTCTGCGACGGATATGCTTGCGGATGGATCGCGGGAGATGAGGCAATTGCGGCATATCCGGTAGTACAACAGTTGATGAAAAGGATAAATGGAGCAGAAATAATGCGCGAGGCCGGAACCGCATGCCCGAGCGTACAAGGCGTTGTGCTGCCGGGGGCATAGTGCCATCGGGCGAAAAGACACGCGTTCGCCCGGCTCGTACGAACCGGGCGTATGCGAACGACTGTACCAAAATCGAACCCTTTTCACAAGGCCGCCCCCGATGCGCGTTCGGCCTGCCGCCGCGCCATTGCCTGGTCGAGTTTCTCGATGATGCCTTCTAGGGAAACGCCATGCGCAGGAAAATCGCCGATCATGCCCGCCGAGCGCGGCCATGGCTTGCCGCTTGCGGCCGCTGCTTCGTGGAAATCCGAGCCGGCCGTCCGCACAAGTCCGTAGCGTGCGGCGAGTTTTTCCAGGCACGCGAAATCCGCATCGGTCAGAAACGGCCCGCAGAGTTCAATGCCGTCGAGCCCCCACCCGATGAGACAGCAGAGGAACGCTTCGAGCTCGTCGCACTTCCCGACGAAATCCGGTATCGGCGGATGGGACCATACCGCGACGCCTCCCGCACCCCGCACGAGCCGGATCGCCTGCTCGGCCGTCACCTGGCTCCCGCGGACGTAAAACGGGCTCGTATCCTGGAAATACTTTTCGAAAAAATCGTGCTTCGTCGCGATCCCGGCGATCCTCTCCTTGTTCTCCGGCCGCTTCATAATGGCCGCGACGATATGCGGCCGCGTCATGATGGCATTGCCCGCTTCCCGTAGCACGTCCTCCCAATCAACCGCGAACCCGCCTGCCTGGAAGCGTCGCACCATCTCGCGCGCCGCGTTCGTCCGGCTCTCGCTCGCCTGCGCAAGTGCCGTATGGAGCGTGGCGTCTTCCGTGTCAATGCCAAGCCCTAAAAGGTGCATGCCGTGGTCCTGGACGCTCATCTCGATGCCGGGGATAACGCGCACCCCCATTGCTTCGCCTGCGCGGAACGCCTCGGCAACCCCCGCGACCGTATCGTGATCCGTGATGGCGATCGTATGGACGCCGTTCTCTTTTGCCATGCGCACGCACTCGGTCGGGGTGTGTTTCCCGTCCGATACGGTCGTTTGAATTTGGAGATCAAGAGCGTTCATAGGAATTTCGACCCGAGTCGAAACGCCAAAAAAAATTAATCAACGATGGAACCTTCATATTAGAATACTCTCTGCCGACGCGCCAGCGCATTCCCGCGCCGCAAGAATCCGCGATAGGAATAAAGTAAAACCCTGCACGCGTGCGTGCAGGGCTTCATTCGGGGCGTATCGGCAAGCCCGCGGAGAAAGGGCAGAGGCCGGAGCGCATGAAGCGCAAACAGCCGAGGTACAGCGAAGCTACTCGTCGGGGAGACGGACGACGATCTCGCCCGCGAGATGCCAGCGGTGCTCGGACCTGGCAGCGCGCGCACGCAGGCAGAGGCCGCCATAGTCCGCAAGGACGAAGATACGCGGGCAGCCACCGGAGTCGGTAATCGGCTTCATGAACACCGACAACCACTCACCCACCGGCTGGTCGCGGTAGATCCTGCGAAGATGCGGCCCGGTCTCCGGCGGGCACTCATAGAAATACTGCCCGAGCCGCTCGAAAAACTTGGGAGTATAAGGTGCTTCGGTGAAGCCGAAGTCACCAGCCCGAGCGCGACCGAGCCGGATCGTGCAGGGCGTGGCCGAGGTCACGAACTCTGGCCGCGCCATCAGGTCGCGCCCCAACAATGAGACCCGGAACTCCTTCGTGACGATCTTTGGCAGCTCCTTGCGGGAGTAGCCACCGACGGTGAGCGTGCGCCAGACGGGGACATTGAGGAGCGAACGCTCCGGTGGGGCCACCTCGACAGCATTTAGGGCGCTTCCATGCTCTGGCATGGCGGTTCCCCTCTCTTTATTTTGGCCCGCCGCTACTCCGCACCATGCGGATTTTGGCGAGCTGTTAGCGTACGTACCACTACTTAGAGGGGTACTAAAATTTATGGTTCCTGTCAAGTTCCTCCCGCACGATCGCGGCCTCATGCCACGAAATTTTTTTCCCGCCCCGATCCATGAACCACGGCTGCGCGCCCATGCCGGTGATGACGATCGTATCGCCGGGCTGGGCGTCCTGAAGCGCTGTTCGGATCGCTTCTCGCCGGTCGAGCACGACCTTGGTTATTGGTACTTGCCCGCCCGAATTTCTTTTCGAAATTTGGGCGGGTGAAATCATTCCTGATCGTATCTCAGATACAATCTCGGCGGGGTCCTCATCATCCGGGTCCTCGCTTGTAAGAATAACCTCCTTGCAATGCGCCGCAGCTATCTTGCCAAGTTCGGGCCGTTTCCATTTGTCGCGCCCGCCGCCGGCGGCCCCCAACACGCACACCAATTTCGCATTTGCGCTGGAAAGCGTTTCGTAAACGCGTTCCAGCGCATCGGGGGTGTGCGCATAGTCCACGACAACCGCAAACGGATCTTCGATAATATATTCCAACCGCCCGGCGGGCGGTTGGAAACGCGCGAGGACGGCCGCAATGCGGTCAGCGGGGATGCCGTTCGCAAGCGCCGCCGCAACGGCCGCAAGCATGTTCATCACGTTGAAATCCCCGCCGAGCGGCGCGCCGAAGGCGATATCGCCCACCGTAAAACGGATGGAGCGCGGCGTGATCTCTTGTACGGAAACCGAGAACGTCATACCGGGAAGCGCGATCCGCGAGTGGCCGTAGCGAACCACGGCGGCGGAGGTCGCCGCCGCGAAACCAACGGTTGCGGGATCCTCGTCATTCAATACCGCGAAACCGCCAGCCGGAAGCGCGCGAAAAAGCTCTGCTTTGGCGGCGCGATACGCTTCGAACGAGCCGTGCGATTCGACGTGTTCGGGCGTGATGTTGGTGAGGACGCCGGTCTCGAACCGGATGAAGCGGTGGCGGTGCTGGGCGATGCCTTCGGACGTTACCTCGAGGATGACCGTGCGGCAGCCCGCGCGGCGCGCGCGAGCGAGGAACCGCTGGAGATGGAAACGCCCCGGCATGGTCATTTTCAAAAGGTTCGGCTCCTCGCGGTCGTTGATCTTGAAGCGAAGGGAAGAGACCGAAGCGATGCTCGTACCCGTGGCGCGAAAAATATCGTGCAGCGCATGGACCACGGTTGTCTTGCCGTTCGTGCCGGTAACGCCAATAACCGAGCAACGGCGACCGGGAAATCCGTAGACGAGCGCGCCAACAAACGCCCAGAGAAAGTGGTAGGGCGAGCGGAGCGCGCGGATGAACGATACGGGAAGGAATTCCTTGATCATAGGGGGAAGCATGAATCACTCGGCTGCGTCCAGGAATGCAGTTTGCCGACGGTGCCGGAGAAAGGTCTCATGCCATGCGGTGGCGCAGCGCATGCTGGAGACGGTACAGGGCGTACGGAGCGCGCCGGAACACGATATCGTGCGCCGGCGGGTAGGAAATCTCCAACCCGTCGAACCCGCGCTTAAAACGGGTCACGCCGGGCCAACGACGTTCGTCCACGCCCCAAAGGTCGTATATCGTGCACCCCCTCGCGCGCATCGCGCGCATAACCTCCCAGTGCAGGAAACGGGGAGCCATGACCGAACGGAGTTCGTAGGCAGATGCGCCGTGGAGGTAGGTCGCGCGGCCTCGATACGCATTGACCATAACCGCGGCGGCAAGTGTATCGTTATGGTACGCGAACGCGAGGAGATTCGAGAATCCCGGGGAACGCTTCGCCGCAAGGACCTCGTAGTAGCGTTCCGGATGGAGGCGAAACCGGGCGCGCGCGCTCGTCTCGCGAAGCAGGCCGTAGAACTTCTTCGCCGCGGCGCTTCCCTCCTCCCAGCGCACCGAAACGCCGTGGCGCTCGGCGAGTCGAATATTGTAGCGGGTTTTCGGATGCATCGCGGAAAGAAGTTCGGCGTCGGATTCGGCAAGATTGATCACCATGGTGCGTCGCGGCTGTACGCTGTCCGCTTCCATAATTTTGAATTCTGCGTTCTGCAGTACGCATGCTTGCTCCGGCTCGATGTGGAGGAATATCGCGCCGATATCCTCTGCATACTCCGCGACTTCGCCGAGGAACGCTTGCGTGTCGTCAATAACCGGCCGCGGCGCGTACAGATACCCGAAACCGAGCGGGAGATCGTGCCGGATGACTAAAACGGATCGGATACGCGCGGTCGTCCGGCTCATGGCATTTTGAATGTGCTCCCATTCTCGGGATTGCAGGAACGACTCCATGCCCGGTAGTACAGCAGTCGGCTTCATGCGTGCAGACGGTAGTGATGATGCGCAAGGCAAAAATCGAGTGCCCAAAGGTACAGCGTGCTGTGCTTGGACATGACTATCGCGACCTCCCGAGCCGCTTGAGCGCTTCTTGAACCCGCGCGCTAGCCCCTTTGACGTCTTGCGAAACCACGGCGAGCGCATCGCGCGCCTCGGACTGGCTGTAGCCGAGGGAGACGAGCGCGTCGAGCGCGTCGGATTCTTCCCGGAGCTCGGGCATATCCGCGGCGGAAATGCCCTTTCCGGTGAGCTTGTCGCGAAGCTCGAGGATGACCTTTGCCGCGGTCTTGCGGCCGATGCCGGAGACCTTGGTGAGGTACGACGTATCCCCCGAGGCAATGGCTTTTTTCAGCGTGTCGAGCGGGGCAACGGCCATGATCCCGAGCCCGCTTTTGGGGCCGATGCCGGAGATTTCGATCAGCGTCTCGAAGAACTCCATCTCCGCGAAACGCAAAAATCCATAGAGCTCGATCGTATCCTCACGCTGGTAGAGGTGCGTCCAAAGCTTGATGGAATCGCCTTTTTTTGGTATTTTCCGGAGCACCTCCGGACCCACGAACACGCGGTATGATACGCCGCCCGCATGGACGACGACGAACCGCTCGCCCGTAAGCTCCACGGCGCCTTCCAACCCTGCGATCATAGGTAAGCCCATCTTACCGCCGAACCAATGGAATTCAACCTAAAAAGTCCATTTTCCCCTACCGGGGACCAGCCGCGGGCTATTGAAACGCTCGTTCAGAACTTTGACCGTGGCGCGAAAGCCCAGACCCTCCTCGGCGTCACCGGCTCCGGAAAAACATTCACGATGGCGAACGTCATCCAGCGCCTCAAGCGCCCGACGCTCGTCATCTCGCACAATAAAACCCTTGCGGCGCAGCTCTACCAGGAGTTCAAGGGTTTTTTCCCGGAAAACGCGGTCCACTATTTCGTCTCGTACTACGACTACTACCAGCCCGAGGCCTACCTCCCCGCTTCCGACACCTACATTGAGAAGGACGCGAAGATCAACGAGCTTATTGACTCGCTCCGCCACGGCGCCACCGCCTCCCTCCTCACGCGGGATGACGTCATCGTCGTCGCGTCGGTCTCGTGCATCTACGGCATCGGCGACCCGGAAGAATACGAGAAGGTCGCGATCGCGCTCCGCCGCGGCGAGCCGCTCAAACAAAAAGATCTTTTCAGCCGCCTCGCGCTCCTCCAGTACCGGCGCAACGCCCTCGACCCGCGGCAGGGCGAATTCCGCGCGCGGGAAAATCGTGTCGAGGTATTCCTCCCCTCGGGCGAAGAAAAACTCGTAATTTCATTTGCCAACAACCGGATCGAAACATTGGCGCTCCAAAAAATCGCGACCGCTGACCCCTATCCGCTGGCCTCTATCCCTTCATATAAGGTCTTTCCCGCCAAACACTTCGTCACCCCGCGCGCGAAGTTGAAACTCGCCATCAGGAACATCAAAGCCGAGCTTGCCGAGCAGCTCGCAAAATTCAAGAAGGAGGAAAAATTCCTCGAAGCCGAGCGCATTGCCCAGCGCGCGAACTTCGACATGGAGATGCTCGAGCACACCGGCACGGTGAACGGCATCGAGAACTACTCGCGCCACCTCTCGTTCCGGGAGCCGGGCTCGCCACCGTTTACGCTCATTGACTACTTCCGCCACCGCTTCGGGAGTAATTTTCTGACGTTCATCGATGAGTCGCACGCCACCCTGCCGCAGGTCCGCGGCATGGTGCGGGGCGACCGCGCGCGGAAGGAAATCTTGGTGGAGTACGGCTTCCGCCTGCCCTCCGCCATTGACAACCGCCCACTCACGTTCCCGGAATTCAACGAGCGTATTGACCGGACGCTCTTTGTCTCGGCGACTCCCGCCTCCTACGAACTCTTGAAGTCAAAACCGTACATCGCCGAGCAGCTCATCCGCCCGACCGGCGTGCTCGACCCCAAGGTTGAGGTCCGATCCACGAAGCGGCAAGTGCAAGACGTCATCGCCGAAGTAAAAAAGCGCATCGCGAAAAACGAGCGCTCGCTCGTGATGGCGCTCACCAAGCGCCTCGCTGAGGATATTGCCGCGTACTTGAGCGAGGCGGGCATCAAAGCGGAATACATCCACTCCGAAGTGAAGACCCTCGACCGCCCGGATATTTTGAAAAAACTCCGCGAGGGCGCGCATGACGTCCTCGTCGGCATCAACCTCCTGCGCGAGGGCCTCGACATCCCCGAGGTCTCGTTCATCGCGATCCTGGACGCCGACAAGGAGGGGTTCCTCCGGAACGAGACCACGCTCCTCCAGATCATCGGCCGCGCCGCGCGCCATACGGACGGCACCGTCATCCTCTACGCGGACGCGGTCACGAACTCGATGCGGCGGGCAATGGACGAGACCGCGCGTCGCCGCGCCATCCAGGAACAATACAACCGCAGGCACGGCATCACGCCGCAGGGCATCCGGCGCGCGATCGGAAAAACGCTCCTCGAAGAGCTCGCTCCGCAAGCGGACGAGGATGCGCTCCTCCCCGGCGGCCCCACGCGGGAACTTATCCTCTCCCTCGAACGCGAAATGAAAAAGGCGTCGAAAGAAATGAACTTCGAACTGGCGGCCAGGATCCGCGACCGGATAAAAAAATATCGCGGCGGTCGTTGACGTCTGGCCGAAAAACAACATACCCTTGCATCAGACAGCCGAAAGGAGGTGTCCTATGGGGTTTTTCGCGGATGCCCTCAAGACCACCCGCCTCATCATGCCGAACAACGCGATCTGGAACATCGCGGAGCGCCACGGCATCCAGGGGTCAGTAACGGTATGGGGGTACTACGATGACGGAAAGTGCAGGTGGGACGTCATCCCGCTCATGCACGGCGATGAGGCCCCACCCATCCTCCCCGGCGCGTATCTCACCGACCTGAAGGCCCTCGCCCAAAGCCAGAATCAGGACGTGTACCTCCGAGTTGCAAAACCGGCTCGCCACCACGACCTGCTCCGTCCCGCGATGATGGCAGCCAAGGAATGACTGAGGGAGTCCTTCTAGCCCGCGCCGCAGCCGTTCGTTCGGCCGCGGTTTCATTTGACCGAACCGCAACAATCCGCTACCGTAGCAAACGTATGCCCATCACCCGATCCGCAAAAAAAGCTCTCCGCCAGGCGAAACGTCGGACCGTGCAAAACAGCGCCCGCCGGGATACGTACAAGTCGGCAATCAAACGGATACGGAAATTTCTTGCCGCAAAGCAAGTTGCCGAGGCCGAAAAAATGGTCCCGCAGGCCTATCAGGCGGTTGATAAGGCGGCGAAGGCCAATGTCATCAACAAGGCAGCGGCAGCCCGCATGAAATCGCGGCTCATGGCCGCGATGCGAAAAGCGAAGGCCGCATAGCGACCGTACCTAGCGGAGTACCAGTTTGACGAGCGGGAGCGGTGCCGGCGAGGCGCCGCTTTTGAGTTCCCGGTCGCACGAGACGAGCCAGCGAAATGCGCGCTCGAGCGCCGCGCGGTCCACTTTTTTCGCGATTACCTCATTCTTCTTGACGACGAAGGGGTGCATCTTGCCCGTAGCGGCGCTCATCTTCTTTGTCTGGATGCCGTGCCAGACGAGCGCGAGCGAGCGCAGCGAACCGGCAAGCGCCCCCAGCACCGCGATCGGCCCCTCGCCCGCGCCGAGGACTTCGGAAAGCATGCGAAAACTCGAACGGCGATTCGTGAAAAATGCATCGGTAAAATTCCAAATAATTGCCTCGCGCCGCTCCTCGCGCGCCAACGACCACCCGTCCGCCGCTTTGGCCATCTCGTTCACGAGCGCCCACGTATCGTCCCCAAAACGATTAGCGAGAATATCGGCGTCTTGTTTCGTAAGGCGCAGACCGCGCCGCGCGGCCTCGTCAAAGACCCACTTCGTCGCATTTGTTTTTAATATCTCAAACTCCTTGACCCCGGAACCCCGCCTCACAATCGCCTTCATGAGTGGGTCGCTCGCCGCGATTTTTTTCCGCTCGTAAAAAACAACCGTGCGCTCCGCGTCTTTTTCCCAAATCCCGAGCATGGCTTTGACGTGCGCCGCATCCCCCGCCTCCGCATCGGAAATGTTCTCGATGACGATTAGCTCCCCGGCGGCAAAGAGGGATGCCGTGCGCCCGATACCGCGGAGGCGCGCCGTATCTTCCGAAGCGTCAACCCGCGTGATGTGGTATTCGCCGGCAGCGCGCTCGCAAAACTTCGCGATTCTCATTTCGAGTTCACGCCGGCTCTGGTACGTATCCGCGCCGTGGATGAGATGGATCATATTGCCAGTCAATGCAACGGCCTAGACAATGGTTTCCCACCGCCCTGCTTCACCACTATATTCAGCGATATTGTGCCCGCCAACGGCTTCCCCATCCCGGTAGAATACCACGTGAATGACGGTCTCTGCTGAAGCATTCCCGTCCAGATATACTCCTTTCCTCGTATATTCATAACGCGTTTCGTCATGGTCGTTTTCTACTTCGACCCGCACCTCAAGAAAGTAAAGCCCCTGCTCGTCGAACAGTTCTTGGATAACGGAAATGCGCTCTGCGTTCTCGACATGAGCACCGATCACCGAGAGCACTTCTTCTTTCGTTGGGATCCCTTCGGGACCTCGCTCTATGGGATTTTCGGTCATGGGGTTGCGCAAAAAGTTAATTTCCGCTCCGTTTGCTCTCATCCCGCCCACGGGATACTCTATTTTAAACTCACAGCTGTCCGAATAAGATCTGCGATACCTCGATGACATCCTATACGACTACCGGGATCATTTCCCCAACCGGGTAAGTTATCAAGTTTATGACTGAACTTTATTTTCCTACCAAGACCATCTTTCACAATCGCCCCCACGAGGTAATGAATAGTAGTGTACTTCTTCTCCATCCGAAGTCTGTAATCCGCCTGATCGTTATTCGGATAAATAGCATCGAGAAATTTAGTAATACTGTATGGGCCGAATAGATCCATGAAAATCACGGAGGCACCGGGCGCCAAATGATCCAATTCTGCAATCGCTTGCGCGCCCCGCCAATCGCTTCCGCCCGGCGATTGCTGATTGAAAATCAAAACTCCGTTATCTGCAAGTGCCGGATAACAGCCTTGAATCTGACTGCGCCATACCTCTTGCATGTCTTCGCCTCCCCATGCATGCCGGGGAATAAATTGCTGGTATTGAGCATCGCACGGATGATACGGAGGCCATATGCCGACAGTTTTTACCGACCCTGCTGGAAAGGTTGTATTTTCAAACCATTCAGATATCAGCTCGACTCGTTCCACTAGGTCGTTCTTTTCGAGATTCCTTTTTGCAAATTCGAGGGCGCGAGGATTTACGTCTATGCCGACAATGCTATCTTCAAGACCGAAAAATTCAAACATCTTGGCGGCGAAAACTGCATAGACTCCACTTCCGGTACCAATGTCGAGAAATCCCACTCCGTCTCTGCTATTGGTTTTTGCTAAAACCAGTCCCTCCAGCACAAAAGGAGCAAGCAACGTCCAGGTCAATGGTTGCTCGTTGAGCATATAATAGGCAATCTTCCCGTGCTCACTTTTTATCACCGCATTCGCGGGGTCTGTCTTCAGGGAAACACCGAATGCCTGCATCAAAGAACCATCGTGCGAAATTCTATACTCTCCATGCAATTCAAAGAGAAACTGCCTCACTTTTTCAATTCCAAAATGCTTTTGTGCCTGTGGGACATAAAAAAGCAATAATTCTATATTCTCTTCAGGTTCGGATGGTTTGTAAAGAGAATCTTGCATACAATACCGAAACGGTTATCTAGTTACCTGACACAAAGCTTGACTTAGAAACGCAGAGACGCATGACCTGTCCTAGTAGGGGTAATAGGACCTCTGGACTCCTCGGAATCGTGCCTCGCCACATTCACTCAAGTGCGCCCCAGTGGGGGCCTTTTTTGGTCTCGACCTTCATCGTAACCTTCCCCTCCCAGGCGCCTTCCATAATACCGCGAATGGCGGGAATGACCTTTTCCGCGTCGCCCTCGCGAATCTCGAACACGAGCTCATCGTGGACCTGGAGGAGCATGCGCACCGCGTCGCTGAGGTGTTCGCGCCTGAGATAGCTATCCGCCGCGATCATCGCGCGCTTCATGATGTCGGCTGCGCTCCCCTGCACGGGGTGGTTTACCGCCATCCGCTCGGCCTCGCGCTGGAGACGAAAGTTCGTTGCCGCTATGTTCGGAAAGAAGCGCTTCCGCCCGAAGGCGGTCTTGGTGAACCCTTGGGTCCGCGCCTGCTCCTTGGTCTCGGTGATAAAGCGGGCGATGCCTTGAAAATCATGGAAGTATTCCTCGATGAAGTGCTCCGCCTCGTCGCGGCTCACGCCCGCGGATTCCGCGAACGCCCGCGCGCCCATGCCGTAGAGGACCCCGAAGTTGAGGGCCTTTGCTTTCCGCCGGAGCTCCGGCGTGACATCTTCGAGTGCCAGGTTATTCACCTCGGCCGCGGTCAGACGGTGAATGTCGAGGCCGCGCGTGAAGGCATTGATCATTTTTTCGTCCTGGGCGAGCTCGGCGGCAATGCGGAGTTCAAGCTGCGAATAGTCGAACGCGACGAGGAGGAACCCGGGATCCGCAACGAACGCGCTCCGGATGGTCTTTCCGTGGACGCTGCGAATGGGGATGTTTTGGAGATTCGGATCGCGCGACGAGAGACGGCCGGTCGCGGTGCCGGTCTGGTTCCAGGTGGTATGAATGCGGCCATCCGCTCGCGCGAGCGCGGGGAGCGCGTCGACGTAGGTTGATTTCAGTTTCGCGAGCTCGCGGTAGCGGAGAATATGTTCCACGACCGGATGGTGCCGCTTCAACTTCGCGAGTTCGGATTCGCGCGTGGAGGTAACGCCGCCTTTGTCCGTCTGTCGGAGGCCTTTGGCCGCGAGCCCCAGTTTCTCAAAAAGAATGCGCGAGAGCTGCCGCGGCGAATTGATGTTGAACCGCTCGCCCGCGGCCTCGTAGATATCCTTTTCGAGCGCGGCAATCTCCGACGCCATCTTGCGCGAAAGCGCCCGGAGGGGCTTGGGGTCAAATCCGATCCCCCGTTCTTCCATCGCGCGGAGGATCGGCGTCAACGGGTACTCCATCCCTTCGTAGACCTCCGAGAGTCCCTCTTTGCGAAGTCGCTCTTCGATGCCGGGTGCCGCCGAAAAAAGCGCGGCAGTCACTTCGGCGGTGTCCACAAACGCGCGCCCGCGAAATTCGCGCGTCGCGAGGCCAGCGGCTTCATACGTGCGCCGCCCGGGATCGCTCACCCACCAGATGAGCATAAGGTCCCGCGCCCCTGCGGCGTCGGCCGGGAGCCCGCGGCCGAGGAGCGACTTTCGATCATAAATATAGGTAGGGCGCTCCTTACGGAACCACCGCGCAGCATCGCGGAACGCTGTTTCTCCAAGCGGGATACGACTCACTGCGCCGGGCTCGGTTGTGACGAATATGCTCCCGGCCGCGAGATCCGGGACGATCAGCGCGTGGCCTTTCCGCGGGAGCGCCGCGATGCTCCGCGCCTCGCGCACGGTGACGCCCGCGATGGCGCCAAGCGTCGCCTGCGCGACCGCAGGCGGCCGGACAACGGCGCCGTTT
>C687J35174_10007765_pt1 | contig 13754 bp, 11 predicted proteins | sample RifCSPhighO2_01_FD_35174 | JGI IMG/M metagenome (IMG submission 35174) | reverse complement strand
CAGACGGCACACTTATCATAAGTTCAACCACTCCTTTAGGTCCGAATTACTGCCCGGGACTGGCAGGTAAGGCTGCGGCAGCGGGACAGCCGTTTGATATCGGCCTGTGTGAGGCGGATGCAAAAATATTAGCAAATGCCTCAAAAGGCAATCAACAAAGCATTTATTATGTAGTCAGAGGAGGCGGCGTTGAGATAGCGGGAAGCAAGATTGGACTGTCTGATTTTACCCAGCAAGTAGACCAGTCGGCTATACAACCTGCGGAAACAACAGTTAATAATCCTGTCCTACTGCCGGGGTTGGTCTTAGGAGGATTTGCTATCGGCGCCTACGTAGTTTACAGGACAATGTTTGGCAGAAGAGAGGGGAAATCCGGCCGTGCGCCGCACCAGCGTACAAATACTCAACCTTCAGCACCCGAAACCGGAGGAGTTAATTCCCAGGCTCGAGCCGCAAGGCCAGCACTTCCCGATAGATTAAAATCTAATCTACAAATTTTAAAGTTAGAAGGCGAAGCAAAAGTGTTAGAGGATATATTAGAAAGACAGAGATCAGTTGGACACTATGATGTTAAAGTCTCTTATGATCATCCTAATTACGGCTTATATTTAAATTATTTAAATAGCCAGGAAGAATTGGAAAAAAAAAGACAAAAAATATCCGAACTAATGAAGAAATTATCACCGAATCGCGAAGAATAGTAATAATAATAATACACCTCTGGAGTGTATTAGGCTTTGATGACAATCTAAATCATTAACTTTGTGGATTATAATCCATTGACTTAAGGCTATAATTGATATCTAATCAAGTATATGCCATCAAGAATAGATGTTTTCTACAATGGAGGAATTTATCACATCTACAATAAGACAATAGATCATAAGCTAATTTTTTCAGATAATAATAGTCACGGATTTATCAACAGCTTTTGTTATTATAGATCGGATTTATCGTCTAAACTACGTTTTTCGAAATTTAAAATGTTAACGGGAGACGTTTATCAAACCAGATGGAGAGAATTATTTTATGACAATCACTTCATTGTTGATATATTAGCCTTTAGTCTTTTGCCGAATCATTTTCATTTTGTAATAAAACAACTAAAAGAAAGAGGGATAATTCGCTTTATGTCAAATATTTCCAATTCCTTAACCAGATACTATAACGAAAAAAATAGGAGAAAGGGGCCGATTTTTTTGCCACAGTTCAGGTCTAAAAAAGTTAAAGGCCAGGCAGGTTTAAACTACTTAACCAGATATGTCCATACAAATTGTTATGCTCATGGAGTAGTTGAAAGAACGGAAGAAATATTCAGTTATCCATATTCATCGATTGGAGCATATATGGGGTTAAATAATGATTTGAAGATAAATACTGACAAAGTTATGCATTCATTTGGATATAGTTCCCAGAAATACAAAGTTTTCATCTTAAATAATGCCGAAGAGCAGAGGATGTTGGAGTCGGTCAAGTATACAGTTGATTGGATGCGTTAATTTAGGCTAAGATGACAATCTAATACACTCCAGAGGTGTACTAGTGCTTCCTTCAATGTCCTTGCGGGCGATGACTTTTGGAGCGAAGCAATGACAAAAACTTAGTTACTACTTCAAAGCTATTAGCATCTTAGTTAAACACCTATGAAAGCAGTTATTGAATCTAATCCAGCTCGAGCTGCGCCTATGCATCTATGGGATCCATCAAAACAATGATATGTCATACGTTCAAGATTATTATTTATGCGTTCTTCAATCTTGTCACCAGCTACTAATATGGGTGAAAATTTATTCGTGACCAGCTCTGCACATTTACTTATCTCGTATATTTTTGCGATTGAAAATCCCTTTATATTTGGATTATCGGCTATTCTTTGAGCTGTTTTTACAACCGAACCATTGCACCAATCTTCCGGTAAATCTCCAATCCTCGGCCAAAGACCAACAGAATCTAAGCTTACTTTTGCCCTAACCCAATTAAGTCTTAATAACATTTCAAGACTGTTACCTTCCTTCCACCTCATCATTGTATTAAACTTTTGCCTCAATTGTTCTTCGTGGAGTGAGGCCGCAATTTGTATATAAGCATCAACTCCGTCAAGACCAAAATTATATCCTTCTGGCCTATTCTCTAGAACTCTGGCCATATTTGCTGCAACAAAATAGACTAAAACTTCATTTAAATCTATACTTTCCCTGTTTATTTTTTTTGCTTCAGTAGACATATTGAATCTTTACAAAACTTAAGCAGAGTTCTTAAACTCAGCTTGTTTGGAAAGTCCTATAGTAACATAAGCTAGAAAATATGTCAATCCAAACCACTTCAGGAGAAAGTAGATCAGCCAGCTCAATAAAGATAGTTTCCATTAATTTCATCATGATGAATATCTTCACTTTGTTGTTGACTTATCTTTCACTCCGGAGACGCTCTATGTCAAGTCCAAATTACTATGAGATTCTCAGTGTATCGACTCTCTCCTTGGATTCTTCATCACTCCATAGACAATCTAATACACTCCAGAGGTGTACTTTATTTCCTTTTTCTTTTAAAGAGTGCAGTGGGGATAATTACGAGCAAGATTACGATGATTACGATAAGGGATATACCATAATAACGATAATTCAAACCGGGTGTTTTTTTACCTTGTTCGGCGGGTATATCTTCCAAGATCCGAATACCCGATAAGAAATAACCGCCGAACCATTCGTCGCCCTCAAAACGAATTTTTCCCATTATTTTTTGTCCTTCCGAAACCGGATTCTTAGCGTATTCAGTCAGAGTTAATATCTGTCCGGATTTTTCAGCAAGCTCGAGATAGGAATTATCACAGGAACGAACTCCCTCTTGTTTTGATGTTGTTATCTCTTGGATATCTATGTTTACTTGATAATAATCGAAATCTTGTCTTGGCGGTAGTCCCAATCCCTGGATGTTGGTTCTGGTTTTTTCAATTTTTAGAACATTGGCAATAATTTCACAGGTGGGACCGGGTGCCGCCGGAACAGCGTTAACCTTCCGAATAGTAAAAAGGGCAGCTATTAAAATTAAAATTGAAAAAATTATCTTGTTTCTTATATTGCTTAATACCTTTAAGGTGAAATTGTTGGCGTTGGGGAAGGATAAAAAAATGTTTGAGTGGGGGTAGGTGAGACTGCGTTATAGATAATCCTGCCGCTTTTCACAGGTGTGATTTCCAGGTCGGCGCTTGCGGTTGCGACGCCGCTGACCTCTTCTTTTTTATCGGCAATGGGCAACATCTCGACAATTTTATTGAGTGACGGCCGGTAAAGGATGGCTTTTTTGGCATTGGTATAGACCAGAATTTTGTCTCCGTTTTCGGCATTTTCAAAAAATGGTTGGTTGGGCAACTGAGCGCGGTCGGTGACGGTTGCGATGGTTGGGGTTTCGTCTTGGGGGAGTAAGACTAATTTTCCGATCAGATCTACGAGCGGGCCGCTGTTATCGAGAGTGGCCCGGGAGAATAGTAGTTGGCTTTGTTGATAGCGTTGGAAAAAATAGATCGAGAGTCCGAAGGTTAAAACCAAAGCCAGGGCAAAAATTAGCTGCGGCAGATAAGACGGTCTTTTGACAATGGCGGCATTGGGAGGCGGCTGTTGCGGTTTTTCGGGAGTTTTGAATTTGTTAAGATTGAGGGGAGTAAAGTTTTGCATTGTTAATATATTTGATAGATTCTGTCGAGATTTTTTTACCCGCAAGTGCTCGAACCAGAAGAAACTGGAAAAATTCTGCGCGCTTGCGGGGCCCTTAAAATCTCGCCACCTATCAAATAAACAAAATTGAATTTAATTATTTTATCTTAATTTTTTTCGCATTAGTTGTCAAGCAATTTATTAATTCGGTTGACAAAACCATATGTTAGCACTATTATTACATCGTGTTTTCAGTCAAATATTTCTATTCGAGAAAATCTCTTATTTTTATTTTATTTATAGTCGGTCTGGTTAGTGTAATTATCTTGTCACGATTGAATATCATAAGCTTTGCCCAGACGCAACCTTCGTTTACCTTTACTGCGGCAGGCGACTATTCCGGCCACAAGCTAAGAACCACGGCGGTCCTGACGGGAATGAATCCGGTTAATAGCGGGGCAGACTTCAATATTGCTCTCGGCGACCTGAGCTACGGCGGCAAAAAGCCGGAAACAGCCTGGTGTGATTATGTGAAGGGACTTGTGGGGGTGGAATTTCCTTTTGAACTGGTTCCGGGAAACCACGAAGACGACGGGCCGGCAGGGAATAATATCGATAACTTTGAACTTTGTTTGCCGCACAGACTTACCCCCATTACCGGCAGATATAGCAGGGAGTACTATTATGACTTTCCCCCACTTTCGCCATTGGCCAGATTTATTAATATTTCGCCCAATATGAATTTTCTGGATGAAGGAACATACACATATTCGATTGGAAGTGCTCACTATAATTTCGTAGTTGAGGCGATTGATTCGGCAAGGGCGGCGGGAATTAAATGGATAGTTGTTGCGATGCATGAGAACTGCATCACGATGGGGAAAAAATCCTGCAGTATTGGAGAAAATCTATTTAATCTTCTAGTCGATAAAAAAGTCGACTTGATACTACAGGGGCACGATCATAATTACCAGAGGAGTAAACAACTGGCTTTGGGTCCGGGTTGTCCCGCACTTGTTAGAAATACGGTAAACACAGATTGCATCATAGACGACGGAAGTGATAATGTATATATTAAGGGCGAAGGAAGTGTATTGTCGATTGTGGGAACGGGCGGGATAGGGAACTATGATATTAATACGGCGGATGCGGAAGCTCCGTATTTTGCCAAATGGAATGGTTCCAATACCAACCCGACTTTGGGATTTTTGAAAGCTACGGTGACCGATTCTGAGATGACGCTAACTTTTAATCCGATGTACGGCCCTTCTTTTAGCGATAGTTATGTGATTGTTGACAATAGTACACCCACGGATACGCCGATGCCGCCGACCGAGACTCCGATTCCGACTCCCACTCCGACGCTTGATCCTTTTGCTCCGACCCCGACTGAGACACCGACACCTACAGTTACCCCCACCCCGACCGAAACACCGACCCCAACCGAGACTCCGATTGCTTCACCAACACCGCAGATTATGACTCTTAGTCCTGTAGCCGATGCTTTTGTGAATGCCAACTACCCAAATAATAATAGCGGCAGTAATATTTTACTCAAGGTTGTCAGCTCGCCGGAGAAAACTTCGTATCTTAAATTTGATTTGGCTCCTTTGAACGGAAAAAATATCCAGTCGGCAAAACTGAGGTTAAACGTCACCAATGGCTCAAACTCAACCCAATCAGTCAAGACGGTGGCTGATATCTCATGGGGAGAAACAACCATCAACTATAATAATCGACCTTCGTTAGGTAGCGTAATTACTACTTTTACCGGAAGCGTAACCGGGACATGGAAAGAGATTGATATAACTTCGGCGGTATCTGTTGCAACCGGTAATCTAATGTCCCTCGGCATTGATTCGATCGGAACGGACGGTTTGGACGTTTATTCAAAAGAAAACCCTACAGGGAGACCCGAACTGGTCATAGAGTATAATTAATTCTTCTAGTGATAGATTTAGACTGTCAAGATGGCATCCTCCACCTCCGGAGTGGAAGAGTTTGTTTTAACAGTCCAAAGTTTAAGTCTCAATAGAATATACTAAAGACAGATGCAGTCAAATCATGAAACGACGGTATTATAATTTGACAGTGTATGATTCCATATTTAATAAGTTTTTCATATTCCGGTAGAGGATTCAAAACATGAAGATGTTACTACAGAAGTCCGAAGGTAATAAAAGAGGATCAAAACTGTGTATAACTTAAGTATAGATTAGTTGGACAACTTTTCCAACCCCAGAGGTTGGAGTAGTGACTACTATTTTATTATTTATCGATCTTAGAATCATTAACCGGTAAATTATCAAGATCTTCCCATTTTCTTAATCTAGCAATAGCTTGTTCTTCATCTGATATTAAAGGTTGACTAGTTGTAGTTATACCTAAAGCGCCATGTAAAGTCGGTAACGCTTCCCTTATTGCTTCAACAAAAGATTCATTTAATGCATGAGTATATTCCTTATGGAACTCACGATATACTACCCCCAGTTGTTCTGCTAGCTGCCTATTGCCACCCCAAGCACCATTCGCTTCACTCCAGTGATTAGCATAAATCTCATTTAAGTTACGATTTACATCTTCAACGGCCTTAAAATGAGCTTCTTTTGCTGTATCTCCTTGTTTAAGATATCCTTCTTCCAATTCGGAAATTATAGCATCAAGATCTGATAACGCTTGCTCAGAGGTAAAATCACTGTAGGGTCTTTGATATTCAAATACAGGCTCATCATGATAATGACTTGGCTCAGAACTTGATTTGCTCCGGAGTGAAGTTCCGGAATTAATAGATTGGCTTGAGGTTGGTCCACTTATTCTTTCCTCTTTATCTGATTCATACATTGCGTTGGCTAGATATAAATTAAATAGCTCTCCGGCTGCGGCTAAAATAGTCCCTATCCAACCAGTGGCAGCAGCATAAGATTCAGCTCCCGTTCTAATAATGTCTAATAACTGATTTTCCATTCCCGCCCCCCGCTCTTTATCATGGGAATGATATCTGACTTTTCTCATTATCGCGCTTAATGCCATAATTCCTAACCACCTTTTCCACTTATCCGGATCATTGGAATTTTCCTCCTGACTCCTTGGATGTGATTGAACATATGAATCGTACAACTCTGTATATGTCTGACCCCCAGTTTGGACCAGCATAAACTTATCTCCATTTTGAATAATTTGCGAACAAGTAGATCCATCAGGACAAGCGTATGGAACATCCAGTATACTTATCCAACCAGATTTTATTTGTTTACTGTTTAAGATAACAGCAAGGCTAACCAATATTTTTGCTCCGCCGGTAATTACGTTATGAGCACCTCGTATCCTCGGTTCGAACTTTGTTTCCATATGAGTTTTAACCTGTTAGTATCCAAAAAACGGTCCCTTTTTTCAAATACCTGTTATTGACGGGCACATAGGTAACACTCCAAACTTGTAACTATTGTACTACTCGATTGGGCTTTTGTAGCGGAGAGTTTGATGAGGCCACTCAAAATTGTAAAATAGTAACCACTCAGTCAGTCTCTGGTTTGCAGCAATAAGTGAGTCAAAGGCAAGATATGATTCAAAGTGGACAACCTTTCCAACCACAGAGGTTGGAATCCTTAATTAATGTTACTTCGGCAGTATCAGCCTCAGGCGGACAGTTAATGTCGCTTGGAATTGACTCTACCGGATCCGACGGACTTGATGTCTATTCAAAAGAAAACTCTGCTAATAAACCGGAGCTCGTTGTAAACTTCAATTAACAATAATAAAAGTAACGTATTGGATACTGGGAATTTACAGTCCGAAGTAAAAATCATCGACAAAAGAAGTCGCTGCGAAGCTTGACATTTTCATCTGGACAGAAGCTTTAGCTGTGCCCGTGGGAGAGGTTAGATTAGCAGAGAAGGGTATCCAGCCTCCGGTAGAAGCTGCAAAAGACCTGGCCAAAGTTGTAGATATAGCTTTTCCGGAACTGTTCAGCCACTGAACCTGCAGGCTGAATGTAAATGAGTCTCCGGTTGGAGGTATATTGACATATCCGGAAAAATTATAAATTGTGTTAGCCAAAAGATTAGTTACTGTCTGTGAAATCGTATAAGATGCGTTGGATGAGGAAAAATGTTTGCCTGAAAAGCTGCCTGTGTTAAATACTGCATTTGAACGGGTGAATTTATTGCTGGATGACCAGGAATCAGGCTTGCCGTTACCGTTGGCATCAATTTCAAATCCTGCGTTCTGCAAAAGATTGAGTGCGGGAACACTGGTAGGAGTGAGTGTCAGCGTGGGAGTCGGTGTTAGTGTCGGTGTAGGCGTTATGGTAGGTGTCGGAGTTTCCGTAGGTTGGGGAGTTATGGTTGGTTCAACAGGAGTTGGCGATGGATCGGTCGGGGGTGAAGATAGTTCGTGAAGTCGATTACCTAAGATATTTCTGGCTGACATAAAGGCATTTTTATCTTTAGTCCAGTTATGAAAATCGTTGGCAACGGTATGAACCGTATCAAGAGCAAACTGGCCTTGACCCAGATTTTTTAACATATCTATATATTCAAAATCTTCGCTGCCTTCACGGAACCATTTCATTCTTACACCGGATACTACCCGATTGTCGGTTAAGCCGACCATATCGCCGGGATAAACCATGGCGGCTTCACCGGGAACAGGAACGCCTGAATTATTTACCAGATTAGGATTATTCCAGGGATCAGATGTCCAGTTGTCTACACGCCAGAATTTGGTACCTTTCAATCCAAGGCTTTGATTAATAAAGCCCTGCAGAATTCTGGCATTGATTGGTAAAAAGTCAATTGTAAACTTGGGAGAATAACCCTCCTGAACCAGAGGATTATATGACATTACGGAAGTGCTCGGATTATTAACCAGCAGGTTAATATTAGTTACTGCCAGGTCATAGTGTTTTGGCAAAATGTACCAGTTGTCTGCAGCTGTATGATCAAGATCCGGTCCCATCAGACCGTCGACCGGATAACTGACAATCTCCGGATGTATGTCTCCTGCCCTCAAATTAGTTGCCCACTGCATGAAAGTCGGGAAAAGACTAGTGCAGTCCCAGATTTCATTGGCATAAGAGTCAAATAGATAAAGGTCAGGTTGGTGTAATGCTGCCTCGGTTGTAACTTCCGAAACTGAAGGCGGTGGATCACTGACACAGTTGTTATAGCTTGCGCCAGACTCTCTAAATACGTGTCTTCTATCAAAACCATACTGATCTATTAGTAATCTTTCGTCGGCGTTTTTTACTATTTTAGGATTCATTCTGTGTTTAATAAGTTCAATATTTGAAGATAAATTGTTGTAGGTTGAATTCCACTGGAGATTTGCTTGTCCTTTGAGTGATCTGGTGGAGGGTAGAGAAAAATTCCAGACATTGAGGGTAACGTTTAAAACGCTTGAATCCTGATCGCTGGTTATTGTGGCTGTTCCGCTATAAGCTCCTGCTTCGATATTCGGAGGAATATAAATATCAGCCCAAACTGGCTGGCTTTCGCCGGCAGTTACGCTAAAAGGAACTGCGTCTAAAGTNCCGGTTAGGTCTAAGCCGGTCTCTGGATCCTTAAAAGGGATAANGGCGTCAGGATACCAGCCCGGGCCAAGCGGAGGATTGGTTTGGCCGGTCCAGTTTTTGCTTCCCGCAGTTACATTTAGATAGTGTTCCCTGTATAGTAGTATATTATTACTGGAGATAATATTTCCGTTCGGTCCGGTCAGATCGGAGACTGTTACGTTTACGTTAGTAAGATTGTTTGCGGCAGGGGCGCTGACTATGATTTGGAATGGTTCGTATTCGTTTTTTGCCGAATAAAGGGTGATTGATTCATTAGGCCTTGGCGATTCGGTCTTGTAAATTCTGGTCATTCCGTCTTCAAGCCAGCCGATCGTGGAGACCTGAGCTAATACAGGAAGTTTACGTTTAACAAAGAGAATCATCTCAACAAATAAAATCAGAAGCAAAACTAAAAGGAGTTTCTCTTTTGAATATTTATCCTTGGGGAGAAAATCCATTGTCTTTTTAACAAGTTGAGAAAGCTGCATTTATTTAATACTGATAATTATAACAGTTATTTTTATTGTCAAGCGAAAATAGGTTGTTGGTAGTTATGTATGGTGGGAAATTGCTTCTTTAGATTTTTAGCGTGCTCCACCTCCGGAGTGGAAACTACTGACAATTTATGATTTTAATTAAGTTTTTCATATTCCGGTATAGGATTCAAAAACTTGAAGATGTTATTGCAGAAGTCCGAAGGTAATAAAAGAGGATCAAAACTGTGTAAATTTTAAGTATAGAGTAGTTGGACAGCCTTTCCAACCCCAGAGGTTGGAATCCTTACTTAAATAATTCACACGCTTGTTGTCATCAGGCGCTAAATAAATAAAATATGATATCATATAAAAATGAGCGAAAAGACAAGATCTATTTTTCGATCCCATACAGATTCGTACCTATTTGGTAAAAGACCGACGTCTGGCGGTAGATTAAAAATTAATTGGAATGAAACATTACTTATTGTTGGCTCAATTGCAATCATCACGCAGGGTTTGCTTGAATTATCCAAATATCTTGATAACAAACCGGTCACCGGCAGATGGGAGCCGGATATCTGTGATGTATTACCCGATCCCAAAATATCTAATTATTCAGCGCCCCCTTCTCAGCCTACTCCTTACAGCTCATTTATTGATAGAGCGATTTCCATAATCGAAGATCGTAGACCCGATGATCCTGAAAATCTTCCCCTCTCTGTTTTTCGGCGTAGGGATAGATTTGGATTTATAAAAAAAAGAGTTGTAGATATTATATTTTCCAGAAATCATATGTCTCCGGAGATATATCAGGAAATTATGATTCAAGCCGCTGCGACGGATAGTACCTGGAACGGATTGAGTCAAACCGAATTATGCAGCGTTAAATGGGTTAATAAATAGCAGTTTCGAGTAAATTTAAATTATTTTTCTTTTATTTCCGATTCGGGGGAGGCGGAATTAAGTATTTGGCCTTCGAGGGTTGCATTTTTGAAGATGTCCAGACGGGGTTCAGGGGTGGCGGGTTTATCCGTGGGGAGATTGAGTTGAGATTGAGCATCGGAATTAAAGGAATTTAGAGGATTGGAGGGGAGTTTATCCGAAGATTTCATCATTTCCAGATCTTTTTGGGCTTTTTCAAGATCCAGTTGGTCCTTTTTTTTATCTAAAAGGGAGATTGAAGCTTGTAATTCTTTGATGGCTTTTTCAAAGTCTTTTTTCTGATAGTTCGCCCAGGCGAGATTGTAGTGGGCGTTGGCCCAGTCGGATTTTAGGACAACCGCATGTTCAAAGGAGCGGATTGCTTCGCTAAAGTCAGCTGACGCATAGTGAAGAGTGCCTAAACTGAAGCGGTACTGGGGATTTTGGGGATCAAGTAGAATAGCTTTTTCGTAGGCGCTAATACTTTTTTTGCGTGCGTCTCCAAATACGTCCGTGAGATTTCTTGCAATGACTGCCATATTTTCCCAGTTGGTGGCTTTTTGGGGATTGAGACGTGTTGTGATTTCGGCCTCGAGGAGAGCAATACGAGCTGAGTCTGATGCTAAATTAAACTGGTTACTTGGTTGAGTATTTTTTAGAGTAAGAGAGTTGAAAAGGAGGAGATTGGTCTGGGAGAAGTTTATGTGAAAGCGCTCGATAAAGGGATTGGTTAGGATGGCTTTTCTTTGATTATCGTAGAGAGTTTTGCCGTTTTTTTGGGCAAGAGCGTCGACTGACAGTTTGAAGTAGTATTCGGCGAGAAAAGATTGAGAGAGGAGAAAAATCGAGGCAGAGGTGAGAAGAATCAGGAAGAAGGTTAAAGGATAATATAGGAATTTAGAGGAATTTAGAGGAGCATAATGGAATTTAGAGGAAGAAGAAGTTACAGTTACAAGACCGAGGAAAAAGATGAAAAAGACGATGAGGGAAGGAGGGAAAAAAACGATAATAACGGTTATGTAAAAAAGAGGAAATAGATAATAGATATTAGTTATTGGATATTTGTAATAAGAAATTTTTTTAAACGCCCAAACTAGAATCAATATTATTGTGGAGAGGCCGAGCAGGCCGGATTCGGTGGCGATGTGGAGAATAGTCGACCGGCTGACGTCAAAGGATCTGACCTGCCAGAGGGAGGAGTGGTTGTAGCCAATATCTTTGCTGCGGGTAAAAGCAGCCGGAAGATTGTCGATGCCGATGCCGAAGATAGCGTTAAAGGGATTTTTCAGCGTTTCGGCAAAGCTGGTCCAGGAATATTTGAAGGGCATCATCGGTTCAGCGGCGCCGGTATAAAGGTATGAAAGGCAGAGAATTAGGGCGGCGAGAGTTAGAAGAGTTAGTGGAAGATAGAGGAATTTAAAGGATTTTAAAGGATTAAAAAGGAGTTTAGAGGAGAAATAGAGAGTTATCTGGATTGATTGGGCAAGGAACATGAAACCTAGGAAAATTGCCAGATCCATTTGAGTTCCAATCGGTGTAAAAAAGCGATTTTTTAAAAACTGAAGTTCTAGGGGTAGCGGATAATTTTGGAAGGGGTTGACATAATAGACGACGGTCGTCGCTGCTAAAATCAATGTTGAGAGGGAGAGAATTTTAAGGATATTGAGGGAGCTTTTGCTTAAGTAGTATATATATATAGCGAGGGAAAGAAGCATAACAAAGCCAAAGTTTGGATTGAGGAGTGCCTGAATTTTGTTGGGGGAGATGATAAGGGTGGAGAGGAGAACCGCGAAGAGAAAAAAAATATTAGATATTGGATATTGGATATTAGGAAAAGAAGCCGGTTTGGAAGATGGAGGATGGAAAATAGATTCGAAGGCGGAAAGTAAAATGAGCAGGACGTCGGCGAGGAGCAGGAGATAGAGTTTGTTGGTGGTGAAGAATTCCTGAGTTAAGGGAAGAAAGAAGAGGGGAAATAAAAAAAGGGTAAAACCGAGAATTATTGATTTTAGGGTTTTGAACATATTAGGGGAATTTAAAGGAATATAAAGGATTATAGAGGAATTTATATGTTTAATTTGTCGTTTTGAATTTTTCTTTCGAGTGATTGAACCAATTTTCTCAGTAACCAGTCGGTTTTGTTGATGAGTTCGATGAAGATTTCGTAGGTTAGGTCGGATCCCTTAAGTTCCTCTAGGTTCCTATATGTTCCTTTAAAGGAGTTTAGAGGAAAGTAGAGGAGCTTAGAGGAATTTACAGGATTACGGCACCAGGTGTTCCAGGTTTTGAGATCGATTCCTAAATCTTTAAGACTACTACCTTTTATCGACTTTAATAATCCGTCTTGCAAAAATCTCTCTATGTCACCCTTAACTTCTTCCAATGAGCCTTGTGAATAACCAATGAACTGCTTATATTCTGAGGTTGTTGATCTTTTGTAGCCTTCTTCGATGTTGGCAACAGTTGAGCGGGCAGCGTCGTCAATCTGGGTTTTTGATCTATATTCTGAGCGGGGTAAAGTATCGGTTAGTTTACGGATCAGAATTCTTAGCAGTGCTAAATTGCTCCATTGGATAAGGAATTTGTAGCCTTGGGAAGAATTCCAGCTGCGGGAGGTAGCGCGCGTTTTTTTTGCGCCAGCCAGTTCTTTCATCGTTTTATCAATGAGTTCCTGGATTACTTTGTTTTGCCTAGACATAAGATTAAAGGAATTTATAGGAATATATAGGATTATAAGGGAATCTAGAGAAAATTCTTTCCTTTAAATTCCTTTAAGCTCCTTTATTTTTTATGGTGCTCCCTTCGACAAGCTCAGGGCGAGCCTGTAACTGGACCATAGCGAACGGCCGCGTCTTGGTTGTAAAGAGTTTTGATCTGGTTTGCAGTGAGTTCATAATTATAAATTCTTACGTCATCGATTTTCCCATCAAATGTGGCGGATCCGGCGGAGTTATTCCCGATTGTCAGATTGTTGGCGTCGGAGGGAGGAGTTTCATTTGAGTTAGTTGAAGATGTGCCGCGGCTTTTTCCGTTGATATAGACTGTGACATCGTCGTCAGAGTCATTATTCCAAGAAAAAGCAACATGATTCCAACCACCTGTTGTTATAGCCGATGAGATATTTACGTTTCTATCGGTTGTATTATCAAATTGGCA
>C687J35174_10007762_pt1 | contig 13755 bp, 9 predicted proteins | sample RifCSPhighO2_01_FD_35174 | JGI IMG/M metagenome (IMG submission 35174) | reverse complement strand
GCATCAACTGCATTTCGGGTCGGAGTTCTGCGTCTTGAGCGCTCAATTAAGGAAAGAATGAGCCTTATTCAGGCAGATCAGCCGGTTACCATTTCAGGATTAATCAATGCAAGGCCAATTATGGCATCGATTAACGAATTCTTCCGAACATCCCAGCTTTCAACAATTCTAGATCAAACGAACCCATTATCCGAAGTAGACAATCTTAACCGTTTGACTGTTATGGGAACAGGCGGAATAACGAGGGAACGCGCAGCTTTCTCTATAAGAGACATTAATTCTTCTCAATACGGAAGAATTTGTCCGATAAGAAGTCCTGAAGGTCCGAATATCGGTCTTGTGACATATCTCTCCTTGTATACAAGAATCAATCGGTACGGATTCTTAGAGACTCCATATAGAAAAGTAGAACAGGCAAAAAAAGGCAAGAGTGTCCACGCTAAAGCGACAGATGAAATCGTTTATATGGACGCAGCTGACGAGAGAGACCATTACGTTACCCATTCGGGAGTGATTAATGAAGATCAGACGATAGAGGGAGAAAGGATTCCTGCGAGATATAAGGGAGAATTTATAGAGGTAGAAAAAGAGAAAATCGAATTTATCGATATGATGCCACGCCAAGTCGTAGGAACTGCAGCCTCACTTATTCCTTTTGTATCTCACGATGAAGCAAACAGAGCTCTTATGGGTACCCACATGCAGTCTCAGGCAGTACCTTTGGTTTCGCCTCATTCTCCGATAGTCGGAACAGGAATGGAAGGCACTGTTTCCGCAGTAATGTCCAGAGTCGTTAGGGCGCCAGAGGATGGAGAAGTGATTTATGCAGATGCAGAAAAAGTAATCTTTAAGGGAAAGGGAAAGAAAGAGGAGGAATATAAGGTTTCCTCATTCCGAAGAACGTCTCAAGCCACTGCATATACTCAGCGAACATTGGTAAAAAACGGACAAAAGCTCAAGAAAGGCGAGATTTTAATAGACGGACCTTCTTCTCAAAACGGAGAATTGGCATTGGGGCAAAACTTAGTAATAGCATATGCCTCCTTTGACGGCTTAGGCTATGAAGACGCTATCGTTATTTCGGATAGAATGGTAAAAGAAGATTCTCTTTCCTCGATACACATTGAGAAATACGAAGCTGCAGTTGTTGAGACAAAGCTTGGACCTGAGGAGACAACTAGGGACATCCCTAACGTTTCTGAGGAAGATTTAGCAAACCTTGATGAAGAAGGAATCGTAGTTGTTTCATCGGAAGTCGGACCCGGAGACATTCTGGTCGGAAAAATTGCACCAAAAGGCGAAACAGAACTTACTGCAGAAGAGCGGCTTCTACGCGCTATTTTCGGCGAACAGGCTCGGGAAGTACGGGACACTTCGCTTAGAATGCCCAATGGAGAACGAGGAACCGTAATAAGCGTTCAAATTCTTGACCGCAAAAAAGGAGACGAGCTTGAGCCGGGTACATTTCGAAAGATTATTGTTGAGGTCGCACAATTCCGTCACGTTGTGGTGGGAGATAAACTCGCGGGAAGACACGGAAATAAAGGAGTTATTTCAAAAATTGTTCCTGAAGTAGACATGCCGTACCTGGAAGACGGAACGCCCGTGGACATTATTATTTCCCCCTTCTCGGTACTTGCGAGAATGAATCTGGGACAACTTCTCGAAGCACATCTGGGGTGGGCAGCATTAAAATTAGGCAAGAAAATTGCAGTTCCTGTTTTTGAAAAGATTGACGAAGAAAGAATTACAGAGAGTCTAAAGAGTGCCGGACTTCCGGAAAAAGGAAAGACAACTCTTTTTGACGCAAGAACTGGGGAGCCATACGAGAATCCGGTAGTTGTAGGGGTTGAATATGTTATGAAGCTAATTCATATGGTTGAAGATAAGACCCACGCCCGCTCCACCGGACCATACTCTTTGGTTACACAGCAGCCTCTTGGAGGAAAAGCGCAAATGGGAGGACAGCGCCTTGGAGAAATGGAAGTATGGGCGCTTGAAGCACACAGGGCGCGCTATACTCTTCAGGAAATGTTGACAATTAAGTCAGACGACGTTGTCGGTCGCGCTAAAGCATTTGAGGCAATCGTTAAGGGAACTTCAATTCCTACACCTAAGGTTCCGGAATCATTTAAAGTTCTTATAAAAGAGCTTCAGGCGCTAGGACTTAATGTTGTTCCAATGGGAGCGACAGTTACGCCTGAACCCCTTCTTACAGAGCCATTGGGTGAGGCAATTGTTGAGCAGAAGGCCGATGAAAAATTGGGAAAAGAGGCTCATGATCTTCAGGAAGCAGCGGGCGGAGATAAGGTAGTAGCTGAAAAAGGCTCGGATCTTCATGTAGCACAAGCTGGAGCAGAAGAGCCGACAGTAGGGGTTAAGAATGAATAATAAAGATAAAAAAATGAAAGACATAAACATTCTGGACTTTAAGTCTCTTAAAATTTTATTGGCAAATAAAAGTGACATTTTGGGCTGGTCATATGGAGAAGTCACAAAACCTGAGACGATCAACTATAGAACCTTGCGCCCCGAGAAGGACGGACTTTTTGACGAAAGAATATTTGGACCCACAAAAGACTGGGAGTGCTACTGCGGAAAATACAAAAGAATAAGATATAGGGGAATAGTCTGCGATAAGTGCGGAGTTGAAGTTACTCTTTCCCGCGTAAGACGAGAGAGAATGGGACACATTACTCTTGCGTCCCCTGTCGCACACGTCTGGTTCTTTAAGGGATCTTCAAGTCCGTTGTCTTTAATTTTGGATATGTCTCAGAAGGATTTGGATTCTGTTATTTACTACGCGTCGTATCTGGTAACAGAAATCGATGAAGATGAGAAGAAGAAAGCATTTGAAACTTTCAACAAAAATATTTCGGAGCGAAAAGAGGGTCTTAAGAAAGAAGCCGAAAAAGAAGAGAAAATTATTGAAAAAGAACTCAACGAGAAGAAAAAAGGAACAACTTCGGCAAAAGCCAAAGGTGAGCAAAAAGACCTTATCGCTCAGGAAATTGATCTTACCAAGCGTCAAAAGCTGAGCAGAATTTCAGATCGAATTGAGCAGGAAATAAAAAAGATAGATGAGATCTCAGACGCTTTAGCCTCCCTTCTTAAGAGCCTTAAGGCTGGATCTGTTCTTTCAGAAGACGAGTACTTCAAGATTCTTGAGTACGATATTCCTGTGTTCTTCAAATTCAAGACCGGCGCAGAAGGTTTGTCTGACCTTATCGAGAAGATTAACATTGATGAGCTGATTATTACTCTTCGTAAAGAGGTAGAAAAAGCAAAAGGGCAAAAATATTTAAAGCTTATAAAAAGACTCAGACTCCTTGAGGTAATTAGGAAAGCCGGAATATCGCCATCTGACATGGTTTATACGGCTCTTCCCGTTATTCCGCCTGACCTTAGGCCGATGGTTCAGCTCTCAGGAGGAAGATTTGCCACATCAGACCTAAACGATTTGTATAGAAGAGTTATTAATAGAAATAACAGGTTAAAGCATTTAATCGTATTGGGCGCGCCTGAAATAATCCTTCGAAATGAAAAAAGAATGCTTCAGGAATCGGTAGATTCTTTGATTGATGCCTCACAGCGGGGTGGACAGGTAGTCTCATCCCCCCTGCGTTCTCTCTCGGACATGCTTAGAGGGAAACAGGGGCGTTTCAGACAAAACCTTCTTGGTAAAAGAGTCGATTATTCAGGTCGCTCCGTTATCGTAGTAGGGCCTGAGCTTAAGCTTTCCGAATGCGGACTCCCTAAGGAAATGGCACTGGAAATGTTTAAGCCGTTTATTTTGCGCGAAGTAATAGTTAGAGGTTTTGCTCCCAACATAAAGAGTGCAAAAAGATTTATAGAGAAAAGGCCGCCTGAAGTCTTCGATATTTTAGAAGAAATTACAAAAAATCATCCTGTTCTTTTAAATCGTGCGCCGACGCTTCATAAGCTGGGAATTCAAGCTTTCTACCCGATCCTTATTGAAGGAGCGGCAATTTCGCTTCATCCTTGTGTTTGCGCAGGATACAATGCTGATTTTGACGGAGACCAGATGGCAGTCCACATTCCGCTATCCGAAAACGCCCAGAAAGAAGCAATTGAGCTGATGATGCCTAGGGAAAATCTCCTAAAGCCCGCAGACGGCTCCCCCATTACACTCCCTAATAAGGAAATGGCAGTAGGNGTCTTCTATCTGACAAGCCTAGATAGTAGGATTACGCGTGGTTCAGATGAGGAAGAGTATGTTTTTTCAGGAATAGAGGAGGCTTTAATGGCATTTTCAATGAGTAAGATAAAATTAAGGCAGGAAGTAAAGACAAGGATAAGAGGGCAAATCTATGAAACGTCTGCAGGAAGATTAATGTTTAATGAAAAACTCCCCGAATCAATGGTTTTCATAAACGAGCCTGTAAAAGCCTCAGGAATCAAAAAAATCATTACCGAGGCTATGAAAATTTGTACTTCCATAGAAGTAGCAGATCTTATCGATAACATAAAATCTCTTGGATTTTACGGAGCCACGGTATCAGGTCTATCTGTGTCGGTATTTGATACGGAGCTTGTTCCCGAGAAGGAAGAACTTATTGATCAGGCAGAAGACAAGATTTCTGAAATTGACGGAGAATTTCAACAGGGTCTTATAACGAACGATGAGAGAAAGCGCCTTTCTAACGAAGTCTGGATTAAGATAACCGATAAGATTGCAGATATGACATGGGATCTTATGTCAGAGCAAAACGTCATCAGGCTCGTTATTGATTCAGAAGGAGCGAGAGCGGGAAAAGAACAGTTGAAGCAGCTTTCAGCGATGAGAGGATTAATTCTCGATCCGTTAGGAAAAATCGTTGAACTTCCGATTACATCTAACTTCAGAGAGGGACTTTCAATATTTGAATATGTTGCATCAGCTCGTGGTTCTAGAAAAGGTCTTACCGACTCAGCTCTTAAGACAGCAAATGCAGGGTATCTTACACGCCGGCTTGTCGACGTATCCCACGACATGATTGTTAGGGAGGAAGACTGCCAAACGACCGAGGGAATTCTAATCACTCGCGACGAAGTGGCGAGGACAGCTGTTTTTGAAGATAGAATTCTTGGAAGAACAGCTGCGGAAAAAATCGTTTCTCCTAAAACAAAGAAAGAGATCGTAAAAGCAGGATCGGAGATAACAGAAGAAAAGATAGCTGTGATTACAAAAGAGGGCGTAAATGAAGCAGTGATTCGCTCATCCATAACGTGTGCGCTTAAGTATGGAATGTGCGCTCTTTGTTATGGATGGGATTTCTCAACGAGAAAAAGAGTAGAGCTTGGAGTTCCTGTAGGAGTAGTAGCTGCGCAATCAATAGGCGAGCCTGGAACACAGCTGACGATGAGAGTCAGGCATTTTGGAGGAGTTGTAATGAGTGACGTTACGCAAGGTCTTCCTCGTGTTGAGGAACTTTTTGAAATGAGAACTCCAAAAAGTCTATCGCCAATATCTGAAATTACAGGTAAGGTAACTATCGATAAGACAGACGACGGTTATATGGTTAAGGTAACTACAAAAAGAAAACCTTCGGAAGAACGCGAATACTTCGTGCCTCTTGCGGCTACCCTTTCAGTAAAAGACGGAGAAGAAATATTGGCGGGTACGCCTTTTGCAGAAGGATACCTTGATCCAAAAGAGGTCTTAAAGATAAAAGGGCTTATAGACTCTCAGCGTTACATCATAACCGAGGCACAAAAAGTTTATGAATCTCAGGGAATCCCAATCAACGATAAGCACTTTGAGGTAATTTTGCGTAAGATGTCGGATAAGGTAGTTGTAGAAACAATTGGGGACACGACTCTTATTCCCGGAGACTTTATCACTAAGACCAGATTTGAAGAGCTAAACGCCGAGGTTCTTTCACAAGGCGGAGAACCGGCAACCGCAAGACAAACAATTCTGGGAATTACCAAGTCTTCGCTTTTTTCAGACTCATGGCTTTCAGCTGCGTCATTCCAGGAGACCACAAAGGTCCTTACCGAAGCCTCACTCGAAGGTCAGGAAGATAAGCTTGTGGGTCTTAAAGAAAACGTTATCATAGGTAGACTTATTCCGGTCGAGGGTAAACACGTTGAAGCGGAACCCGTAAATGAAGTATAATACCAGAACAATTTTCAATTATTAATTCTCAATTTTCAATGTTTAGAAATTAGAAATTAGTAATTAGAAATTTTGTAATATGCCTACATTATCACAGTTAGCTAAAAAGGGAAGAAAAAGAAAGATCGCAAAGACCAGGGTTACAGGGCTCCGGCGTCTTTTTAACGCGAAAGACAGAGTCTATACGAACGTTAACTCTCCTCAGAAAAGAGGAGTTGTGACTCTTGTTAAAACAATGACACCAAGAAAGCCTAATTCTGCTCTTCGAAAAGTAGCTAGGGTAAAGCTTTCCAATAGAGCTGAAGTAACGGCATACATTCAGGGTGAAGGGCATAGTCTTGCAGAGCACGGAATAGTTTTGGTAAGAGGCGGAAGAGTAAAGGATTTGGCAGGAGTAAAATACCACATCGTTAGGGGTAAATATGATTTGGCAGGAGTACAGGGCAGACAGACATCAAGAAGCAAATACGGAACAAAGCAGGGCGGAAGTGTGGCAGTTCCAAAAGTGGCAGTAGGAACGCAAGCGCCTGAAGCAGAAACACCAGCGCCCGAGTCAGTAGCCAGTAGTTAGTAGTGAGCGGTTAGCATATGAGACACAAAAAAGTAGCAAAAAGACAAACAGAGGGAGACAAAATTTACGGAAGCGTTCTGGTCGCGAAGTTTATTAACCGCATGATGAAGGACGGAAAAAAGACCACATCTGAAAACCTTTTTTACGGCGCGATGGAGATACTTTCTCAAAAAGGCGAAAACGCGCTAGAAGTATTTGAAAAAGCAATACAAAACGTAGGACCGGGGCAGGAAATAAAGGCTAGACGCGTGGGTGGAGCATCCTACCAAATTCCACAGGAAGTGCGGGGAGACAGAAAGACCTCTCTCGCAATAAGATGGCTTATAGAGGCAGCAAGAAAAAGATCAAATGTAGAATACCGCTCCTTCGCCGAAAAATTGGCAGCAGAATTTAACGATGCAAATCAAAATTTAGGTGAAGCAGTAAAGAAAAGAGATACCGCTCACAGAATGGCTGAGGCCAACAAGGCATTTTCACATTTCAGGATATAATAAGGAAGAGTGAATCTTCCTAAATTCCCCTTAGGGGAGTTTTTTTAAGCCCTCCTTCGTTAAAACTTCGGAAGGGCAAGCAAAAATAGAGTATTGAAAATTGGAAATTAGAAATTGATAATTGAATTAATATGGCAGACGAGCAGAAAGCACAAGAACTGGATAGGGTTAGAAATATAGGCATTATTGCCCATATTGACGCGGGAAAAACTACAACTACGGAGCGTATTCTTTACTACACCGGAAAAACCCACAAAATCGGAGACATTGATGAGGGGACAACTGTCATGGACTGGATGAAAGAGGAAAGAGAGCGCGGAATTACTATTGTGAGCGCTGCCACCACTGCATTTTGGACACCAACAGCGGGACTTTATAAAGGAGTCGAGTACAGATTTAATATCATAGATACTCCCGGACACGTAGACTTTACTGCAGAAGTAGAGCGTTCTTTAAGAGTGCTTGATGGAGGAATTACCGTTCTTGATGCAGAAGAAGGAGTGCAGTCTCAGTCTGAAACGGTCTGGAGACAGGCGGACAAGTATAAAGTTCCTAGAATTTGCTTTGTAAACAAAATGGATAAGTTGGGAGCAGACTTTCTAGCTACTGTAAAATCTATCGAGGATAAGCTGGGTGCAAATACTGCAATAATGGTATTACCAATAGGAGCCGAGCAAACCTACGTAGGAAATGTAGATCTTTTAACGCGCAAGGCTTATAGATGGGGATCGGACGAATTAGGTGCCAAATACGATGTAACTTCGGATATTCCGGAGGATTTGAAAGATCAAGTCGAGAAATACAGACACAAGCTTATTGAAAAGATTTCAGAGACAGATGATAAGCTTCTGGATAAATACCTCAGCGGTGAAGAACCCACAGAGGATGAACTTAGACGCGCATTGCGTGCAGCAGTTATTGCATATAAGCTGGTACCAATTTATGCAGGAACTTCACTTCGAAATAAAGGAGTCCAGCCGCTTCTTGACGCAGTCGTAGAATACCTTCCATCCCCTGTCGACCTTAAAGAGGTAAAAGGAACAAATCCGAAAACCGGGACTGAAGAAGTCCGTCAGCTCACAAAAGATGCACCATTTACAGGCCTTGCTTTTAAGATCCAAAACGATCCCCATGTCGGAAAACTTACGTATTTTAGAGTTTATTCGGGAACCATAGGAGCCGGTTCTTATGCTTATAACTCTTCCCGCGACACGAGAGAGAGAATAGGCAGATTACTCATGATGCACTCAAATCAAAGAGCGGAAATTAAAGAAGCTTTTGCCGGAGAAATAGTGGCAATAGTAGGACTTAAAGAGACAGGAACAGGAGATACGCTTTGTGATGAAACAGCCCCAATAGTTCTTGAAAAGATTTCTTTCCCAGAGCCTGTTATTTCTTTAGCAATAGAGCCCAAGACCAAAACAGATCAGGAAAAACTGGGTTTTGCGCTAAAACGCCTTATGGATGAGGATCCGACATTTCAGGTAAAGGCAAACCATGAAACAGGACAAACTATTATTTCAGGAGTAGGGGAGCTTCAGCTGGAGGTAAAAGTAAATACTATGAAGAGCGACTTTGGAGTAGAGGCAAATGTTGGCGCGCCTCAGGTGGCATATAAAGAGACCATAAAACAGGAAGCCAAGGGGGAGGGAAAATATATCCGTCAATCCGGAGGACGAGGACAGTATGGTCACTGTCTGCTTCGCGTAATTCCAAAGCCCAGGGGAGAGGGATATGAATTTATTAATTCCGTTAAAGGAGGAGCAATTCCCGTAGAATTCATATCTTCAATTGAAAAAGGTGTTAAGGAAACGATGGAAAACGGAATATATCTCGGCTATCCAATGGTAGACTTCGACGTTGAGGTTTATGATGGGTCCTATCATGATGTTGATTCATCGGACATTGCATTTAAAATCGCAGCCAGTCAGGCTCTTCAGCAGGCTGCAAGAAACGGAAAGCTTACGCTTCTTGAGCCGATCATGAAGGTAGAAGTCACTACTCCATCTGAATTTATGGGAGATGTTATAGGAGACCTTTCTTCAAAAAGAGCGCAGATTTCAGGATCCGAAGAACGCGGAAAAGCGACAATAATTCTAGCTATGGCACCTCTGGCTGAGCTTTCGGGGTACGCGACAACTCTCCGTTCTATGTCTCAAGGACGAGCCTCTTATTATATGGAGCCATCTCACTATGAAGAAGTCCCCCAAAATATTCAGGCGCAAATGGTCGCCGCCTCCACATTCACGGGAAGAGTAGAGTAGTTTAGACCCTATATCTTAGGTTCTCCTCTAGCTTTTTCAGTTTTTCTTCTTTGTCGTTTAACTTTTGCTCTTTTTCCTTGAGCTTCTTCAGGAATTCTTGTCTCGGGTCTTTTGACTTTTCCTGTAATTGAGAAATTAGAAATATAATCCCGATAANAATAATAATTACGGGGACAAGGAGTATGAATCCTGTTTCTAGGCCAAGCCTTTCTTTCATTGGAGGCAATATAGCACCTTATAGTTTTTATTAATTTATATATATGATTTGATCTCAAAAATGCCACAATTTGGCCCTTGACAATAAAAATATAAAATTTTAATTGACAAACAGCACGAATTATTGTTCACTAGATTAGGTGGCAAAAAAATCCTCAAAATCAAGAAGAAGAGTTTCTAACCGAAGACAAAACAAGAGTGTTTTTGGCTGGATAATGTCCCTGCCTAAGGCGCTGGGTCTTGGAGTAATGCTTTTAGTTCTTTTCGGAGCATACCAATACAATTCCCTCTCCCAGGCTGTGAAAGGAGTAACAGATGTGGAGCGCAGTGTGATCAATCAAATGGAGAGAGAGGGAATATCAAAAGAGACAGCGGCCTCAAGCACCAACAAGTACAGATATTATTTGGGTATTTGGAAAGACGACAATGGTAACGGTAAATACGGAAGTTCTGAAACCTGCATTCCCAATAAGGATTTTAAGATAAATATCATAAGCGGAGGAAATAGTTCAACAAAAACCGTAGGGGGAATGACAAATGATTGTGAATATTCATATATAGCCTCAAGCCAAAAATGCCTCACCTTAGAGCTGGTAAAAAGCTCACTCAGGACTTATACGCTTACAGGCGCGGAGTATGCAAAGGGGAGTTATAATAATTGGAAATCTTTTCCCGGCAAAAATAGAATTACGGTCTGCGCAAATATTTATTATTACAATACGGCATACGGTATGGCTGGCTGGTTATTAAAGCCTAAGAACTAGACTTGACACTTTTAAAAAATAGTGCCTATACTTAATAGAATGGCAAAAAGAAAAATTAAAAGAGTANGGCGAGTGAGAAAAGAGGATATGCTTACTTCCCCTACAGCATTAATNCTTTTTTGTGCGTTTATTATTTTTTCTCTTCTTCTGGTCTTTGGACTCTGACCCTCCATTTTACAGCTTTAAGCAAAGGATAGAAAACATCATCTGTAAGGCTTATGTGAAGTTCTTTTATTTCTTTATTAGTTGGATTTCTTTTTTGGAAAACTACGGAAGGCAAGTCTTCAATTATTGCGATTGGAGTTTGCTCTGATCCCTCTCCTGTTACTGCTACCGTAGCTGCTGCCAAGGAATCTGCAACATTTAGTTTTTCCGCATGCATAAGCCTGCCAAAGATATCAGGCTTGCCGATGTAACTGTTCAAGACCCTGAATCCGCTGCTCGCTAAGGCGTATCCCGTCACCCCCCAACGAAGCGGGGTGAGCTTGCTGTCGGTTATTATTACCCCAACCCTTTTTACTTTGTGTTTTTTTACCAAATACTCGCGAATCATATTGGCGCTTTTCTGTGGATCTTTAGGCCAAAGAACCAGATAGCCATTACCATTGGATTCGTCGATGCCTGCCGATGCAACGAGGAGATTATGCTTTACAGTTATTAAGAAGCCGTACTTATTTTCTTCTCTGGGAAGATAGTATTCTGCCTCTTTTGCAGCCAACTCATCCTTCTGGGTTTCTGAAGTCTTTTTAACTAATCTTCCCTCAGTTATGGCGACTATCTTCGAAGCTATCGCAACTATCGAGCCCTCCGCAAGGCGCGGCATATAGCGATCCAGAATTCTTAGGATGTCTTTATCAGTAGTTGTAATTTTGTGGGTTTTGACAGCCGTAGTGATCATTTTTCCCCCTTAAGCCATTTGACCCCGAGGTAAACAAGAGGGGTCTCAATTATAGACAGAACACATCGAAGTAAGAAGTAAGGAATTGAGAGGCTCAGGATGAAAGATAAGTTTTCCGAGAATGAGAGATCGAGTGCATAAAAAGCCAATACCATAAAGACAGCAGTATCTATAAATTGTGAAGCGAAGTTTGATAAGTTTGTCCTGAGCCACAAAGCTTTCTTCCCAAGCATTTCTCTTATCTTTGCGAATACATAAACGTCCAAAAATTCCGCAGACGCAAAAGCAATAAGAGAAGCCGCAGAGAATTTGGCTGAAACGGCAAAGATCGTATCGTAAGCGTCTTCCATCGGCGCAAACCTCATGGAAGGAGGAAGGCTAGTGGCAAGCAAAGAATAGACGAGAGTCAAAAAAATTACGATAAGACTGGATCGGATAATGCTTCTGGTTCTCTCTTTTCCAAAAACTTCAGTAATCATGTCGTTTATCGTAAAAATCAAAGGGATTAAAAAGATTGAAACACTTGCATTGAGATGAATTGGTCCTATGTCGGGAAGAGGGAAAGTTTTATTTCCCATCACATTTGAAAGAATCACAAAAAGAATATAGATGGAAATTAAAAGGTCAAGCTTTTGAATTCTAAACATATAAAACTTCTGAGGCAGTTTATAATAGAGACAATTGAATTGTCAAATAAGAACCCTTCTGCTATAATCCGTCCGTATGAATCCTGAAACCAAAGCTAGGATCCAGGGTTTCCGGGAAGGGATTTGGAGAACTGAATACAGAGCTTTACCAAACACAGGAAAAGTTAGAAAAACGCTTGTTTTATTAGATACTTTTCCGATTCCGCTGGCAAGATCCAGAAGTCCGCAGTCAGAGAACCAAGCAGGCGTATCTAGGTAAACTCCCTCTTGACGATTTTGAGTTTTTGCTGTATATTGCAAAGTACCATTAAATAATATTTGATGGTAGAAAAGGTTAAGAAAATTAGCCTCAAGTGCAGGTTAATTTTTTTTCTTGGATAAATGGCAGACAAATACGAAAGAACAAAACCACACGTAAATATCGGTACCATCGGTCACGTAGACCACGGCAAGACAACTCTTACTGCGGCTATTGCTACTGTGCTCTCAAAGAAAGGACAAGCTACAGCCAAGAAATACGAAGATATCGATAACGCCCCAGAAGAAAAGGCTCGCGGAGTCACGATCAATATTTCCCACATCGAATACGAAACAGACAAACGCCACTACGCACACATCGACGCTCCAGGACACGCAGATTACATTAAGAATATGATTACAGGTGCCGCCCAAATGGACGGTGCAATTCTAGTAGTCTCAGCTCCCGACGGGCCTATGCCACAAACTNGGGAGCATATATTACTCGCGCGACAAGTAGGAGTNCCATCTGTAGTAGTCTTTCTTAATAAGTGNGACATGGTACAAGACGCAGAGCTTTTGGATCTAGTTGAGATGGAAGTNAGAGAACTTCTTACAAAATATCAATATGCCGGAGATAANGTGACAATTATAAGAGGATCTGCTCTTAAGGCGCTNGAAGGAGACGCAGAAGCAGAGAAGCAAATANCAGCTTTAATGGATGCGGTAGATAATGATATTCNAACACCAACTCGTGAAACAGACAAACCATTCCTTATGCCTGTTGAGGACGTTTTCTCAATTAAAGGACGAGGAACAGTAGTAACTGGCCGAATTGAAAGAGGAATTGTTAAGATTAACGACACGGTTGAGATAGTTGGAATTAAAGATACGAAGTCAACTGTCGTAACCGGAGTTGAAATGTTTAAAAAGCAGCTCGATGAAGGCCAGGCGGGAGATAACGTAGGAGTTTTACTCAGAGGAGTAGAAAAAGAAGACGTAGAACGCGGACAGGTTCTCGCAAAACCAGGATCAATCACCCCTCACAAAGAATTTGAAGCAGAAGTTTATATTCTTACAAAAGAAGAGGGCGGACGACACACACCTTTCTTTACCGGATACAGACCACAGTTTTATATCAGAACAACAGACGTTACAGCAGAAGTTGCGCTTCCTACAGGAGTTGAGATGGTAATGCCTGGAGACTCCACAAAAATGACAGTTAAGCTCATAGCCCCCATCGCACTTGAGGAAGGATTGAGATTCGCAGTCAGAGAAGGCGGAAAAACCGTTGGGGCTGGAGTTATAAGCAAAATAATAGCATAAAGCTTCTTGTACCTTGAATTTTAAAAATGCCAAAGGGAAGAATTAGAGTTAGACTCAAAAGCTATGACGCAAGAGTAATTGACTCTTGCTGTCAGCAGATACTTGATACGGCAATAAGAACTGGAGCAAAAGTTGTCGGTCCTATCCCCTTGCCTACAAAAAGAAGCGTGTATGCAGTAAATAAGTCGACCTTCATAGATAAGGACGCACGAGATCATTT
>C687J35174_10007760_pt1 | contig 13757 bp, 10 predicted proteins | sample RifCSPhighO2_01_FD_35174 | JGI IMG/M metagenome (IMG submission 35174) | reverse complement strand
GACATCGGTGTCATAGCACGTGCTGCTGTTCAGGGTGTTGGTGCAGTACAGAAAGTGTTACCGTTGATTGGCAGACCTATCAAAGTCATGCTTGCACAACGTTCAAAAACGCTTGCTGAAATTGTGGAACGTATGCCTGACGGAATTTGTGCTGAAGAAAAATATGATGGTGAGCGCGTGCAGATTCATAAAAAAGGAAAGAAGGTTTGGCTTTTTTCACGGCGTATGGATAATATCACTTTGCAGTTTCCTGATGTTGCTGCTGCGATTGTTAAATTGCGTGGCGATTTCATAGTCGAAGGTGAAATTGTCGCGGTAACAGATGGTAAATTGCTTGATTTTCAGACACTGATGCAGCGGCGTAGAAAACATGATGTTGAGCATTATTCTAAAAAAATTCCTGTTGCGGTGTTTTTGTTTGACGTGCTGTATTATACACAGAGTTATCTTCATGAGCCTTTGTTGAAACGACAGGCTGCTCTGAAGAAAATTGTTGGACGAGAGACGAAGCAGCTCATTTATGCTCGTCATATCTTTACAAAAAACGCTGATGATATTGAAGATTTTTTTCTCCAGTGTCTGAAGCGCGGTACTGAGGGCATTGTTGCAAAGCATGTTACTGGCACGTATCAAGCAGGAACGCGAGGATACAACTGGATAAAATGGAAAAAAGATTACATGAAAAATATGCGCGATACTTTTGATTTAGTTATCGTCGGAGCTTTTTTTGGCAAGGGAAGCAGAGCAGGAAGCTATGGGGCAGTGTTGTGTGCATGCTATAATACCAAAAAAGATGTGTTTGAGACGTTTTGCAAGCTTGGTTCAGGATTTACTGAAAACCAGCTTAACGAATTGCCCAAACTTCTCCGAAAGCATACGACTGCAAAGCCAGTACATGTTGTTGTTCATAAAAATATGAAACCTGATATATGGTTTGAGCCAAAGATTGTTGTTGAAGTGACGGGCGCTGAGATAACAAGAAGTCCGTTGCACAGCTGTGCTGAAAAAAACGGTGTCGGATTGGCGTTGCGTTTTCCTCGACTCTTGCGGTTTAGAAACGACAAAAAAGCTGAACAGGCAACGACGACGAAAGAGATTGAGGGGATGGTGTGATTACTCGCAGAATTACTGGTAAAACTTCACTCTTGGAACTTGTCGGAGTTTTAAAAGATGATGAAGTCAGTGAACTTAAACATAATATTAAAAACATACGAAAGAGACTCCGTAGTCGTGTGCAGTCTGTTGCGGGAAAAATATGATACAACTGTCTCCTTGATTTTTTCTTCCTTTCGTAACAGCAGTGACTGGGAGTTCATATGATAAACTTGCAATCATTTTTCCGCTTCTGCAATCAGTTTTCCAATCTCGTTAATTCTATCTGCCTGTAACGTAACACTCGATAATCTTTTTTCCAGGAGTTGCGGCAGTACTGCTTTGAGTGGCGTCAGAAAAGACATTGTCGTTTCAATTTTTTCTTTTGTGCATTTCTCGATGACTTCGTATACTAATCTTAACACAGCAGGATGAAGCGGATTGTATGCAGTGAGCATTCTTGGGTTTGTTCTCTCTGCGACAAGCGTGTATTGTGTCAAATCATTCATTCCTATAAACGCCAAATCCAACCCCTCTTCAATGAATTCTTCTATCTGTAATGCAGCAGACGGCGTTTCAAACATCGAACCAACCTTGATATCTCTGTGCGGAATGATTCCATGCTTGCGCAACATGCGTTTCGCTTCTCTGTATTCGGAAACATCTCTCACTAATGGGTAGATAATGCCAATATTCTTGCATGTTTTCAGCACATCAGCGATAGCGTCGTATTCAATGCGCAATAGTTCTGGCTGTTGCAGCTCTCTGATGATGCCGCGCCAGCCCAGCAGCGGATTAAACTCTTTTTTTTCTTGTGCACCTTCAAAATAAGCGAGCTCATCAGTTGGAATGTCCATCGTTCGTATCCATACTGGTTTTGGCGCAAATGCCTGTGCGATTCTTTTTATCCCCTGAGCAAGAACTTGTCTCAATTCATTCTGTTTTTTCTTTTTTACAAAATAATCATAGGGATGCTTTCCTGTTGCTTCGATAATGAGGTTGGTACGCAATAATCCTACACCATCAGTATTCAATGCTGCCGCTTTCTCTGCAATTTCAGGGATGCTGAGATGAAGATATATCTTTGTCTTCAACTTGTACTGCAAGGGCAAATGATGCTGGTATTCTTTTATCTTTTTTCTGCCGGTGAAAATGTTGCCAGTCATTCCGTTTATCGTCACTTCTGTTCCTTCTTTGAATGACTTTTCGCTTAAAACACACGGTTTCCAACATTCTTTTAGATATGATACTGCATGGTCTGCTTCGTGTCCTGCAATAATAAAACCAGAAGCTTTTGATGCAGCACAGACCAGTGGAGGAGACAAATATTCAGCGTAGACAATATCTCCCTGTTTCACTGAAACTGCGTCTGCTTTTGTTGTAACGTACTTTATTCTTCCATAAGCAATGCCCGGGCTTACACCGTTCATTCGTTGCACGTTTTTCCAGCGTTCTGTCGCAGGCATAGTTTAGCTAGTTCATTTGATGTTAATGCACGATCGTATATTGCAAATTCGTCAATGCTGCCTCTGAAGTCACGGTCGCTGTCCCCCGGCTGACCAGCACGACCTGCGGTTCCGAAACGTAATGTTCCCCATTTATCCCGCTTTATCGCGCTCGATGCAGTTGCTGTGCCCCGTGAAACTGTATCTATAACCAATTCTGCGGTCGGTTTCGTATTGGCGTTTCTGACGATTATTGCTATATGTTGCCATTCTCTTGTATTCATTTCTGTTGATACTTTCAAGTTATGCTTGTCGTCTCCAACATAAAATGTGAGCTTGTTAATCCTGTAATTGCTCATGCCTATCTCATCTCCAAGCGAGAGATGCATCTCCTGATGCGGACCCCATCCATTGCCGGCGTTTTCTGCACGAGTTTCCTTGTCTTCATCGCCTTGCCATAAAATGTGCGCGCGTTTCAGTAAATCTCCGGGCTTGAGCCACAGAACTATAGTAAATTCGTTCAAACTCTGAAGTCTCTTGTCGGTGAGAATAACAATGTCGTTGCTTCCATCAAAGTTCCATGCGTTGTTGATTTTGCCGAGCAATTTGGTTGTCTTGCTTGCTCCTTTTGAGTAGGATATTATTTTTTCGTCTTCACTCGTCTCAGTATCCATTGTTAAATGATAGACTGGTTCGGGTAATACTATCTTTGTGCCCGTTGGTGTGACTGTCGCGGACGTTTGTGCAGCGGGAAGAGGACTTACTGGTTTTGGTTGTGCTACTGGCTCGGTAATTACTGGCGCAGTTGCTGGCTCCTCTGTTGGTAAAGATTGGACTGGTACGTCGGACGTCGCTGGCTTTTCGGGCACCTGAAGCTGAATGCAGCCAGCAATGAGTATTACTAAAAATAGTGTAACCAGTGGAATTATCTTCATCATCTCACCTTCTTTTTGAGGAAATAAAGATGGACTTGTATTTAATAGTTTTGGGTGTATTCTCAGTCACCAAAAATATTATAAGCTTCAGACAATCTAAATAGTTTATGAACCCTGATGCGATTGCAAAGCTCATTGTTGAAAAAGGACTGAAAAATGTTAACCTATCCATGTTTACCGATTCGGAAAAGAAAAGTATTCTTCAGGAAGCTGCAGAAGTCTTTTTACGACAGGGCAAAACTGCTGACCTGCTCGAAATTCTTGAATATGTCGACCTCAAGAAATTTGCTGACATGATGCGTCCGCTTGCTGAAAACTGCGTTGAACAAGGTGAATACAAAAAAGCTGCGCAGATATATGAGAAAATTGGCTATGGCGAACTGGCTGAATTTATTCGTCTCAATTTTGTGCAATGAAATTGTTATCTGAAGATTTCTTTTTGCAGGACGCTGTTGATGTTGCGCGACAATTGCTTGGTTGTGTTATTTCTTATGATGGATGTTCTGGTGTCATCGTCGAAACCGAAGCGTACAAGAATGATGCTGCGAGCCATGCGTTCAGAAGAACTGCTCGAAGCGAAATTATGTTTTTGACGTCAGGTTGCTGGTACATCTACTTTGTTTATGGTATGTATCACTGCATGAATATTACAACCAATGGCATCGGACAGCCCGGAGCAGTGCTGATTCGTGCGCTTCAACCTTTGGAAGGGATTGATATCATGAAGAAAAGAAGAAAGACGGACGATGTTTATAACTTACTTTCTGGTCCGGGAAAAGTATGCGACGCGTTTGGAGTCGATAAAAAACTGAATGGAACGACGGTGCATGGTGTTATGCGGGTTTTTGAAGGAAAATTGCAGCATGACATTATTGCATTGCCGCGTGTTGGCATTCGGGTTGCAACAGAACTTCCGTGGCGGTTTTGTGTGAAAGATAATAAGTTTGTGAGCAGACTATAAGTTTCATTGTGAAAGTGCTTCACGTTTGTTCGTGGTGTCGTGGAGCAGAAGGAAGGCGAGAAAAAACGTTACGTTTTATTTTTTTTCTTCCTGAGGTAACAGCAGTGACTGGACAAACTTGAATATTATCAACATTCTCACGTAACTTGGCATTATCGTCTTTTTTGTATCATTTTTTGCGTAAGTTTTATATTTTAATCGACGGGTGTCACACCTTATGGCTCTTGAGGATCTCACTGAAGAAACTGTTGTTGAAGGCATATCAAAAGTTGTTGGAATTTGTCTTGACAAGCCTCGTGTAAGTGATGGTCCACGCATTCTCAATTACCTGTCGAATTACTATAAAACTAATGGACAACGAGTGAAACTCGATGATGTAAAAGACGTGTTGGAGCTCGGCGTAATTAGCTACTTGGCAATGCGAGATATCATGCAAGCCAATCAAGAGCTTGCAAAAAATGAAAAACGGCAGATGCTGGCAATGCTTGTCGGCAATCTTGTTCTTGGTGGTGGCGGTGCATATGGTTATGCAGTCACGAGTAATTCTGGCTATTTACTTGGTGGTGTCGCTCTTATTACTCTTCTGGCTGCTTATGTAGTTCACAGAACAGCTCAAACTGAACAACGAAATATCCTCACAAGTGCTGCACCGAGTTTGTTTGTTCCTCCTACCAGCATGAATGAAGCCCGTGCGTTTTATTCATCGATTCCCAATGAAAAATTTAAAGAATTGCTGGATAGAGGAATTGAGTCGCATACTGCCGAATTAAAAAGACAAAAGTACTTGTGATGGCAGTTTTCTGTCTTTTGCTTAAGTTTTCGGTGTGCACATAGCAAAGACGACGAAAAATATTTATAGTATAAAGAATAAAGTGAAGAGTATGATGCGTCAGGTTCTTATGTACAAAGGTGAGGATGGGTTTTGGGTAGTGGAATGTCCGAGCCTTCCTGGTTGTGTTTCTCAAGGAAAAACGAGAGAAGAAGCCATAGTTAACATAAAAGAAGCTATCGAGTTATACGAGGAAACACTCAAAGAAGATAACATCCCGCTTCCACCAGAAAAATATGAAGCGCTTGCAGTTGTTGTGTAATGACTAAACTTCCCATTATTTCTGGTAAAGAAACTGTGGCAGCACTTTCTAAAGTTGGTTTTTATATACGATGTCAAAGTGGCAGCCACATTATTCTTCGTCGAGATAAGCCTTTTGCACAGGTTGTTGTTCCGAACCATAAAACAATCGATAGAGGAACTCTCCACTCGATTTTGCGTGGTGCTGGATTGTTAACAGAAGATTTTTGTACATTGTTGTGATTTTTCTAAGACAATCATTAAATACTTCTTTTTTTTCCTTCCTGTATGCTTCAACGTCTCGTTGCACCATTTCGCACATCTGCGTACTTTACTGTTCTTGCAGCTGAAACATTGACATGGATTTTATTGGGTGCTGGAATTTGGTTCGCAGCTCTTCAGTTGAGAACGGCAGCTCAGGAACTCACTGCAGGACAATCGTCCGAAACGTTTCAAAACTATTTGTTGTCACTACCTCCTGAACAGCTTGCTGCTTTTGCAGGTGAACTGAAAGCTTTTGTCATCCAATTCTTTGCGCTCGTTGTTGTTGTGCCGATTGCTCTGTTTCTTGTTTTTGCAGTTAGCCGGGCAGTGGTATGGCACTTGCTTGAACAAAAAGAATGGCATGTCCGTTATCGACGATGGATAGGCATGAGTCTTATTGCTGTTGTGCTTTTTGTAGTGACCTTTGCTCTTTACGGTGTCTTAAAACTCATCTTTGCGTCATTTTTAGGAAACACGCTACTTGCAATCGTTAATGTTTTGCTTCTCTCTTTTTTATGGTGCGGTTATCTTATCGTGAAGTTTACTGCTTTTTCGTTCTTCATGAAGCATGATGTCATCTGGTCAAGCTGGGGACACGCTTTTGCGCAGCTGAAATACCGACGGAGTCTCATTGTTCTTGGAAGCGCCGTCGCTCTTCTGATAGTGTTGCAGATTGTTCAATATCCTTTGGGTTCATGGTATTTCGTGCATCCGATGGGTGCTATTGTTGTTCCTCTTGTACTGCTGTTGCTCTTTGTGACATGGCTGCGATTGTTTGTAGTGAACGACAAAGCGATGTAAAACTGGAAACAAATGTTTATAAATCAATGAAACTTCTTTTCTTTCAGAATAAGAGGGGTAGAATGAGAAAAAGAGGACAGGTTACGTTATTCATTATTCTTGGTGCCTTGCTGCTTGTCGGACTGCTTTTATTTGTTGTATTTCGAGAACGTATCACGTTGTCTCAGATTCTACCCGACCGCATATTTCCAACAAAGACTGGAACAATCCAGCGTTTCATCGATGGCTGCATTGAAGCAGTGGGCACTGAAGGACTTACGTTACTTGGTGCGCAGGGAGGGTATATCGAACTACCGGATGACATTGAACGCAACTGGCAGGCGTATATTGACACAGGAATAAAAGTTCCGCACTGGCATTATAATGGCGAAAACAGAATTCCGAGTTTTGTTGTCATGGAAAACCATCTCAACAGATACGTCAATGACAATTTGCGTGCGTGTTTGAATAATCTTGCAGAGTTCCAACAGCAATACACCATTATCGAAAAAGGAGATGTGACAACAACGACGCGCATTCAGGATGAAGATGTTGCTTTTTTAGTTGAATATCCGCTTGAAGTGCGCGACAAGGAAGGAAAGAAGATTACCGACATTGAGGACTTTCGTGTTGAAGTTTCGTTGCTGCTCAAAAAAATGACTGAAGTCGCTACGTCTATCATGAGCAAAGAAGCAGAAACGATGAAATTTGAACGACTTACAATTGATTTACTTTCTCTTGACTCTGATATTCCTACGTCAGGAACAGATTTGCAATGTAACAGGAAGCAGTGGGTTGTTTCTGAAGTGCGGGAAAAATTACAAACATTGCTTCGCAGAAATCTTCCCACGGTTCGTGTGGATTTTACCTCTTATCTGCCTATCCCTCAAGATCAACCCTATGTGCAGAGTCACTATGTCTGGCCGGTGACTGAATTTCAGTACAATGATATTTCTGTCGGTTTCACTTTTGTAGAGCAGCCCTTTCATTTTGCTGTCCGACCACGTTCCGGTAATCTATTGAAAAGCAATCAGCTCAAAGGACAGGAGCTTGCGTCGTTTGTCTGTTTGCAGCAGTGGAACTTTGTTTATGATGTTGATTATCCTGTTTTAGTCAGTGTTGAAGATAAGAAGCACAATTATGTGTTGAATTTTGGATTTATTGTTCGTGTGAAAAACAATCGTGGCGCACGTGAGCCGACGCCTACAGAGATTGTTGCGTTTGATCCGATAGAAGCTGATGGGCAGAAATATTGCGAGAATACGTATGGCGGCTATCATGTGACAGTGAAGACGTATGATAACGTGTCGGATCCGACATTCGGAGAAACTTATGATTCAGTGAATGACGTTGATGTTTCGTTTACTTGTTTGCGTTATACGTGCACGGTGGGAAAGACGAAATATACTCAGGGTGGTGTAGAAGCATCTGTTGGAAATATTGTGCCAAGCTGTGTGAATGGCGTATTGAAAGCGACGAAAGAAGGTTTTAAACCTGCACAACAGTTTTTTACACCAAGTGCTGATGATACAATTTCAATCTATCTCACGCCTTTGAAAGTATTGCGTGATTATAAAGTGATGAAGCGTGTTGAACAAAATGGTGTTCTGCTTCCTGCACGTGCATTGGACAGCGACGAACAGGCGTTTATTACATTGCGTTATGTCGTGAATAAAAGCGTGATGCATGAAACATGGGGGATTTATCCTGCGGGACAAAAAGAACCACTTGAGATGCTTGCGGGAGCGTCATTTCCTGTTGAGCTTGAAATTTATGTTATGAAAGGAACGAAAATCACCGGCGGCTATGTCGGAACGTGGAAAGCGGAATGGGCAGAGCTTCATGATGCGAAGAGCATTGAGTTCCAAGTTTTGTCTGCATCTACTGCTGGTGATGACGAGCTTGCAGTGTTTTTTGGCTCTCTATCGACAAAGCAAGAACAGTTGAAACCGGTGATACGATGATACCTTCACTTAAAATAATTACGCACGCCTCCTCTGTGGCGGCAGACGGTCAAAGCTTTGCTTTGCCCTACTTCGCAAATGATTTTCCCATACTTTGTATGGAAAAATCATCTTCACTCAGTCTGCGCCACGGAGGCGTGCTAACTGAACAATGAAAACGACGACAAGAATATTTAGTGTACTAATGCTCGCGTTAGTTCTAACTCTCCCTCTTGTCGACGCATTGAGCATTGCGAACGTTGCGGTTACTGATGTCACGGACAAAAACGCTCGCGTCCAATGGACGACGGATGTTGCTTCGGACAGTACAGTTCGTTTTGGTGTTACTGGTACTGCAGGACTTGAGTATGATTCAAATCAAGTTACACAACACAATGTTCTGCTTCATGGATTGCAGGCGGGACAGCAATATCAACTCTCGGTTGGTTCAGCAGCAGGAGCGCAGCAAGCAACTGATGACAATAATGGCGCATTTTATCGTTTTGCAACGGCTGCACAAGACACGTTCTCACCATTTTTAGACGTTACCGTTCCTGCTATTGTAAATCGTGCGCGTATTGATGTTCGTGGCAAAACAGAAGATGACGCTGAGGTTCGACTCATTGTGAACGGGCAGTTTTTGAGACGGATGATTCCTGCTGATGGAAAGTTTGAGTTTTTGCGCGTTCCGTTGGCTGCTGGAGAATCAAATACGATTGATATCACTGTGCAGGATACCGCAGGCCAAATCAATCAGGCATCTTTTGTTGTTCAGGTCGATACAAAAATTCCTGAGATAACTGCTTCGTTGCCTGCAGTGGTTGGCGTTTCATCATTTGCTTTACATGCAACAGTGAGTGAAGAAGCACAGGTGACGGTGAACGTTGACAATCAAAGTCTCTTTTCTCAAAAAACAGCTGTTGTTGATGTTACCATTCCTCTGGATGACGGCGAGCATGAAATTGTTTTGACTGCGACGGATGACGCTGGCAATGTTGATACTCTTCGGCATGTGATTGTTGCGGATACGACACCACCTGAGATTAATGATGTCAAACCTCTTGAGAGAACTGCGTTTTACTATGAAGGAAAAGCTACTGATACGGTGCGAGGAATGACAGAACCGGGCGCTCGTGCGTATATGTTGGTTGATACTAAAGGGACGGGATTCAGCTTGCCGGGTGGATTGAGTGCGGTGTTTAGCACTGGTGGTAGTCAGCTGACAAGTAATCAACTGAAAGAAGTTACTGATAAAGCGCAGTATGTTGTGAATGCTGCTGCGGACGGAACTTTTGAATTTAAAGATGTCAATTTTGAACATCCTGGTTTTGGACTTGAAGAGACTGCACCCGAAGAGATTCCATCTGGAACTAAGATTGAAGAACAGCGTGGCTCGACTGATGTCAACGAGAAAAATGTGCGTGTTCTTATCGTTGTTGTTGATGCGGTCGGATTAAGTAACAGTCGTTCGTATTCGGTGAACATCGGAACGTGTTTCAGCGGTTTTGGCGTGAGCATCGGCGTCTTGCCTGAGTACCAAGCCCCCAGTTTGTTAAGTCCGAATCGTTTGGATACCGGGACAGAAATCGTTTCGTTTGTGCTGAGTACAGAATATAAAGGAAGCGCGCAAAACAATAAACTTGACCCGAAAGCGAAGGTGCGCGATGATGATTACTATCAAATCACTGACGTGACGTTGCAGCCATTATGTCGCGAAAGTCCCTTTTTGGAGAGTCACGAAAGCTATCAGTTTGCGTGTCAAATTATTGGTCGGCGTCCTGTGCTGAAACGTGCAATTAACGTTGAACACAGCAACTGGTATTTCCGCTATAATCTTGGAAGTTCGGATAAATTCACGAAGTTTGATGAAGAATTCTGGAAAAAAACATTGAATAATGAACTGCGCTTTCCGTTTGAAATAACAGTGAATTTTGATGAAAAGCTGCCGGGCAAACAACCAGAGTCCAAGTCTGTCAAACTCTGTCGGGATGTTGTTTATTTTGTTGATGTGCCGGTTGACCCGCGCAAAGTGTTGCCCGATGGATTATTGCATGACGCACAGAAATTAACGAATCAGACGATTAAATTGCTGAATGACATCATTCCGACGGTTGAGAAAATCACACGATACGCAGGCATTGGTTGTTTGGGAAGTTTTGGGTTGCGGACTGTTGTGCAGGTGTACCGACGGTTTATGCAGCGGTGGGAGTCTATCAGTTGTCGTGGGATAGGTGGAGTGACGAGTGTTGTGAAAGGTGGCAAGAATAATTGTCCTATTCAGAATGATGATCAAATTGATAATTGTTTTTTCATCGCTGACGATGGGAAACCTCCTTATCCTGATGGTTATCTTGGTACCCTTTCGAGCTGGCAATGCTCAAAAGTTAAGGATACTAGAGATAAAGATGACAAGCCTGTAGAACGTGGAAAAGATGTAAAAATAGATATTGAGAAGAGTGAGGAAGCAAAAAAATATTTCAGTGGTACGATTAACGCATGGCAAACTGAAATGAAGCTGTATCAGCTCTATCGCTATATCTGTGATCGTGCGTTCTGTCATTCTGCGCCTGCGAAATGGACACAAGACAAAAGTTTGGTATATATCCAGAAGAAAGAGTATGAACAGCGAGACTGTCCTGCGCCGGCGACGCGATACTTGAGAGAAGTGAAAAATTGCGAAGAAGAACTTCTGAAAAAACAGGGTCTGCTGGATAAGAATTTTCTTGTTACCCGAAGTGACCTCCTCGAAGGGGGTGCCAGTTGTTATAGATTAGACAATGCAATTTATGTTGTTGACAAAAAACAAACGCCAGTAAACGAAGAGAAATATGCAATTCTTACCCGTGTTGACACCAAAAGAGGTCTTGCTACATCTAATCAGCTTGAGTCGCAGCCGAGCGAACTTATTGCTGTGCCAGAAGCTGGACAGTGGAGAACAGCGGACACGAAAACCTGTAAACAAACCTGCGACGGTATTTTTGGGAGAGATAAATCTGAATATATCTGCGATGCAAGTGTTCTGAGTAAAGAAACACCACAACGTCCTATCGGTGAGAAAAATGCGTGGTTTGACACTGCAACAACGATGGACTGCTGGGCGACACCTCCCGGGCGAAGTCCTGATGGTAGTGGTGTTGCTCCCGGTACAAAGAATTTTGATACTCAGTATCTAAGCAATGATTGCTTCTGTCGGGAAGCGAGCAAAGCGGAAGAGAACAAAATCCAAACTGAACAGAAAGGAGCGAAGCAGGCAGGCGCAGATAAAGGTGGTTTTGGTAGCCTTGGTACCGAAGAGGATGATCCAGCAGCTTCGGATGAGAATCCAGGAGAATGGCCGTGGAACTATCGCGAATGGCGTATCTATGAAGAAAGTGGGCATCACGGTGGCATTTATTATCCGACCAATAGATATTATGATAGAAGAGATTTTTCTGCTGCGTTTGGACAAAACTATTTACTTGATTACGTTTTAAAAGAAGATTCAACGCCCATCGTTAGCCATCGTGAACTCATCGGAACATTTCAAACTGTCTGTTTGCCGGGTATTCGTTCGCGATTAGTCACGCTGCGTAGCTTGCTCATTGGATTCCAGCGTTGTCTCAAAGAGGTTGAAACGACAGGCAAAGCTGATGCAGGTGTATGCAAAGAAATTTTCTCACAGCTTGTATGCAATCTTGCGTATAAAGTGTTTACGTTGTTCCAAAATCAATGTATTCCGGGCTCGGTGGACAAAGACTTTGGACTGACTGATTATGATGCTATGGAAACTTTCTTCAAAACGGGAAGCGAAGCGGTCACAGATACGGCTGAGAGTATGACAAAAGAAGTCCATGATGAATACGGCAATGTACAACTCGATCAGTTCCTCAACGGCGGCAGTGAAGCACTGATGAAAAAAGTGTGTCTTGCTGCATTTGGTATTGAGACTGGCTTCGATTTGGATTCATTCCTTGATTCTGCATATTCAACATCGCTTGATACGAGTGTCGGCGTGTTCAGCAGCGAAGGTGGAGTGGGTAGGAGAGAATATTTGAGCTTTGACCCTGCAACGCGGCAAAGTATTTTTGAGTATCGAGCAGCGTGGCTTATATTGCCAGGCTGTGCATTGCAGAACTATCAGCTTGAGCTTGTAGCGATAACTGCAAAAGAGGACGCACAGTTTTCAAATACTGAATGTAATGCGGTCAATAACAAAGAACAAGGAAGTAATGGCTGCGATAATTATAATGGGGATGTTGAGAAAAGAACGTCGTTCTATGGTGGACGACCAGTACAGCAGGGCATTTATGTTGACCAGAACAAAGCGATGAATGTGCCAAGTCAGTATCGTTATGACCATATTAAAGTGACGTTGTATCCGGACAAGCAGGATGCAGCAAAATGTTTCCCGAAAGGAAGTGTTGTTGGAAATGCTGGTGTGTTCTACTTCCCAATTCATGATGCAACGCCACGTGATTTATTGCAGTGTAAGGTAGAGCCAACAGGTGGCATATTCTTATGTTCGTTTGGCGATGACCAGGGAGTTGGACAAGCATGGCTGCAATCAGTTGAATGTTATGACAGCGATACTGCGTCGTTCAAAAGATGTGACAGAGTCGTGTTTTCTGCTGAAGATAAGGATGAAATACGTATCCGTGCGAATGTCTTTAGTTCAGGAAAGAAAATGTGTTTGCGGGCGTATGTTGAACCGCAGAACCATCCAAGGTTGCCTGTTGCTGGCAATGAGTGGTGGGATGTGTTTAGTGCGGGTGAGCCGGGGATAACGCCGATGGACTTGCCGATGGTTACACCAATTACACAGGAGTATTATAATGGAAGGGCAGGGCTGGGGATTGAATTATTGACGCCGGATGCGTCGCGTATACGGTGCTCTCTCGTGCCAAGTACAACGGATGATGGCTCCGTTAGTGAAAAAAATGGCGGTCCGATTGTTCTTTTTACATTTGAAGCTGTTGAAGGCAAACCTGGCTCATCCAGACTCAATGTTCAAGGAAATGTGCATGTGAGTGCAAAAGGATCTTCCCAAGAATATTCAATTGATAAGTCAGGATATCTTGTTAATAAAAAAGGTGACCGCGCTGAATTGAGGCGAGAGGAATTCACCCCCATACGATATGTTGTTTATGGTTATGGTGCCACAAATATTTTTGGTGATCTTCAAGGAGAAAACAAAAGAGATTCCTGTATCGTGCGGACATTTGCGTCACCTGACAAAGTAGTCAATGAACAGAAATGGCCGTTACACCTTGAATTGTTCTACCCCAATGA
>C687J35174_10007753_pt1 | contig 13765 bp, 10 predicted proteins | sample RifCSPhighO2_01_FD_35174 | JGI IMG/M metagenome (IMG submission 35174) | reverse complement strand
TTCCATAAAGAAGACAATAATTTAAGCGTTTAATACTTACTGGAAGCTCTCGCCCTATGGCAAGACCATAGGGTATAACGATTAATGAAAGAAATCATGGGCATTATACCTAATTTTTCTAATCTCTCTATTTCTTCTTTTAATTCTTGAAATTTTCTATGAATTTTTGTTATAAGGAAAAAGTCATGCCCATTCTCCTTTGTCTTTAAAAATGAATATTCAAGAAGCTCTTCTCTTCCAAGTCTTATTTGAGTAAAGGCTTGGTCTTGTTCAACATACGAGATTTTTCTTTTTACTTCTACAGGTTCTCGTGTTTGAGTCATTAATTGAACCTTGGAATTTTCTTTCTTAAAAATCTGCTTGGACTTATCTTTCAAAATGGAGTTCCCCCTCAATCGTTAAAACTCCTCTTTTTTTGTAAATCTTTTTTACTTTATTGGTGCATTTTTTACCAGAAACTAAAGATAAGATAAAACTATCTACATCACCTCTTAGACCTTTTTGGGATCTAGAGATTTTCATTTCGTAACCTAATTTTTGAATACAGGATAGTATTTAAATGTATCGGCAAGTAATCTTTAGCAACACCTCACTACGAATAGAAACATTTTAAAACACCTATTTCTTTGCCCTAATATGAAGAAAAGTCCATACAAGCACATAATAACTGTAAGAGTTCCTGATGCTGTTTATGAAGCTCTTATGAAAAGAGTTGCAAGAAAACAAGCTAAATATCCTAGTTACACTGATGCGGAGGCTATTCGTAAAGCCCTCGTTAAGCACTTAAAAGACAAAGGTCTTTTAGATAAAGATAAGAGTTATTTGTAAAAAACAACCGCAAGCTCCTCTTTGGGGAGAGGAGCAAGCAGTTATGTTGCCTTAGGGCAGACTACCCGAATATGATTATATTAACTCCATTACATCCAGATATCGGATTTCCATCAATATTAAATGTACATGTGAGATTCGATGCCCCTGTGAGAATAAAGTCAACTTGTGTGATATTAACTCTTTCATTAGATTGAGTATGAAAATTATGGAGATTTGAAAGAAAAGTTAAGGAGAGTAAAATGAGTGAATGACCAACCAATGAGTCAGCTATCACATATTTTTATAATGTCAATAACCAGCAAGAATTAAAATTTTACAAAAAAGAATTATTTATTGTGTGCATTACTTTTATATTTTCTCTTAAGCAGTAAATTCTCTGTAAATTCAAAATGTCTTTCAAACTTACCAGCACGTGAAGATTTCCTTATCAGGAAAGCAAGGCAAGTAATTATCACGGCCGCAGCTATAATCAAAGTCCATCCCGAGCCAATTCCTGAGCTTTCCATTATTGCATTTCCAGTCAGACGCAACCCAGTCAGCACAAATAAAAGAATAAACGAGCATCCCAATGCAGCAAATATCGAAGCGTGGCGAGTCTTTTTCCAGCGTAGATAATTATCATACTTTTTTTTAATCTCGGGAGAGAGGCTTTTATAATACTCGGTTTGCTGATAAGTTATATATCTGTGAAAAGAGGATGAAACTCTTTGCTCAATCCTTATAATTCTGTCAATTAAATCCATAGATAAAAATTTCTTCTTCTCGCCTGTGCTCATTTTTTTCAAGTCCTCATGTATCAATAGTTTATTGCTCATTTCTTTTTTTCCATTCTTGCCAGATCCTCCTTCAGCAGGGGAATCTGCCTTTCAATATCTCGAATTAACTCAGCAAATTTGACAGTGCGAACATGATAAATTCCCTCTGAAATTTTTCCGAGCCCAAAGTATTCTTTCTGTGCTTCCATGATTAGATTCCTTAATGTATCCTTCCTTAATTCAAGTTTTTTAATCTTTCTCTTTACCAGCCATTTTGAAATTTGCATACGATATGCTAAAAATAGCAAGAAAATTAAAGATAAAAATACAGCAATCGGTTTCCAATTTCTTTGAAAGAATCTTCCAACGCTATTTTTGGTTGCATCATAAAATAAATTTAGAGTTGTATGCGATGCTTTTATTTCGCTTATTTTACTATATCCTTTGTCAATTAGGACTAGTGCTTCATCATATCTTTCATTCTGCATCTCAAGTTCAATTTCGTAAAAGACTGTATTGACCTCGCTCATATTAATATCTGAAGTAAGTGCCTCATTGGCGAACCTCTTTAATGCAATATATTGATCAAGAGCATTGATAGCATCAGTATGTAGCTTGACAATTTCATCACACCGCAATAAAACACCCGAGAAATCACCAGTTTTGTTCTTCCCAGCTTCTATCATGATTTTCTGTGCATTGAATATTTGTTGTGCTGTATCCAATATCTCATTTATTCTTTTTGTGCTTAGGTTCTTTTCATGCATATCATCAAGTATTTTAAAAGAGCTATTTAAGCAAATACTTGCCTCATCATATGAGCTTGAATTGCCTAAAGCAAAAGCAGGATAGCTAAAGTATATCATCAAAGCTATAAAAACTAACACAATAGGTGCTGCTCTCATCTTTTCATCCCCATTTTTCTTAAGGCATGAGAGAAAATGCTATCAGCTGTCAAGGCTTTCTGTGCATCAAGGAAAGCAAGCTGCTCTTCTACTTCTGCAATCCTTTTTGAATAGCTTTTGAGCATATTCTCATAAACTCTTGTTTCAATTTCTCCATGCACCAAGTAATCTTCCTGAAGCTTCTTGACTAAGATGGTAATCTTCTGCTTTTCCTCATTAAGGGCTTTTTTCTTTCCCTGTACTTTAAGAAGATTGGCTATCCTACTTTCAACTCTTATCCTGTCCTCTATTGTTTCGCTCAGGCGCATTTCATATTGCTTCATAGCTTCATTATATTCTTCCATGGAGAGAGAATTTTTCTCAAAGCACTCCCTCTGTACAACTTTCATAAGTTCCAGCAGCAGTTTTTCTTCTTCAATCAAAATACGTCTCTTGCTCCTATAAAGCCTCAGTCGGACAAGATATGTAGAGCCAAAAGAAAGCAACAGCACCGCAAGCGCAGCCCCAGTACTCTTTCCAGGGTTGTTCTTTATCGTATAAAGAAGATTATACTCCCCCTTCACTTCAAGAGCATAAGTTAATCTTGCTTCCTTGAGCTTTTCCAAAGCGAGTGCATAGTCTCCTCGGTTGAAAAGTATCTCAGCAAGATAAAGGATCTTCTTTGTTTCAATGATGTTTATTCCTTTTTTCTCTGAGGCGGCTATTTCTTCATTCAATGAATCAATTATGCTCTTGGACTCAAATGCATTATCTCTTATTATTTTAGCTTCATTCACAATCTCTTTAAGTTTCACAAAATCATCTCTGGAAAATGCTTCCTGCGCAGATTTTTTCAATAAGCTAATAGAGTCAAGATTTAAAGCAGATGCATTCATTTCATCAAACATTGAATTTATTAAATCAATTGCTTCTTTGGCTTCATCCCTGCTGTACTCAAGTATGATGAGGGTCGTTGCCTTCTTCTCATAAACCCTTGTAATTGTCTGGTTACTGACCAAGTCTCCGCTTATATCAAAATAAATAGTATAATTTCCCTGTGAAAAATAACCTGGGGCGGAGATGCGTACAGTTATATTCTGCACAGCCCCTGGTTCAAGAGAATAGATTGTAGCAGGTAATAATTCAACATACTTCGCATTCGTCCCAGATGCTTTAATAGTTATATTTCTCATTATGAAAGAATATTTGTTTCTGATTTCAAAGGAAAATTCCTTGTCTTTCCCGCGTACTAATTCAAATGTTGCACTGCTCTTTTCGCTTAATGATTTGTCTCCCACACCACCTCCGCCTCCTCCACCCCCTGTTGAATCAGTGCTTCCTGTACTTGGAGCGCTGCAATCAGAATCATAAAAAGTAGTATTGCTAAGATATGAGCACCCAGCCCCACAAACACCATCTGTTATTGAGCAATATACAGTTATTTTCTTGCTTGTTGTCTTATTCGTTTCATCTGCAATACCTGTTTCATTGCTGCCTGTTGCAGAAAGGTAAACAGTATATTCTCCAGCAGTTACCTGCGAGTTAATCGATATATTCATATCAGACCTGTTAGTATAGAATGGAGATTGCTCCCTAGAAGATAAATTAACCATGAAAGAAGATAAATTTCCACCAATAATGCCAAAACTTGATGGCAACGTCCAATTCAGACTTATATTATATGCTTGACTATCACCTATATTGCTTACATATCCTCCAAGACTGAAATTAGAGCTTTGATTTACTCTCTCATTATAATTATCTATCACCATATCAAAATAAGGTCCTCCTGCAAAGCTTACAAGACTAAAGTTAAGTATCTTTGATACAGGATTTGCAGCGCCTGCTGCGAGAGTAATTGCAACAACATCACTTCTATTAGTCGGGGAGAAAGTGGCATTTATCAATATATTTCTTGAGCCCTTACTTGACTGATTAGACGCTATGATAAATGAAGGATAAACATAATACATGCCATCGTATTTAAGTCCAAGCCCTGTAGGATAAGGAGAATTATCAGTAATATAATCTACTGTTAAATTATAATCACCAGTATTGTTTATAGTTATATTTCCAATATATTTATTCTGGGAATACCTTCCAGTCACAGCAGAGAATCCGATAGAAGCATTCCAGCTGTAATCATAAAAAACAGATATATTGGTCTCATAGAATGCAAGAGCGTTTTCAGTATCATTAGCAATTATTCTAAATGTATAGTTACTTTCTTCTTCAGGAGTAAAGCTGATATTGTAAATAGTATAAATTCCTTTTTCACTGGTATTCATCAAAGTATAATTATTCAATGTCTCATTTTGCTTCCCCGCACGTAATATCAATGAATCAATATTGCTGTCAGTATCAGAAGCATTAACCTCAAATGTCAAAGTCACATTAGGGTCAATATCATCATCACTTCCAGGATTTATTGAAACACTTACAATTGCAGGGTCCGAATTTCCTTTTACAATTCTTGTCTCGCTTGCATTTGAATTCCCAGCTAAATCAACAATCGTAATATTATAATAATAACTCACTCCAACCACAAGACCAGTTTGATTATAAGTAAAAATATAATTTCCATTCCCAAGGTCAGCGATGCTTTCATTTGTGGTATTAAATATCTTAAGTGTTCCATTCCAATTCAAAGTAACATTTGCAAGATTAATATCAAATATACTCGCATTTATAATAAAGTTGGAACTTCTCCCAGTATTATTCGCAGGCGTCGGAGAAGTGAAATTTACAGTTGGGTAAGTTGTATCAATAATCAATGTACCATTGGCAGTTGTAAAACTATTTCCCGCAAGGTCAAACACCTGATAAAACCATGTATACACCCCGTCCGCAAGCCCAACCACAACCCCGACAACTCTATTTACCACATTCCCAACAAAGTCAGTTATCCAAGTTATATTTATCAGCGCCCCGGAAGAATTGTAAATATTAAGAGAAGCATTTCTTATCCCATTACTATCAGACAAGTTTGCAGTCAAATTAACCGTTCCAGTATTAGAGTATGTCCCAGAAGGTGGAGCCAACAAAGTCCCATTAGGAGAAGTCGTATCAACAGTAATTATCCTCTGGTCCGTACTGTTTTTGTTCCCAGCACTATCAACTGCATAAGCGGTGAAAGTATGCCCTCCATCTCCCAAGGAAGTAAAGTTATTGTAATATTTGATAGCGGAAGCATTGTAAAGCGCACCTATCTCAGAAGCCGAAAGGCTTCTGTTGAATACCATTACCTCGTCGATTGAACCATTAGAATACCATCCAGTGTTACCTCCAATGGTAAGAGGGTTACTAGAGGGAGTGCTATGAACATTTCCAGAAGACCAGTTTCCAGAGCCGACAAGCACCCCATTAATATATAAAAATGCATTAGTAGTGTTGAACACAGCCACACCATGGCACCAATTACCTACGCCCGAACAAGAACCAGTGATAGCGATTGGACTAGCAGCACTAGTATTTCTTATCTCAAAATAAAATCCATTTGAGCTGCTCAACAGCCCAGAATTAAATCCTAATCTTCCTAAAATTATCTTTTCACTACTGAAACTTGCAGGTTTCCACCATGCTGCTAAAGTAAAGGGCTGTGAAGATAAATTAAGAATATTTGATGTACCTGCCCGTGGAAGAGTAATACTGTCATTTATTCCATCAAACTCATAATCTCCGCCAAATTTCCCACTCGCATTAAACACCGGACATGTTGTTCCAGAACATGTCCCATTATTCCTTCCAGTATCATCAGCGAAGAAAGTCCCATTCCCCCGTTCTAGACGCCAATATCCAACCAAAGAATTATCAAAATCAACAAATGAATAATGTTCATAAGTATCATTGCTGCTTACATTAACAAAAATACTGTTCCAGTTTTGGTTTGTCCCATTCGCAGGCGTTGCACCAGTGAAAGAAACGCCAGGAAAGATAGCATCAGCTGTAAACGTCAGAGAAGAAGTGTTCACATTCCCAGAATCATCAACAGAAGTTGCAGTAATGTTCTGCACCCCGCTCAATCCCGTATATCCTCTCTGTAAGTAATACTGCGATGAATTGTAAAGCGCCTGGATTTCGGTCGCGCTGAGACTTCTATTGAATATCATCACTTCGTCGATGCTGCCGTTAAAAATTTCTGATGCTCCTACTCTCTTCCCAACTTGGAAAAGAGGACTAGTATAGTTTAATATCCCTAAAATATTAGTCCCACTGCTATTTATTCTATCAAAATATAAGGTTGCAGTACTACCATTATATATTAAAGCAACATGATGCCATAATAAATCACTAGTATTTCCTACAGTACTGCAAAGAAAGGAGCTACTTGTTGTATCAAATCTACATCCTATACTGCCGCCTGGATTTAAGTATATGTAAGATTGTTTGGCAGTATTGGATTGTTTTAACCCAATAACACCATTAAAATTATTGATTGGCGAGTTTGTCTTTATCCAAGCAGAATAAGTAAAAGAATTAGTAGTTGTTTCAAGACTTGCTGTAGAAGAAGAATTTATAATGTAATCATCCACCCCATCAAACCTCTGCGTCCCGCCAAATTTTCCACTCGCATTAAACGTCGGACATGTAGTCCCCGAGCATGTCCCATTATTCCCAAGTCCAGACCAATCCTTAAAGAAAGTGGCATTTTCCCCACTTTCGTTATTGAGACGCATCCAAAGAACAAGCCCATCGTTGAAGAAAGAATAAGTCTGATTTCCAGCATCAGAAATTGAAACATTTACGATAGGGCTTGCATTGACAACACTACCCTCAAGAGGCGAAGGAGAAATAAATGAAATAGTTGGAGACAAATCATCAGAAGACAAAAATATATTCATATTTGTAGAAAGATTAAATGATGTCGAGGCAGTCACAGCCCCCGTTTTAGTTGCATTTATCGTATAATTAGAATAATATGTCGATGTTGTTCCTCCAGAGCTGTCATTTGTCCGCGTATATTCAAGCAAAGTCTGCCGCGCAACTGCCCCAGAAGAATCACTCAAAGTCGAAAAGACAGTATTGCCATTCACATCATATCCAGAAACATTAACAGAATTGTAAGCATTCCCAGCACTGTTATTCATCAAAATGTCAGCGTACCACATCATATTTAATGTCCCATTCGCCCCCGCCGCCCAAGAGACATTTATCGGCGTCCCATCGGCGCGGGTAACGTTTGTGAAATTCCAAATCCCTTCGACAACAGTATTTGGGATACTAAATTCATTACTCCCACTTGTTCTAGTTACATAACTATTTTGTATTATTAAATTACCTTTATCTTGGAGCATTATGGGTGGGGTCCCAGTAATATTTGACCCTGAAAAGAAATTGGTTTGTCCACCAGTCGTAGCAGAAGTATATCTAATTCCCCCAATTATTGAATTATTGTAAAAGCTATTATTATTTACTAGATAATAAATAAGCAGCGAGTTACTTCCAGAAACCTTAATGGTATTATTTAAAAATATATTATTTTTAACATTGCTTCTCATATACAAAGCATAATAATTAGATGAATAAAACAAATTATTACTTATCACTGAATTCGAGGCATGTTGTGTTCCATCAACATATGTGCTTAAGTATAATGCAGAAGCAGTAGAAGTAGATGTTGTATTTACAAAATTATTGATTATGTTAGAATAATCGCCTGACCATATCCAAATACCAAGCCCACTCGCCCCACTCGTAGTTATATTATTCCCGCTAACATTATTATAATTACTGCTTGCAACATAAACCCCATACAAATTGCTTCCAGTATTAGTATTAATAGTACTATTAACAACAGAATTGCCCTGCCCATTATTATAAATATAAATGCCGTATCCTTTGCTGGAAGTAAGATTGGAATTGCTGACCATAGAATTAGAGCTATTAATTAGAGAAATACCATCTCCATTCAGCATGGTCACATTATTATAAGTCACATTTGTGCACCATGCACAAATTATTTGTCCATAAGTAGAGCTGTTGATATTTGATATAACTGCATTATTCAGATTGAATGAGTAATTAACGGGCAATCCTTCTGCTAAATTCGTAGAGTCAATAGATTGATTGAAATGCGCAAGCGTTGTGCCGGAAATTGCATAACCTATTCCTTGAGAAGTATTGACCCGATTACCAGATAAGGTATTATTTGAAGTGGCATAAATATATATCCCAAAAGGACGGCTGCTTCCGACAGTATTAAATAATAGGTTATTAATAATTATGTTATTAGGTGAATTAATATAAATTCCATAACTATCACCACTCATCCTTAAGTTATTGTTGTTCGCAGTATTAGTAGAGCCACCATCAAACGTTATTCCTGCTGCATTGTTACCAGAAGTCGTGAGAGTATTATTAACCACATTAATTAAGGACACTCCCAGGACATATATTGCTACTGCATTACTAGAAGTAGTTATGTTATTATCTACAAGCAGATTAGAATTAGAATTTGTAATAATATAAATTCCATATGAAGCAGCTCCTGATGTTTTGATAGTGTTATTTTGTACAGTCCCATTTCTTGCATTTGTGAAATAAATACTATATTTACTGCTCGTCGCCGCACTTCCCTCCGTTATTATCGCATTCTTAATTATAGTAAAATTATACCCAGTAACATTAACACCATACCCCAAAGTTCCATTAGCACTATAATTAACCGTATAACCCGCGCCATCAAGAGTTATATTATTAGCAAGTATTGTGAAACACGTGCTGTTGCTCGTTACATTGCTGATGAGTGTATAAACAGCATCAGTCGTGTTTAAAACGCCGCAATCATTGACGCTCTGCGTCAGAGTACCATCATCGGTATAAGATTCTATCCTTATATCCATAATCTCAATCAGGCTCTTATTGAGACTGATGTTTTTATCAATGTCTGTTTCATTTTTATCAATGACCGATAGATTGCTCTCTCCAGATGTCTCATTTCCGTCATAAATTGTTTCATTTTGCCCGAGGGTTAGGTTAAATCCTGTGCCATTCCAGAAAGTTTGATTACTTTCTGTTTCAGTAATGTTATCTGCACCAATGCTTCCCAGCAGAAATATGAATAAGACCAATGCGATTATGCTGATGCTTCGCAGCTCTGACTTCCTACCGCTAATAAGCCTTCTTGTATAGTTCATTTTATTTTTTGCCCTCCTCTTTTATCAATAACTTCCCAATATCCGCCCTTATCGGGACCAATTCTTTTTAGTAATCCTTTTTCTTTCAGTTTATTTAGGTTAACTTCAATATTTTTTTCACCATTCTTTTTCACGCCATTTATTGTATAAATAAATACTAGAAAAGCTATATAAACATTGCCACATCATGCTTTAAAGAGGATAAAATGATAAAAGATGAAAAAGAGATTATTGAAGTATTAAAAAATAGGGTCTTGCAAAAATCTGAGATTGATGTTTATTTTTGTATATTAAATATACAATATCATACATTAGTTGAAAATATGCAGAAATTTTTTAACGTTGCTTGAAACAGTTGCGATTAGATTGATAACATCAAACTCAGTAATATGATGTCTATGTAAGAATAAAATTCCCCTTCAATATTCTGTTAGGATAAACAATAAATCCATTTTTCTTTATTTCAAACTCAACCATCTTTCTATCTATGTCGGAGCCCCTCATTTTAAGAACCTCAATAGCCCTCTTCCTGGCCTGGCTCTTGTAAAAGACATTGTAAAGAACAATTATCCCATCGGACAAGAAAGAAACAGCCTCTCCCTGCTCGACAAACGTATTGCCCACATGCGTAGGATTTGCAACTTCCCTGACTAAAAATGAAGTCATCTTATGCCCCTCAAGATATCTGAATAGCTGCTCCATATATATTCTGAACCTGCTTTCTTCTCCTGAAAAAGCAGACGATATGCTTGAAAGAGAGTCAATGAGTACAATATCCGGCGTGAATCCTGCAGGAATCAAAACTGGCTGGACATCAACCAAAAGCTCTTTTTTCGCCTCGGATAAGAGGGCCTCAACACTCCTTGCAATGTCAAGTGCATTGAATCTTTTTATATAGAACAACCCCTTTTTTTCATACTCTTCAGCATTGAACCCAATTTTTTTAAGATGATTCCTAAGACGCGATTCTGGTTCCTCAAAACTCATATAAAGAACTTTCTGCCCGCGTGCACATAAAGTTTTAACTATACTTAAACAAAAAATAGTTTTTCCACTTCCCGGCCCGCCTTCAACCAGGACAACACTTCCAACAGGAATGCCTTCTCCCAAAAGAGGATCAAAACCATTAATATGGGTCTTAATAAATAGCGGCTCAGCATTATCATCTCTATTAATCTTTTTCACAGCCTTTTTTTTCATACTACTTCAAGTTATAAGCGGCTTAAAAACTTTCCTAAAATAGTATTTTGGAGGGGGTATCCGATTATTGTAACGAAAGAGACAAGCGTAGCCATTTTACTTATGAAATGGACGAAATTGCTTTGCAAAATAAAGATCGGACATCATTAAATAATGCCAAGCGTTTTAATGAATCTTTAAGGAAGATTCTCAATAAATAAAAGAGATTGTTGCCCATGGCAAATTGGGGTGGAAAATCCTACTAATAGACGCTAAAAATAAGAAAATCTGCGATTTTGCCCATCTGCATATATGCTATTGTTGCCCATGGGCAACTTTTAAGACTTTTTTATGATTTTATCCAATTGTCCTTTCAGACTTCTTGGATCTAAAACTTTACCAAGCTTTTTGTATTCTTTAACCAAGTGCTTACTTGTAACTACGAAATACCAGCCATTGAGATTTTGTTCATCTAGCACTGATTTTTTAATTTTAAACCTTCCTGGACTTTCAGGCATTGTTCCTGTTTCAATTTCAAATGCAAATCTTTTTTCATTAATCTCGCAGACTATATCTGGCATTTTTGTTGTAAAGAGTTCAACATTAATTCCTTTCCTTTTCAGATAGTCTGCAATATCATAAACAAAAAACATGTGAATAGGACTTTCATTGAATCTTGGCTTGAGAATGAAAGTTTCTTCCTTGTCTGAATTAATGCTATGATGTGAAAACTCTTGATAGCTTTGTCTGATAAGATATTTTATTTCATCTTCACTCAAGTCTTTTCGTTTATAGAACAATTTTCTTAAATCTACATTAATATGTTTCTTGGGTTTGTTCCAATTAGTCTTTTTCTTCATAATCTCTTCAACCTTTGTACTGACAATTTCATGTTCTGCTGGAGAAGCCTTGACTTTTATTATTGAATGGTCATCTTCCATTATGAGAAGTCCTTCTCCAACTCCAGCAGTCAAAAGATGTTCTCGTTCGCTCTGGCTAAGATGAAAGGTATCACATATTTTACCTATTACTGATGGCTTTTGTCTAAGAAGCATAGTATATGCAGAATTTGCAAGAACTGATTTGCCAGCTCTAGAATTAAGTAAGTCTTCAACTTCTTGATTTATCAAAAGTAAGCCCATATTGAATTTTCTGCATGTTTTGACAATCTCCAAAATATAACCTGCATCTTCTGTTCTTGAAAGCAGAGTCCAAGCTTCATCCACCAAAAGTATTTTTTTCGATGCGTCAGACTTCATTTTCATATAAACATAGTCAAGCAAGAGAAACATTATGACTGGCTTAACTTGCTTAGGCATATTTCCCAAGTCAAAACAAACCAAGTTATTATTAAATTCCAAGTTTGTATGTCTGTCTAAGAATTTGAAAACTCCATTGACATACATCTCAATTCTATTAATAAGGCTTCTAAGGGTTGATTTTTCTATTTGCGTGGCTTCTGTATAAAGGTTGTTGAGGCTTTCTAATAAATCGCTCATAGTTGGAGGGGTAAAATCATAATCATCTTCACCCAAAATTATCCCTTTATTTCCATAAGCTTCAGTTATTGCCTTATCTAAGAATGCTTTTTGAGGCTCAGATAAATCCCCCAACATCACAGGCATTAAATCCATTAAACTAAGTCTCTTATCAAGATAGTCATGTCCCATTAAATCTAAAGGATTAATCAATGTCTCAGAGTCTACAGAAAGGTCTATTATTTGCCCTTTAAACCGCTCGACAACGCCCTTATACTCGCCCTGCGGATCAATTACTATCACTTTGGCACCATTGAGCAAATAACGAGTGATTAATAATTTACAAAAATAAGACTTTCCTCCTCCTGATTGAGCTAAAACAACACCATTCGGATTAGGAAGCTTGAAAATATCTTTTATTATAGGAATATTGTTTTTGTTTAAGCCGAGCCATACTCCAGTATCATCTGCCTGCAAAAATTGGCTTGTAAATGGAAAAAAAGCCGAAAGAGCTGAAGTGGTTATATTTCTAGTTATTTTTAGCTCATCAACTCCTAATGGCACAATTGACCTAAAGCCTTGGATCATTCTAAATGAAGCATTTTTAGGCAAAATCATGATACTATTCAGCTCCGCTTCTACTTTTTTAGTGAGAGAATTTAGATTTTCTATAGAGTCTGATTTACACATTACATATAAACTAATGTGGAAAAGCCTTTCTTTGCCTTTTTGAAGCGTCTCTAAAGTGCCTCTTGTATCACTATGCTGAATCTCCAACGAAGGATTGATAATGCCTTTCAATTGCATGGAATACAAGTCTGACCTTTGCTTTTGCAATTCTTTATTTACATCAACAAGCATATTATCTATGGGGTAAGGAGTTATGTGTAATGTAAGATTAAAATCTCCTAATGAACTCACAATTCTATCCAAAAATCCAGGCTCAACATTCCTCGGATATCCAGAAGCGTAAATTATCCTGTAATAACCATCATTAGCTTTTATGAAATCAGGATTATTCTCAAAAATCACTAATGGTTTTTCCTCTTTTACTTTCTTCTTTGATTTTCTCAAGAGATTTATTATTTGACTAATCTTACTCTCTTTCTTTTTCTCTCTTTTAGGAGGTTCGCCCTTTGGAATGTAGCTTAAAATAAGTTTTTCTAATTCTTTATTATTTAATCTGTATGCTTTTAGGTTAAGACTGCTAAGTCTTTCAAGACATACATCAACTTGAATTTTTAGGTTACTTTGCTCTTTGATAATGAGATAAAATACTCTATTCATTATCTTATCTTCCATGATTGTCTTTTGCAGAAAAAGTTTGTAATCTTCGAATAATTCTATGAGCTTTTTCTCTTTTATTCTAGTTTTAAGAGCATTAAGATAGTCTGAAAGCTCCAGGCTTTCAGTATTCATTATTATTTGAGTGGGAAAGTCTAAGGAATTAAGGAACTTTTGAAAAGCAATCATGATTGATTCTTTTTCTTCATTCTGCTTTA
>C687J35174_10007747_pt1 | contig 13770 bp, 17 predicted proteins | sample RifCSPhighO2_01_FD_35174 | JGI IMG/M metagenome (IMG submission 35174) | reverse complement strand
TAAAAAAAGCAGGAGAAATAGCCCCGTACAAAATCAGAGTTAGAGTTGATCTTCTGGTTCTGGCTTAACACCAATATAAGTGGCTGTTTTAGCTATCTTGTAAAGATTTTCGAGAGATTTGCTTTCTTCTTCTTTTGACATCTTAGGAAAGCTGGTTATTCTTTCTTTAATATTTTCAATATTTTGTTTTGTTATCTTACCTTTTTCTTTAATATGTATTAATCCAAAAGTTCCGCAAATATTTGCTTTTTGAAAGGATTCATCTAATTCAATATTTCTCTTATAAGGGCATTCATCTATATTTACCGGACAAATTAATCTTTTTTTTCTATATAAGTCTACAAAGTAAGTTAATTCAGCTTCATACAATTCACATTTTGTTATTTTTTTATCTAATTCCATTTTGTAAAATAGATTCATCGAAATTATGCAAACAATAAGCTTCAATTCTATGTTCAATTATATAATCCAAAATCTTACTAACACTAATTCCTTTTTTTATCCAGTTTACTTCTTCATCAAAACTAGGAATAGGAATGCTCATATCAGGATAAATTATTTCTTTAAGAACTAATTTGGCAATTTCTCCTTTTATAATTGCATTCTTACGAATTATTGTTAAATCTATTTCTTTATGAATATGTCTTTTAAAGTTATTATAGTCCATATTACTACTAAAAATTTTGTTATTTAAATCTTTCTTTTATTTTTTATAACCTCTTTTCAACCCTAATAGCACTCGGAGCTTCTCCGCCATGCCAGGTAAATCTTGGCCTTATTCTCATAGGATAAATTCTTTCTGAATTATCATCAAGTATTATTGCAGAGCCTTTTAGGCTTGGTAAATCATCCATGTATTTTTTAATGCTTTCAAAAAGATAGCTTTGCATTATATTGTTTAGGGCTTCTAAATCAGGCTGTGAAGTGACGCGATGAGAAATTACAATATCTGATTGAGTCATGACATCTTTGTGAATCTGCCCTGGTTGTTGAGTTGCTAAAACCAAAGATATTCCAGGCTGTCTGCCCTCTCTTAACAACTGAACTAAAGCATCTGTTGCTATTGTTTTCTCATCTTTTGGCAAGAACTCATGAGCCTCATCTATAAATATCCATGCAAGAGGTGTTTCTTTTTTCTCTATTCCTGATGTAAAATCAAGCCCTTTTGAAACACTCTCTATTTCCTCTTTTTTTCTTGAGTTCATTCTCTGGTTGAAGATTTTTCTTGATACAAGACTAATTACTAAAGCTCTTACATTGAATGCTCCGACTGAATTGTAAACACTTAAATCTAAGACGCTTGTTTTTCCAGCAGAAATCAGTTCTTGAACTTGTGTTGTATCCTCATCTTTTTTTGCAAATATCCCCCAGGTTTCTGCTGCCTCGAACAAACCCAATGCTGCATTTTTTATTTCTCTTGAAGTTTTTTCATCATGCTCAATGCCTGAGATTATTTCAGTGATACTGAAATCTCCTTTTTCTTTTAGATTAGATACTATTCTTTCAATTAAAACAGAAACAGGCTCTGTAAGATTTAGACCAAATGTTAAAATCCAATCTTCTGGATTTAGTTCTGTTACATCAAGGGCAAATTTTCTATCTACAGGAATTCCTTTTTCAACATAACTCTCGTAATGTCCAAAAGGAACAAAAATCTTTAAAGGAAGATTTTTTGCCTTTAAATCCCATTCACGAAGTAATTCTTTATCTTTTTCGTTTCTGAATTTCATTGTCCAATAAATTCCCATTGTGTCAAATACAAGAGAACCTATGTTCTGGCTTACCTCTTTTGGAAGATTAGACAGCTCTTCCATTAATACTCCTAATGTATATGACTTTCCAGAACCTCTCTTTCCTGCTACTAATATTACATGGCTTCTCGCAACATCCATCAAAATTTTATTGCTTAAGGATGTGTACTGCCCCATTTTTACATAACCCTTTCCTATAAAAGCAAGCCCTTTTTCCTGAAAATCTTTTTTGTCAGAAGAATCTCTTCCAATTAAAATGTTATATGGCATGCCTAACAATAGTTAAGAAGATTTTTAATTGTTTGGTTAGGGTTGAGTCTGTGATAAAATTTAAAATTTGTTAAGTAAAATATGAAATCTTAAATCAAAATTTGTATTCTTATTATCGCAGATTGATGTAAGTTATTAACGATAAAAAAATCCTTGAGGTTATTAATTACTAATAGCACAATGAAACTAATTACCAATTATATGTTATTGCTTGTTATCTTTAACATTTTTTGGTTAAGTTTTGGTTGTAACTAATTTCATCAAAACATTTTTAAATGGTTTTTCCATAATGATTTAATGGAAAGTGAAGAAAAAAAAGAGAAACACAAGACAGATGTTCACAAGACAGAACATCACAAACCTGAAGAGATAGTTCATGAAAGCCATGAAAAAATTCATGAAAAAACAAAAAGCCACAACAAAATAACTTTAACTGAAAAGTTCAGGGAAAATCCATGGATTCTTTCAACTCTTGTTTTAGGCATTATAATTCTTGTATTATTAGTAGGTAATTTTGGAGGAGGAAAAGTGATTTCTGAGAAAGATGCAAGCGATAATGTTATAGGCTTTTTAAATAAACAGACAGGAGGAGGAGTTGCTTATGTTTCTTCTAAAGACTTAGGTGGTTTATATGAAATAACTGTTTCATATAATGGCCAGAATATTCCTATTTACTCCACAAAAGATGGTGATTATCTTGCTCAGGGTGTTGTTCCTTTTTCTTTGACAGATGATCAAACAAATACAAATCAAAATTCAAATCAAAACCAGCAAATAGAAGAAATTCCAAAATCTGACAAGCCAAAAGTTGAATTGTTTGTAATGAGTTATTGTCCTTATGGAACTCAGGCAGAAAAAGGCATATTACCTGCTGTAGCATTGCTCGGGGATAAAATTGACTTTAAATTAAGAGCAGTGCATTATGTTCTTCATGGAGATAAAGAAGATTTAGAAAATAAAAGGCAGTTGTGTATTAGAGAAGAGCAAGGACAAAATAAGCTGAATGTGTATTTGGTATGCATACTCAATTCTACAGATATTCAAGCACCTGCTGATGTTACTGCATGTGAAAAAACTGCAGGAATCAACAGCGCTAAATTAAAAACCTGTTTAACAAGCAAAGCAAATGACTATTTCAGCGCAGATTCTGAATTAAGCCAGGGCTATGGAGTTAGAGGAAGCCCTACTTTAATTATTAATGGTGTTCAGTCAAATGCAGGAAGAAGCCCTTCAAGTTATTTGCAGGGAATTTGTAATGCATTTAACACTGCTCCAAGCGAATGTGATGAGCAATTATCAAGTTCAAATCCTTCAGCAGGATTTGGGTATAAGGAAGGTTCAGATACTGTAGCTAACTGTGTAGTGTAGAGGATTTTGAAAGGAAAAGATTATCTTGGATTTTTTAGTTTTAAGTAAATCTTAGATTAAAGTTGGATATTATAATAGCATTAAATTATTGTTTGTTATTAACTATGAAAAACCTATTGTAGGTTAGTGCTTGTTAACTCTGATGTACTTTTTGCATTAATTACTAATCAACCCTGCGAGGTGAACGAGAAGATAATTATTATTATCATTTATCATACAACTGGGCTTATCCAAACTCAGAAATTAAAAATTTCTGATTCTCGAAAACTTTAAATAAGTGGTTTGTCAAGATAATTAGTTTCATCCTCGCTTAACCTTAACTCTCTTCTGATATTTTGATTTTTTAGAATTTGTTTTATTATGGGAAACTCTTGCATGGCACGCTTTTGTCCAACATGGACATATTTCGCATATTTTACTGCTATTGATTTTTTCATTATATTTCTTTGGTTGTTCATCCAGATTTTTAAAATCCTTGAGGGCTTTTTATAGCTTGTAAATCCTCTTCTTTGAATTGTGGATGTTTTTTTTGAAGCTGAAATGCCATAACTTAGAAGTATATTCTCATAAGTTAAAAATCTCCAGTATTGTTGTTTGTATATTCTACCTTTGAATATGTCTACTTTGCTTAGTACTTCGTAAGCTCTTGCCAGTTCTTCTCCCTGGTATTCTGAGGGAATGTTTTCTTCTATCCATAATATTATTTCATCAATTGACATGTTTACAGAATCAAAAATATTCAATAGTTCATTTTTTGGCTTTTCCTTGAATATAATTCTTAGTGTGTTAAAGATATCTGTCTCTTTATTTCTTTCATCTATTGTTATTCCTTTATGCTCTTTGATCTTTGAGAGGGTTTGTAAATCATTTATTGCAGCTCTTAAATCCCCCTTTGCATTTATTGCAATGCTTGTTAAGATGTTATTATCAACAAATAAATTTTCTTTTCTTAAAATCTGAATCATAACATCTTTTATTGCTCTGTATCCTAATTCTTTTAATTGCACCAGTTCAGCCTTTTTTCTCAATGGGCTTAATTTTCTGTCCCATATATCATTTGCAGTTATGATTACAGGGTATTGCGAATTGTCAATTAAACTTAAAAGTTCTTGAAGACCTCCTCTATCAGCATCAGATATTCCATCAACTTCATCAACAAGAATTATTTTTTTATCTTTTATCAGGGATTTTTGCTCAATTGCTGGCTTTAAAACCTCTTGTAATTTATTCTTATTTCTTAAATCAGAAGCATTTAATTCAAAAATTTCTGAGTTTGTTTCACTAGATATAACATAAGCTAAGGTTGTTTTTCCTGTTCCAGGAGGTCCATAGAGAATTAATGCATTTTTGTTGAATTTATTAAAATTATTAACAAATTCTTTTATCTTAACAATTGCTAATTCCTGCTCTCTAACCTCTTCAAAACAAGTGGGTCTGTATTTTTCAGTCCATGTCATTATATAAATGGTAAGGATACCTCTATTTTTAAGCTGAGCGAGGGGGAACTACCACCAAAGTTTAATTTAGATAATTGATTAATATAAAACAATTCTTTATTAGAGTTGGTAATTACTATATCAGAAACTTTCTGTGTCTTTTGCGAAGTTTCTGAGACAGAAAACAAAGGTGGCAGTTTAATTTTGTTTTCTGTATTACTATTTCTCAGCTTCAAGTTCGATAGTTTTAACATTTTTATTTAGTCCTTAATACCTCAAGTTTTAACAAAGTATAGTTCATTTTATTTTCGTCATCTCTTTATTCAATAACATTTCTAATTTATTAGAATAAATACTTTTGGATATAGGGGGTGTTATTATATCAATTAGATTTTTTATAACATTAATTTCATGATTCTTTTCAATATCATTTAAATTTTTATATTCTCTCTCTAAAAATATCAATCTATTTTGGATTTGTTCATAACCGTAACTATTGTATCCGTTTTCATTAAACCAGTTTTCCTTTTTTAAGTTCATTTTCCTGTTTTATCCTCTTTAGGGTATTATATCTCCAATTTTATTTGCATTTTCTAATCTTTTTATTTTATCTTCTTAAACCTTTATACTATTACCTCTTATTAATATTTTTTGTGATTTTAAATATTCTTTTAATTCTACAAAGATCCCTTTAGGTTCTTCTATAATTACACTTATTCTTTTATCGTCTTTTTTTATTAATATCTCTTTATGATATAAAATAGTAAAAACATCCTCCTCGTATTTCATATAATCTTTCTCAATTTCAGACATTTTTTCACTTGTTAGTATGTATCTATTTGCTTTGGGGTACTTCCCCTTCAGTATTTTCTTTTCTTCTTCACTTAGGTAATCTTCTAAAAGATTTTTTAGTAGGTATAATTTTATATTATCTATTTCTTGATATTTGTTAAAGTCAAGTTTCATTTTCCCAATCCAGCAAGCACAAAACTTGCCAAAAGGGATTCTAATTGAATAAATGGATCAGAACCTTCTACAATCCTAAACTCAATTTCACCTGTCTTTTCAGTTAGTTTTACTTTTATTTCAGGTTCTATAGGAAGGTTCCATATTTCTTTTTGTATAGATTTGATTACATCTTGTCCAGATATGCTCTCTTTAAGCATTACATCAAGAAGTTTCTCTCTTGATTTTTGAAAATCCCCTGACAGTGCATAATCAAGGACAACCTTAATGTCTTTTGGCTTTGCACCTGAAATTACTGTTGAAATTAATTCCGAATTTATTACTGGAGAAATTGAGGCTGTTGATTGAAGTATATTAATCGCTCTTCTGCAATCTCCTTCGCTTCCTTCGTATAATATCTCTAAGGCTTCTGGCTTTATTGTGAGATTTTCAAATTCTGAAATTTTTTGGACAACTTTTTCTATATCCTTTTTTTCCAGAAGTTTAAACCTGAAAATAGCGCATCTTGATTGTATTGGATCAATAATCTTGCTTGAATAATTACAAGAAAGTATAAATCTGCATGTTCCAGAATAGTTCTCCATAGTTCTTCTTAAGGCTTGCTGGGCTTCTGGAGTTAGTGCATCAGCTTCATCCAAAAAAATCACTTTAAACTGGACATCTCCTAAAGATTTTGTCCTTGCAAAATTTTTTACTTTTTCCCTAACAACATTAATTCCTCTTTCATCACTTGCATTTAATTCAAGATAATTATCTCTCCAAATGTCCTTATACAGTTGTTTTACAATAACTAATGCAAGAGTGGATTTGCCTGTGCCTGCTGGCCCTGCAAACAACAGATGCGGGATATTGAAAGAGTTTGTCATTGATTCAACTCTTTTTATAATATCATCCTGCCCGACAATTTCCAAGAATTTGGAAGGCCTGTATTTTTCAGTCCATATCTCACTAACCATAGTAAGACACTGTAAGGAACCAAAGTTCCTTAACAATCAACCTCCTTTTAATCTTGGTAATAAACTTCCCTTTTTTAATATTTTTTATAAGATTCATGATAAAACATCCCTAATTTAACTTATAAAGTTTATTATATTAAAAGAGAGAGATTATTTGGAATTATCAAGATAATATTCTAATAAATTTATTAATTCTTCTCCATTTATATTTATATTTATTAATTCAGATTTTATCCCTAAGAATGAAGTATATCTCTCCCTTAAATATGGACTGAGTTCCTCTATTGATTTATTTTTAAACTCTCTTTCTAACCTACGATACAACTCAATTTTTTTAACAATTCTCTTTAAATCATAATCCATTATTCGTTGAAAAAACTTCTGTTTTTATAAATTATGGTTATGTGGAATATGATTGATGGTAATTTTAGAGTTAAATTATCGATATAATAAAGAAAGCTAACTTAATACCTTATAAGAATACTTCTCTCAGAGTTTTTTATTTGAAGATAACAATTAGCTACTCACTTCATTCGCAGATTTGTGTTAATTGTTAATAATAAAAATAACTAAGTATTTATATATAATGCGACGATAGAAGTACAAAATATAATTTTAAAGTTCAGAATTTGCTTAACATATCAAAATATCATATTAATCTTAACCCTATTTGCTTCTCAATCTTCTTTGTTTTCTCTTGCGCTTTTCTTTTCTAAGCCTTTTTCTCTGCCATTTCCAGCGCATCTGCCCTTTCTTTTTCCATCTTCTTGATGAGCGTTTCATGAGTAAGAATTATGAAAATTTGTTTTTAAATGTTTTTATTAAAAATTTCTTAAGTTTTAAATTTATCTCCATTTTTTTACACCAATTCTTGGGCAGTATTTCCTTACAGGGCATTTAGAACACCATGGAGAGACAGTTATGCATATTTCTTTCCCAAATTGCACTAATGTGGCGTTTAATTCTTTCCAGAATTTTTTTGGGATAATTTTTTCTAATTGCTTTTCAGTATCTTCTGGTTTTTTTGAATTAACCCAGCCTAATCTGTTTGCTATTACATGAACGTGAACATCAACTGGTATAACTGATTTTCCATATGCAAATGCTAAAACTATATTTGCAGTTTTAGGGCCAATTCCTTTTATACTTAAGAGTTGTTCTTTATTGCTAGGGACTTTGCTGTTAAATTTTTCAATTAAAGTCCTGGATACATTTTTTATTGTTTTTGCTTTATTTTTGTAATAACCAGAATTGTAAATCAGTTTTTCTAATTTTTTTATTGATAATTTTGAAATTTTTTCTGGAGTATCAGCAACAGCAAATAATTTTTTAGAGGTTATTTCTGTGTTTTTGTCCTGAGTTCTTAAACTCAACAAACAAGCAATTAAAATCCTAAAAGCGTTTGGATTTTTTCTCATTCTGTTTAAGGTTGTTTTCTCATAAGAAGGATATCTTTTACTGAGAATTTTCATTATTTTATCAACATCTTTAGTTTTCATAATTAGTATTAAGTATACAAAATTTTATAAATTATTTTATTATAATAAATAAGATGTCAAAAGATGATTTAAAGGTATTGGATAATTACAGGATAAATAAAAAAGGAAATTTAGAACTTGGGTTTAATGATAATTCAAGATTATTATTTGTGCCTGTTAAAGATTCTGATGATAACATTTTGGACTAAAGGTAGTGGTAACAACACTGAATTTTTTAATTATTGGAATTCAGTGTACAATAAATTTAGTGAAGACATATCTTCTAAATATCAAGAAACTGATAAGGAATTGAGCAGGCATAATACGGGATTTCTTAGGGCTTTTTACGGCTTTGGCAAAAATGCAAGGGATGATTTGCCTAATGGAAAAATAAATATTAAAAAAGACAAACCAAAAGAATTACCTGAGGGGCTTGATTTCTGAGATAATTTCTTTTATTCTTTCAACACAATCAGGATTTACAAGAGTTGACACTCCTTTTGGCTCTTCATTATTAAGAATGTTTTTGAGTATTCTTCTCATTATTTTCCCAGAGCGGGTTTTTGGGAGTTCATCAACAACATAAATTTTTGATGGTCTCGCTATTGGCCCTATTTTTTTATCAACCTGTTTTTTTACTCTGTTCTCAAGAGGTTCTTTGAGCTTATTTAATGAAATTTTCTTTTCTAAAACAACAAAAGCAACAGGAACCTCTCCTTTTATTTTATCAGGAATTGAAATTACTGCAGATTCATTTATATATTCATCTTCGTTTATTGCATTTTCTAATTCAGCAGTTGCCAATCTGTGCCCTGCCACTTTCATAACATCATCAGTACGTCCTGTTATTCTTATTAATTTATTAGTTACATATGCCCCATCGCTTGTGTCATATTTATTTTTGAATTTTTTCCAATAAGTTTCAACATATTTTTCATGGTTGTTCCAGATACCATGAAGCATTCCTGGGGCAAAAGGACTTAGCTGAACCAAAAAACCTGTTGTCTTATCTTTATGAATTTCTTTTCCCCTGTTGTTTACAATAATATGTTTTGTTCCAGGAAAACTTTTCCCAGCAAGCGTTGGAACAAAAGGCCCAACTCCTGGTAGAGTGTTTATTAAAGTTCCTCCTGTTTCTGTCTGCCACCATGTGTCTAATATAGGGCATCTACTCTTGCCAATATTTTTAAAATACCACTCCCATGCTTCTTCATCTATTGGCTCTCCGACTGTACCTAATATTCTCAGTGAATCGAGTTTGTATTTTTTAAGGTATTTTTCAGGATATTTCATATACATTCTAATTACAGTTGGAGCAGTGTAAAAAACTGTAACTTTATGTTCATTAATTATCTTCCACCATCTGCTTGGGTCTGGAAAATCTGGAGCACCCTCATAAATTAAAGTTGTGTTTCCTGTTAACAAAGGCCCATAAACAGCATAAGTATGTCCTGTAATCCATCCAATATCAGCAGTGCACCACATAACATCGGTTTCATGAAGGTTAAAATTCCACTTAGATGTCCAGTATGCCTGAACAGCATAACCTCCTGTATCATGAACGATTCCTTTTGGTTTTCCTGTTGTGTTATGAGTAACAAATCCATTTACTATATAATTATGATTTTTTTGTGCAGTTAAATCATAAACAAAATCATAATCATTATCCACATTTCTAATATCTAAAATCTTTTCTAATATAACTCCTTCAAATTTTAATAGTTTTTTTATTTTATTTCTAATCTCTTTTAGTTTTTCTAATTTTTCTTCACCCTTTTCAATTTCAATTTTGTTATCGAGAAAATCTTTAATTATGTTTAACCCCTTTTTATCAGTATTATTATTGTGAACAAATTTAGTAATCTTATTAAAATCTCCTTTCCAGTCTACTTTAATAGTTTTTGTAAGTTCTTTTAATAAGGAAAAGATTGGGAATCCGCTTTTTGAAAATATCCTCTTATTAGAGATATTTTTTATCATCCTCTCTAATTTAGTTTTCTTAAGTTCATCAGAAAAATTTATATCTTTATAAAAAAAATCCAATGATTCTCTATCAGAAATGATTAAATCTAAATATGAAGACTGTTTTATAACTCGGTTTTTAATTTTTCTTTCTTTATTCATTCCTGGATATACTTTTCCAATTATCCCAAATCTCCTCAATAAGAATTGAGATATTCTAATAATATCTTTGCTAGTAGATGTGAGTTTAATAAAACAATACCCTATTGTTCCTTCTGCATCAAACAATCCTCTTAAAAATCCAGCAATACATTTATTTTCACTCTTTTGAATAATTTTAGGTACATTTCTATCTTTACTTGTGCAAACAAGCTCAGGAAGAAATTCTTTTATATATCTTTTAAATAAAGAACTATTAACTAATAATCTTTGTCTCTCACTTTTCTCTCTTATATTGCTTTCTAAGTTTAATTCATCTTTTATCAGCTTTTTATAGAATTCTAGATTTTTTTTATCTTTATCTGTAAATATCACACTTCTACTATCTAAATGACCATCTCCTATCAAATATCCTATAATTTGAGCAAATCCAGGAGTTAGAAATTGAGGTATTCTTGGAATATTTTCTGGTTTATAAGTTGTTATGTTTCTGTACTCTCTTTTTGCTTCAAGAAGAGGCATAATTTGTCTTACTCCAGATATATTTATTTTTGATATAGCAAAAACTTTATCTCCTTTAACCAGATTATGAGCTTCTTTTTCAATTATATTGCCATATTCATCTAAAGAAAATAATCTATGATTAGAAGTAAATGTAGCTTCAAATGAAGGTGTTCTTATTTTATATAGTGTTGAATTATTGGGGTATTTATGTAAATCAGTTATTGTATCATCAAGTGGATTAATGGAATCTTTATCAATATTTATTATCTTTGATTTCAAATTATTATCCACAATATCCTTAATTTTAGTTACTTCTCCATTTTTAAGTTGGATAAGAGAGTTACCATGACAACATCCACTTGTATATAATATAAATAAAGGGTCTTCAGAGTTCATTGTTTCTGGTTTGCAATAATCTTGCGCTTTTTTCATTTCTTTTTCAAATGACAAGAATTTTCCTCTGTATTTTTTATTTTTGTTGAGCCTGTTAACTATGATTATTTTTCTTAGCTTTGTTCCTTTTATAGCCTCATCAACTTTGTTTTTCATATCTTCTTTTTCACCTCTTCTGTAATAACCATCACAAGAAATTAGAATTTTTGCATTACCATCTAATATTCTCGCGTTTAAAGCATCTGCAGAAAAAGCAGAAAAAACAACAGAATGAATTGCTCCTATTCTCGTGCATGCTAACATTGAAATTAATGCTTCTGGTATTAAAGGCAGGTAAATTGCAACTCTGTCTCCTTTTTTAACTCCTTGCTTTTTCAAGACATTTGCAAATTTGTTGACTTTTTCATAAAGTTGCCTGTAAGTTAATTTAACTGTCTTTTCTTTTATAGGTTCGGGAACCCATATTAATGCTGTTTTGTCTATTTTGTCTGGATTGTCATAATGCCTATCTAGTGCATTGAAGCAAAAATTTAACTTTGCTCCTTTAAACCACCAGAAATACGGAAGTTTTTGAGTATAGGTGTTTTTTTCATCCCAGATCTTTTCCCATGTTATTCCTCCTCGCGCAAGTTTTGACCAGAATTTAACAGGATTTTCCTCCGCATGTCTGTAAATCTTTTCATCATTAACCCAAGCAATGTCTTTCATGGCTTTGCTTGGCCAGTATGCATCTCTTTTTTTTACAACATAGGATGTCATTTTAAATAATTTTATTTTTTGATAAATTTATTATAACTATAAATTAAAGTGCATGAGAATAGATAGCTTAATAGTATATGGATAATAAAAAATAGAAGTAAATTATAAAATACACTATATTTACTGATTGAGAAGAATTTACTAATGTTCATAAAAGAGATTCCACACCCTAAATTTAACATCTGTTCTATTGAAATACCGACATAAGGATTTATTTCATCATAATATTTTGAACAAGGAGCGGTATAATATACAAAAGGAATGAATATAATTAATATTATTGTTATTAATAATTTAAAAGTGTTTGGTTTAATAAATTCCTTGAATTTCATCTTAATCTCCAAAGACAATCTTTTTTGTCTGATTTAAGCAGTCTTTGCATAATTTAATACTTTTCCTAATTTCTTCTTTATCTTCTACAGCCACACTTGTACCGTAAGTATAATACTCTCTTTTCTCAATTATATTTGATTCATGTCTTTCAGATTCGCGATAACTCTCTAAAGATTCAATAAATCTGTCATCAAAGTCTATTTTTCTTTCTTCTTTAAGATTCTTTATTAAAGCAATTGTACACTCTTGATTTCTGCTTTCATAACCAAACTTTGATAGTATGGCTAAAAAACAATGATATATAGAATAAAATACTGCACTCATACTCCAGTCAGAAAAACCACCTTTATTGAAATAATCTATTGCGGAAATGTTATGCTCCGATTTCATATTATACTTTTTAGATTCTTCAATGTTTGGTTTTATTCTAATTAATCCTCTATGTTTTCTTCCATATTTCAATTCTTTTTCTGCTTTATCAAAACACCACTTAATTTTATTTTTTATTTCCATCTTATAACAAACTATTTGCTAATCCATCTTGGCCAAAGAGCACAACACCTGTTTTTATTATCTCAACCAAAACTTTATTTTTTTTGTTAATATCTCTTTTAAGTTCACTCAATGTTTGTATAATTGGATGAATTTTTTTGTTTAGAAATTTATTTCTTTCTTCAATTATTCCTTTTATATCTTTAAATTTGTTTTTATTCGCAACTATTAACAAATCAATATCTTTGGCATTTTTTTCATCTTTAATTATTGAACCATATAAAATTACTATTTTTGATTTTTTATCAAGTTCTTTAAATTCTTCAAGCCATATCTTATTTTTTTGGGCTTCAATAGTCAAGATTGTTTCAATTTCTTTTACTGTTACTGGATTTTTTATGTTTAATGAGTATACCTTAGCTCTTCCTATTTCTTTTGATTCAACAATATTTCTCTTTTCAAGTTTCTTAAGTATTTTGAATGCTCCAGCATGGCTTATCCCAATGACTTTACTTATACTTCTGCTGTTATACATTACTAAAAAATCTTTAAAAATCAATTTTATAATTTCCTGCTCTTTTGTTAAATTTTCCATATTTTTATGTTTCCATTTAGTTAATATATATTAACCTTTAGTTAATATATAAATATTTTCCTTTTTACAATCAATAATCATTTTTTAGGTTTAGGTTTTTTAATTAATGTGAAAATAATGCATGAAAGCATATAAGATGTTAGTATGATTATTAAAAATTCTAAAGGAAAAAAACCACATGGTGTTGGACAATAAAATAATTTGCACTCAACTCCAGCTAAATTTATACATGAGCGATGATAGTACAATCGAAATGAAACTAAAATTATTATTAAAGACAATATTAATTTTCTTTTTGTTGGTTTGAAAAATTTTCCCATCTCAATCAATAAAATACCTTTTGTCTTT
>C687J35174_10007731_pt1 | contig 13782 bp, 16 predicted proteins | sample RifCSPhighO2_01_FD_35174 | JGI IMG/M metagenome (IMG submission 35174) | reverse complement strand
TTAATGCCATCCTCAAACTCAATTTGAACCTTACCGTAAACATATCTACTCAAGCACTTCGCAATGAAACGTCAGGAAGCGCGGTCCAATTCCGTGATACAACTGACTTTGGCCAGGCGATTTCATGCGTTTATTTAGGAACCAATTTTGTCGGAATCAATTCAACCAAGTGCCCGCAATTCAATAAAACCGCGCACATCACTCTCGCGGGATTAACCACACTTGCAAAACCATTACGCGATGGCGTAGCATGTCCTACTTCTGTCTGTCAGAACGTGACCTTCGCGAACAACACGCTCGAATTCGATGTGACTTCCTTTAGCGAATATAGTAGCATCACAGGCTGTCCAGTACTCCTTAACTCCAGCGCGATTTTGAATGAAAGTATCACGGTGAACGATTCATGCATCACGTTTGGCGCAAGCAACATTATCCTTGACTGCAACGGAAAAACCATTCTTTGGAACCTTCCAGCTCCAACCAGCGCAAACGGAATCTTGGCAGCCAACAAAACAAATATTACAATACAAAACTGTGTCCTTGATGACATCAACGAAACAGGATTAGGAGTAATCATCAACTTCACCAACGTGAGTTCAAGCTTCTTGCGCAACCTCACCATCCATAAAAATGGAAGCGTTTCCACGTATGCGGTTGGGCTCCAAAGCTCAAACTCAAACCTACTTGAAAATCTCACCATCAGTGCAAACGGAACCTCCAACAACCACGCATTATTTCTGCTCTCTTCAAACTCGACCATCGCAAACAATCTCACACTTTCAACCAACGGCAGCGGAGGGTATGCCTTAGTTCTTAGTTCCAGTACGGAAAACCGCTTTTCTGATTTAGTAGTGAGCACCAACAGTTCGTGGATATCCCTTTCTGGGACAAATAACTTCACCAATCTCACGTTCAATTCGACAAACGCAAGCGTGCGCTATCCTGAAACTTTCTCTGCAGCAGGAACATTCGCGCTCACTTCATCAATCATCCAACTAGGACTAAACCAAACGTTCATCAATGGAACAACCGCTCCATTCCTTAATACCAGCGCACAAGTCACCTTGCGGGGGCTCACATTCATCAATCCCCGAGCAGTCTTTTCATCAAACGACAACACTCTGTTCACTTCCTGCAGCGCTTGCGTCAACCAAAGCTACTCGGCAGGAACGTTTGTATTCAACGTTACCACATCAGGAAGTCACGCGGCGAGCGAAAACCTTCCTAGTTTCACACTAACAATAAGCTCAAACACCAGCAGCGTGATTCGCGGAAGCCAGCTTAATTATACACTTATTGTAAATAACACTGGCGTAGGAACAGCATATAATGTCACACTCCAAGAAACTTATCCTGTGGGAGCTACATTCAACTCCGGACTTCCCAATCCTGCGAACAACGTCACGTTCACCCTTGGCAACATCACCGGAAACACCGCCTTCCTGGTGAATATTTCCGTTAACGTCAGCGCAAGCCTCGCGATAGAAACTGTGCTTAACAACACCGCCATGCTCAATTCAACCAACGCAGTTGGCCAGAATACATCTACCAATTCAAGCGCGCTCACTACTGTTCGTGGAACTCCAGGCATTATAACCAACATAACCGACACTCCCGATCCTGTCGTCCGCGGAACAGTTATCAACTACTCTTTGTTCGTCAATAATACCGGTGATGATACTGCCTACAATGTCACACTCTTTTTGACGTATCCCAATAATACCACCTTTGTGAATTCTTCTCCAAGCGCGAGCCCGAACACAACAATTTTACTTGGAAACTTAAGCTCCAACCAGAGCATGCTTGTGAATGTAACGCTTAACACAACCGCAGCGAACGGAAGCACACTCAACACCACCTATTCACTTGTTTTTGAAAACGCGCTGGGAATCAATACAACTGTAGTGAACAGCACGACCACATCTGTACTTGGCGCGCCATTCCTGACTGCGAGTCCCACAGACACCCCTGACCCGACAACTGCAGGAGCCGTGTTGACGTACCGTATCACNGTTCAAAACACNGGAGATGAAATCGCGTACAACACCACACTGGTTGACACTTACTCCTCAAATGTCATCTTCAACAACGCATCACCAAACGCAAGCGCGAACAAGACATTCCTTTTAGGCAACATGTCACCCAACCAAACAACCATCGTCAACATAACGGTAAATGTGAGTTCCAGTTTCACCAGCGGAACTTTGACAAATATAATTAACCTGAGCCATGTGAACGCATCAAGCCAATCAACCATGCTAGTGACCAATCACACAACAACTGTTGGTTCGCAATCCAGCGGAGGAGGCTCAAGCGGTGGAAGTGGAGGAAGCGGATCAGGCTCTTCAGGTTCCTCGGGCTCATCAGGACAATCAAGCGCGGCAGCATCAACTTCCACTTCAAGCACAGCGGCCGCTGAAAGCCAGGTAGCCACCGGGTTAGCAAACGCATTTGGAGGCGTCGGAAGAAGCTCAACAAGTTCATCCAATGGAAAAGGCGCGTCAACATCAGGCAGCGCAAGCTCCGCAGCAACGACATCGGCAGGCGCTTCGGCCGCAGGAACAGGAAACACCGGGCTTGCAGTGACAACTGGAGACTCGATTGGGACTTTGCAGCTACCTGAGCTTTGGAAGAAAGTCCTTCCTTACGCTGCTGTGCTCGTTGTACTCTTTGGTCTCGCACTTGGGTTTATGTTCAGGAGGAGTCGCAAGAAAAAATTGCCAATAGCACATATTGTGACATCACAGAAAGAGCTCATCCCTGCACCCCAACCCCCCGAGAACTTTGGAGCAGCACCTGAGCTACCAAAAAAACTAGCAGTCGAATTTAAGCCAGTTGTATACAAAGAGCCCCGATTTGAAATTCTTGAACAAATCAAGGAAAAAGAGGCGCGTTCAAAAGCAGCCAAAGAAGCATGGAAAGCAAAGCAAGCGCCGGTCAAGCAAAAAACTTTGAAACATATCAAATTTACAAAACTCGTTTCTAAGAAAAAAGGGAAAAGTTAAACTGTTTATTGAATTCTTTCTTCATGCGGATGGCAGGATTCGAACCTGCGAATGCACTAAGCAACTGGCTCCTGAAGCCAGCACGTTTGACCACTTCGCTACATCCGCGCAAGCAAAAAATCAACAAGAACCGTATTTAAACTTATCTTTCCCAAATATGTAAAACATCATTGGGCTTGAGCAAAGAAATCGCTACTTTATTGTCAGCAATCTGGATGCGGATAATCTTATACGGATTGTACCCTGGCCTTGCCTTGATGAGCGGCACGACCTTGTTGATGATGTCATCGTCAGAAATCGTGCTTTGGTACTTAAGAATCTCGAGCGCATACTCTTCATCAGGCATGATTAAATCAGCGACTTCTTCCTTAATCGTCTTTGCAATCTCCCCAGGAACGCACCAGGCAGTCACTGGAATCCACTCGGTCGTCGCTGAAAAAGAGTCAGGATTTCCCAAAAACAATTCGCGCGCATCTTCAATTACCTCGTGCGGGTCCAACTTTGTTTTTATCGTGATAAACCCCGGAATAAGCAATTCTTCGTCAGCTTTTTGGTTGCCCAGCTTTGCAAGAACATTATGAACTTCTTTTTTTGCCGAAAAATATCCCGCGCTTCCATACTTCACAATAATTACTGGTTCCATGTCTTTTGTGGCTGTTTTGACGAGTTTAAAGACTTTCTCTTCAAGTTGTGAAGGCTCACTCCCACAAGCCTAATTTTTCGTACATCTTCAAGCGCAAAATCCACCCACTCGGTCGTAAGCTTGCGGATTATTTTGATGCTTGAAGTAAACTCGGGAAGTGTCCTGCTTTTGGTGTGCGTTTCAAAATCCTCATAACGCACCTTGAACGTCACTGTCCTGAACATCACGCGTTCATTGTCCAAGTCCCTGTAGAGTTCAGGAATGAAGCCATCCAACAAATCAATAATCTGTTTTCTATTTTTTGTGTCTTTATCAAACGTCGACTGTCGTCCGATGCTTTTCGTTTCCCATTGTTCAATGATGTCTCGCTCGTCGACTCCTTTCGCAAGGCGCTGGAGTTCTCTTCCGTAATTCCCAAGTTCATCAACTACTTCTTCGGGCGCTTTGGCAAGGTCTTCCACGGTAACGATGCCCAGCGCGTTCAATGCACTTTCCGTCTTTGGACCAATTCCATAAATGACTCCGACTTTTTTCGGATTCAAAAATTCGTTAACTTCTTCATTCTTTACAATGGTAAGCCCGTCCGGCTTTTTTTCTCCTGCAGCTATTTTTGCGACAAGCTTGTTCGGACCGATTCCCACGCTGCACGTAAGCCCTGCGGCCTTCACCCGGTCCTTTATTTCTTGCGCGAGCAGTCTTGCCTTTTCGTAACTTCCTGCGCTGCTCACATCCAGATACGCTTCATCAATGCTCACTTGCTCAAAACGGTCGGCAAAACCCTTGAAAATGTCCATGACTTCGCAGGAGGCCTCAGAATACAGTTCGAAACGAGGAGGAAGATAGACTGCGCGCGGGCATTTAGTCCACGCGATAGAAATCGGCATCGCACTTTTCAGGCCATATTTTCTCGCTTCATAATTGCACGTGGCGACAACCCCGCGGCCCTTCCCCTCTTTGGGATTCGCTCCTACAACAACTGGTATTCCCTTAATTGCAGGATTCGCGCGTTCTTCCACCTGCGCGAAAAAACAATCCATGTCAACGTGCAAGATAATACGCATGTCTTGCAACTCTTTTTTCCCTTTTTTAATAGTTGTGCGCGGTTGTCCTGTGCACACTATTTTTCACAATAAGTCCCACCAGAATTAATCTAGTTTATGACCTGCGTTCCGCTTTGTGTCTTCTCAAGACGGACAATTTTATCCGCGAACCCTTCTACTTTTTGTTCGTGACTCACAATGATTATTTGTCTCAGGTTAAGCTGTGCGATAACATCCCGCAATTTGTCGAGCTGTTCACTTGAGAACCCTTCGGTCGGCTCGTCCAGGATAAGAAGATCTTTAGTCTTGATGCTACTGATTACAGTATTGATGGTCTTGTTGAGCGCAAGACGATACGCAAGCGCCACAGCGGTCCGCTCGCCGCCGCTCAAGTTTTCGATTTCAATATCGTACCCGTTTTGTTGAACAACCGGGGTGAAACTTTCGTCAAGCCGAGCGTTCATCACATCTTCAATAAGCATGGAAAACCACTGTCGGAACAGAGCGTCGAATTCATGATGAATCCTAGCCATGACGTGCTTTTCCATGATTTCCATCAGCGGCACAAAATAGTCGGTAAGCCACTGGTGTATGGCTTGGGTACGTTCGAGTTGTTTCTTTCCGCGTTCTTTAATCTCAATTTCTTTCTGGATGCTCGTGAGCTGTTTTGCGATCTGTTCCTCTTTTTGAACAAGCGCTGCATGAACCATGCTTGCGCTGCGCTCGGCTGAAAGGACACTTTCCGCCTCCTTTCGAGCCCGTTCGTACTGGCTTCCATCAACAGTTTTTACCTTTTCTTCAAGCTCCGCAAGCAGTATCTTTTGCGCTTTGATTTCCTTATTGAGTGCCGTTTGCTGCACTTCGAGAGCGTTCTTTCGCTGGACAATCGCCTGGGCTTGAGAAAGTTTGAGCGCTGCGAGCCCGATTTCTTGCTCCTTTTTTCTTACCTCCTCAATATCCTTTCTAAGCTGGGCGATTTCAGTTTCCAATTGTTGGACATGCGCTCTCATCTGCGTTTCTTGCTCTTGCGCAGCATACATCTTTTCTTGCTCGCGCTTGACAATACTCAATTTATGATTTTCTGAAACTTCTTGCAAACACATCGGGCACTGTGCCAATGATTTCACTTTATTTATCGTCTGCTGTGATTGTTGCTTGAGAAGGTTTGTTTGCGCAAAAGTGGACAGATGTATTCGAAGCTCTTTTTCCTTTTCCGATAATCCTTTGCTTAGCTCTTGGCTGCTAACCTTTGGCTTTTCAGGAATATCCGGAATGCTCTGCTGTTGTGAGGCAAGAAGTTCAATCTCTTTTCGCTGCGAAAACATTTGCGATTCCTGAACACCGACCCGTGCCTTCAACGCTTGCTCTTGCGCCTTGACTCGTTCTGCTTCTGCGCGCTTCTTTTCCGCATCCGCAAGCTTCACTTTTTCCTGTTCGACCTTCGCTCGCAGCGCCACAAGCTCTTTCTCGGTCTTCTCCCTGTCTTCCTTTGTCTGCGCGAGCTCTTTTTCCACAACTTGCGCCTGCTTATGCTTATCCTGCAAGTCCACAAGAACGATATCAAGCGCGCGCTTGCGCTCCCGCAACGCCTTAGCGTACGAGTTCGCGTTCTGGACAATCGTCGCGTATTTGTCAATATCAAACACTTTACGCAGCAAGGCAAGCCGCTCCTCTCTCCCTTCGCGCAGGATATGCTTCATCTCTTCTTGCGGCGTGTACAGCGTGTAGCGGTAAATCAGATTTTTTGCCTTCGAGAGTTGTTCCTGTGGGTAACCCAATAACTCAAGAATCTTACTTTTGAGCTCTGAGGCAGTCCCGTCTGTTTTCACGCCATCAATAAGTAAATAGCCAGCTTCTTGCTCCACACTCTCTCTTGAGCGCTTTAGAGTGCGCTTGATACGGTACATATGTTCGCCAATTGAGAATTCAAGCTCGACGCTTCCCCGCAATGCCCCATTTCGAAGCAGCGCGGCACCTGAGACTTCTCCTCTTAGCAACCCAAAGAGCGCGAACTCTATCGCGAGAAGAACGGTGCTCTTCCCTGAGCCGATGTCACCGGAAAGCATTACTATTCCTAGTGGAAAGTCAAAGTGCGCGCGCGGATAGCTGCGAATATTTTCTATATCAAGTGAAACAATTTGCATGGTGTCTCCCTTTTGTACCTACTATTCATCCACTCTAAAGCTTTTTGCAAAAGTTTTTTAAAACCTCTGCTTCTCAAGAGAGCATATGCCTGACGAAATCGAGACATTAGGGGGACAGCAATGCCCAATGTGCCAGACCAAAAACCTCACCTTGAGCGAGACCACTTCCGAAGTTCCTTACTTCGGCAAACTGTTCATCTTTGGAATGCACTGCTCTTCCTGCGGCTACCACAAATCGGACATTGAGGCTGCCGAGAAGAAAGAACCCGCAAAGTACACTTTCGAAGTGGCAGGAAAAGATGATTTGAACGTGCGCGTTATCCGAAGCAGCGAAGGGACAATCAAGATTCCCCACGTTGGAACCCTTGAACCAGGAGTGAATGCTGAAGGATTCGTCACCAATATTGAAGGTCTCTTGATGCGCTTTAAGAAACAGATTGAAACTTTGCGCGACACGGTTGAAGATGAGGACGATAAAAAAGCAGCAAAAAACTTGCTCAAAAAACTCCAAAACGTCCTCTGGGGAAGCGAAAAACTTAAAATCACCATTGAAGACCCTACTGGAAACAGCGCCATCATCTCGGAACGCGCAATCCGGAGCAAACCATGATAAACCTGTTAAAAAAATCAAACCTTAAACTTGACCTAAAGATAGCGGATAAACACATTTTTATTCCTGGAGAATTACTTACTGATTTGCGAACTCTTGATTCCAACACCCTTCTTGAACACGTTGAGCAGCAAATACAACTTCGCGAAACAGCACTTGACAAGAAATTACTCGCGCGCAAGTTTTTCAAAAATTAATGCAAGCCCAGTTCTTTATTCGATTTTGGGTTTAATACGCGGCCGCCCGGACTTGCGAAAAGCGAAGCTTGAGCAAGTCAAGCATCAACAGATGCGCAGATTTTCAAATCCGGGTTTAAAGTTATACGCGGCCGCCCGGATTTGAACCGGGATATCCTTGCGGAAATCAGTTAGCTCTTGATAAATTCGAGACTGACGCAGTACCGGGTTGTGCCACGGCCGCATAGCAAGAAAATCTTGAGAACGCACTTATAAACCTATCGTCAATCAAAAAAAGAAAAAACTACATCATCCGTACTTCGTTTGAAAAGCTGTCAAGCCTGGATCGCAGGCCGTGGAGCTCGTCGTGGATGTTGTGCAACCTGTCAGGCTGCGGAATTTGTTCGGTCACCCGTTCAAATTCTCGTAATTCGTCTTCCATCTGGTCCAAAGCATTGACTTCTGCTAAGTGCAGCAACCCGGACATCCGTAATTTTCTAATCTCTTCTTCAGAATCTGTTATCTCTATGCGCACGCGTGAGAATTCTTCGCGCAACGCGTCTAGTGTTCGCCCCCGCATACAACTCACCCCACACAGTGCAAATGAAGAGTTAGATATAATTGTTGTCTTAGTAATATTAGAAGAAATAAGTACGTTAATAGAATGTTTAAAGTGGAAGTTAAAAAGGAGACTATAAGCATCGTTGCTGATGGAAAGAAATAAATAGTGGGTAAAAGAAAAAAAGTCACATGTATTCCTATTGGGTTATTGGCGCGTTGTGCACACTTCTTTTTGCGGTTGCTGGCGCATATATCTTTCGCAATCGCAAGGGAATTGATTGCATGCATGGCATGATGGTGGGAATGTCCATGGGCATACTTGCGGGCCTTGTAACCGCTACATTATTCTTAATCCCCACTGGAAATTTCTTGTGGGGAGTCATTATCGGAAGCATTGTAGGTCTTGCGGCGGGGATTCCATTCGGCAAACTAGGCGGTCATTTGGGAGTGATGGAAGGCATTATGGCAGGGCCTATGGGTGGCATGATGGGTGGGATGCTAGGCCAGATGGTCCGTCCATTTAGCATCGAAACATTCATGCCTTTTTTTGTCGCAGTTGTGTTGCTTACTCTTGGAGGGACTATATACGTAGTGGATTGCTCCCGACAGAAAAAACCTTCGCTAGGAAAAATAAGTATTAGTATAGTAACATGTGTGATTGCACTGTTCGTAAGCACAATACTTTCTTTTTCGGTGGAAGAAAAGAGCCAAACAATCCCTGTTGTATCGAATGAGTTGAAGCTTCCTAGCTACTTACAACAGGCCAGCGTTGAGGAAAGAGTTGTTGCTGTAATGAAAGATGGCTACCAAGAAATTGCTGTGGAGATTACCAGTTCAAAATATTCCCCAAACGTTATTGTAGCAAAAAAAGGAGTCCCGCTACGACTCCAATTCCATGCACAAGATACTGCTGGTTGCGCGCGTGAAGTGGTCTTCCCTTCATTGAATATCGATAAGATTGTTCCTGCTGGAGGAAATGAGACTGTTGAAATCAATCTTGAAAAAGAAGGAGTGATAAACTTCCGTTGTTCAATGGATATGGTGCATGGCAGGATAGAAGTTCAGTAACATTCACTAGCGCATTGTGCCCCGCAGAATTTCTCGAATTGTTGTTTGCATACATCCGGTCGGGAAAGGAAGGTGCATGCTTGTACGCATGCGGAATTTTCAATTGTTTCGCCGCAGGATGCGCGGCAGCCTGCTCGTTCTTTTTGAGTACAGGCAATTTGTGCGCGTTCATCACAGCGGTTTTGGCAGTCATCCATGCAGGGAATTTTTCCTGGTGGTGCGTTGTTTTGTTTGATAACTTCAACGCTCGGCTCAGGCTGAACAATCGGAATCGGGATGTCCTGCGGCAGCTTTGCCTCAGGGGTTATAGTCTGTTGAACCGGTGCGGGTGTCGAGACAGGGTTTGTGCTGATTGGTGAAGAGGCCTGCTCAACTGTTGAACAAGCAGTTATTACCAAAAGAAACAATAGTGTCCATCGCATATGCCTGAACTGGGAAGTGGTTCTATTTATGCTTTGCGTGTATAAACAAAGTGATGATTTCTTGATTAAGCACTTCAGGGTGGAAAATGCAGGCATACGCATGTTTGACATTGTGCTTTATCAGCGCAGGAGTTTCACCTGATTTGGCAAGTGTCGTAAAATCGCCGCGGATTCTTTTGGTGTGTAAAAAGTACGCGTTGAAGTCTCCTTTGACAAGCAGATTTAACTTGACCATGTGCACGGGCTTGACATCAATGTGTGTCTCATCCACTAATTCCCATCCGAACGCTTTTGCGATAACTTGTGCTCCTGCGCAGATTCCTAAGATTGGCTTGTTAAGCTTGGAAATCCAGGAAAAATCTGCTTGAAGATAATCAAAGTCTGCCAACGCTGTCCCGCTAATGATTATTTTTTCTGCCAAAGCGAGGTCTTTTGCTTGGAGTTGTGTGTAGTGAACTACTTTTGAATTTGAAACAAGCGCTTTGAGTGGTTCGATGAACTCCAGTTCACTCAATGGTTCTTTGCAGGCACTTATGATAAGAATCATTTTTGCACCAGTCGTGCGTTAAGTATTGTGAACGTTCCAGCGTAATTTTTGTAGTTTATCTGGCGTTTGAGAATTTCAATCTTTTTCTTGAACGTGGGCGCGTCAAGTACTGTTGTTTCAACTTCTCCGCCTTCCCCTGCAGGGTTTATTTTATGAGATTTTCCTAAATCAACAAGTCGCTTTGCAATTCTGGTGTCAAGTTTTTTCCCAAGGAAAGTTTCATCAAGGGGTTCTGCGGAAACTGCGCTGATAATCGCGTGGATTTTGCTTTTGATGATTTCAGTAAGAAGTAATTCCTGATCCATTAACCACAACGGATTGAAGCACCAAAGTCCAAGTTCGTGGCACACCTGTTGGACTCTGCTTGTTTGATAGGTCGAGCGAATTGCGCCAGTCACCACTCCTTCTATTTTGTGTTGCTTTTTCGCAAGCGTAAGTGCTTTTTTCAAATCAGCAAGTTCGTTTTCTTTCTCGCCAAGCGTCTCAACGCGCACCAACGGAAGTTCCATCGCTTCCGCCTGCAGCGAAGTGATGTCAATATTCGGCGTATGGAACATGAAGCTTTCTTTATTCGAAGAAACAAGCGTTACTAAGCACAGAACATCGTGGAACTGTTGTGCTTTCATCAGAGCAAGTGTGGAATCTTTGCCACCGGAATAAAGGACGCCAAGGCGCATAAGAACTAAACAGCTTCCGCAACAGTGTCAGCGATTTTTTTGCAATTTTCTTGCGAGACCGTTACGTTGTACCCTTGCAAAATGGTTTTTACATCTTTTGCATTAGTAGGCAACAAATCAATGATTTTGTGGAAGTGTAAATCACGAAGGCGTGGAACTTCAAGCTTGAGTAGTTTGTCAAGCAGCTGTTCTGCTTTTTTGACTTCCAAAGGCCCGATTCCTTCCATGTAGTCAAGCGCTTTCTGCGCGCGAAAGCCAAGTTCAGTATCACGGTTCTTGATGCGAATCAGTTCAGCGTGTACAACACTCGCGTTGGTTGGTGTTTGTGAGATTATTTTTCTGGCCATTTTACTGTTTCCTCTTTCCGGTCTTTGCACTGAGCATACTTACTTGTTTGCGAAGGTGCACAGGGTGCACAATAATCATTTTTTCTTTTCCGCCGTCTCTAATAGTAAGTTCGTAACATTCGCCACGCTTAGCAATCACTTTCCCAGTTTTGCCGTGGAATCGCGGATGGTATAAACTTTTCTGGACTGCTGGCTCAGCAGAGAGAAGCACTCGGTCGCCTACACCGTAAGGCATGAAATAGCTAGTGAGTGAGATTTTTCCTTTTTCACGGTGGTGTTTGGAGAACAGTTGTCTTGTTCCTGCGCGCGACCTTCCTTTTCGCTTGGACATGAAGGGAAGATTTTAGGAGGGCTTTATAAAGCTTACGATGCTATTGAATTTGTGTGCCCTCAAATCCTATTCCCCGAGCATACAGTTCGGCAAACTCTTTCTCAGGAAGGGTTTGCTTGATACGATAAGCAAGACCAAGCACCTGCTCCAATTCCTGCAATCGAGAATAAGGTGTTGACACTCCAGTAACGCAGTTGCGAACGACTGATTCTGCGTCTTGGATTGAACCGCAAAAAAGTTGAGTGTCGACCTTTCCACAACACTCTTTGAACGCACGAAGTCCCGCAGCAGTAAGCCCACGAGCCACTGCAAGTGCATCATAGACTGCGCCCATCACTGGCAGAAGCTCACGAGGAGTGTAACGTTCTTTGTAATTTCCACGGATACTCATCATCACTCGCATAGCATCTTCTAAATGTTCAAGCACCATACCACAAATCACGAAAAACCACTTTTTAAATCTTTCCCTTTTAACCACCACAAAATAACAACTGATTAAATAGTGCCTCGTGTTTCGAAGACTTTAAATATGAGCTAAATACATTGAATAACCGTGAGTAATCAAAAATTGGTGTCGGAGGCTGTGTTATGAGTATTCTTGCAAAATTAAAAGAAAAATTTAGCGGTCCTAAGTATGACGAAATGGAAAAAGAGACCGAGTATGTCGAGCTTGAGAACGATAATGAAGCGATGCGCTCAAAAGTTGTTGTCCGCCCATTCATGCTTGAACAATTTGATGATGTTAAACCCATTCTGGACAGTTTGCGTGAAGGCTACACTATCGCGCTTGTCAACATTCGTCCGCTCAAAGACAAGGACCTTGTCGAGTTGAAGCGCGCGATTAACAAGCTCAAGAAGACCACTGACGCAATCGAAGGCGAGATTGCCGGCTTTGGTGATGATTTCTTGGTCGTCACTCCCGCATTTGCGAGTATCTATCGCAGCAAGCAGGTCAAGCAAGTGACTGAAGATTCAAGCGAAGAGTAATTCAAGGATAGTCAATTAAACGTCCTAATTTGCTGTCGACAATTGCAAACACAGTACCATAATCTACACCTAAGTCATCAGCATATCCATGCGCAATGTAAAGTTGGATACGATCAAAATTGTGTAGGGGCAGATTCTCCTTTCCTGCCCTCATTCGCTCAAAAAAAGATTCAGCTGCTGCAACAGCATCATCCACTGATGTGAAAGCAAGTATTTTATCTCGAACAACAATTGGTTTCTGATAGACTTGTTCCCCTTGATTCTCAACATTAAGAACAAGAATATAAGGCTGCATTGGAGAGGGATTAAACACTGCACGAAGCGCGTTTTGATCACCAATCATAGAATCACTCATGTTCCTGCACAACCTCCTTTTCGTGTTCAACAGCATCAACTTTCTGCTCATCCAATACTTTTTTCGCCTGCCGATGCGCAACATGCAATGGCTCAGGTAATTTATGTGGAGGAATCACGCATTTGCGAACAATCTCGGCAACAGTTTCAACAGAAATCAGATTTCCTGGTGAAATGTATAGTGGGTTTGCGTATTCGCGCGTTTTGATGACTTTTCCATATGCCTGTCCATCAATAATAATCGTGTCATCTTTCTCTTCTCCAAAAATAAGGTTCTTTGCCGCCCCAAACGTAGGTTTGCCTAGTTCGACTCCGACAAATGTCGCAAGTCCGCACGCAAAAGGATGTGCTGCTCCATGACCGCTCACCATAATAACGTCTGGTTCGTATTCAAGGTCGTAATACAATTGGCAGATCGGTGGTCCTTCGCGGAATGCTTCAAAGCCCGAGAGGTAGTTCATGTCTGCTTTTGTGACTAAGAATTTCTTTTCAACGATTTTAAGGGTTTTGAAATCAAATACTACTGCTGAGCACACGCAAGTGCTTCCGCGGAATGAGACACTGAATCCTGCGACGTAGCGTATCGCGTCAAAAATTATTTTATCCTGGAAGCTAACACTTTTTGCCAGTTCAGTTTGGCGTTCCTTAAGCGCACCGATATTCACTTGTAACATAGTCCACCTTTTTCCAGCCTTTTTAATATTTTCCAGTATATAAAGCTTTCTACTTTAACTATTGTTTGGGGACGAAATAAAGAAATTGTCTGAAAACTCGCTATCCCAACCACCGCAAGCAGTGGAGTATTACGCGGCAAACAACTGTTTGCCTTGGTTCAAATCTGATTCGAACCGCGAGTTTTCTTTGGCTTCG
>C687J35174_10007724_pt1 | contig 13790 bp, 13 predicted proteins | sample RifCSPhighO2_01_FD_35174 | JGI IMG/M metagenome (IMG submission 35174) | reverse complement strand
TTTTTAACAAATCCCGGTAGTTATCTGCCAGCCTGCCCTTCCGCTGGAACCATCTGGATCCTTCTGCTCCCTCATATTTCTCGTCATCAACCCAGGATGAAGGTTGGGCAATCACGTCCCGGGAAGTGATAATTCCGAAACCATTCTCTAAAGCGCCAACTGCCGTCGTTTTTACGCAGCCGGTGGCATTAATTCCCATTAAAATTATATCCTTAACCCCTATTTGTTTAAGATGAGCAGATAAGCTAGTTTGATAAAACCCGTCATCGCCGCTCTTTACAATGTACCGAATGTCTGTCGGTAGTGAGATAATTTTACGCTTAAGAACTTCAATAGTTTGGCCATGGCCATTATATTCTAACACTACGACGGGAGTATGATAATTTCCGGCTTGCGCCAGCACTTCCAGAATGTTAGGCTGTTCGCGTTTTCTTTCTTTCCAATCAATATTCTGAAGAAAATCCTTTTGCATATCAATCAGCAGCACGGCCACATCGCTGTAAGAGGAACTAATCCGTTCTGCTGCCGTGGAGGTAATTACTTTGTTATAATTATCCTGTTCCAAGCCCTCAGTTTTAGCTTTTTCCGCAGGAGTATTAGCCAGCACTGCAGCAAAAACAGCATTAAGCCAGTAGCTAACCATAATATAACTTAGATCTTAAATTTACTTATAATTATTATGGCCTATAGTAACTGACATTAATTTTTGAACAATAAATAGCAGTTACTATATACAAAAGACATAACTAATTGTATAAAAATTTATGTCTTTTGGTATATAAAACCGAAAAGACCTAGAGCTTAAACTTTAGAATAAATTGGATTTACAATAAACTTAAGCTGCCAGTGATTTTGTCGATCAACTCTTCATCATCCGGGCCAATGCCCGCGCAGGTTTTAGTTCCTGGCGCCACCACTGTGCGGCCGGCATCGGTGATTAAAGAAGCCGTTAAATCATTATCTTTAGCTTGCTGAAAGAATTTTATTAATTCTGGCTCATCCTTTACTTTAAGAACAATTTTAGCCATGCCTTCTTCTGCCCAAGCCTTAACTGTTTTTTTATCTGATTTTAGAACCGCGTCAACGGAAGCATGCGCGCACTGGGCGGCTAACTTGCCTTTAGGAAGCTTCAGATCCCGTCGGACTAGAATCACTTGTTTATACATTACTTTGAGAGAAGATAATAAGCTATAAAAAGATAACTGGCCTTTACTGATGTTTTGTATTTTTTGAATCTAGTCGTACCACTGGTGTTTTCGCGAGTGGTCGCGAGCATTTTGACAGATCAGAATAAAATTAAAATCTATCATACACTGGAATTAACAGAAAAATATCAACTGAAGAACTGAGAAAATTATTTATCTTTTTTCTTGTTTCTATTAATTAGCGGCCAGCCAACATTCTTCTTATACCAAGGCCCTTCTCCAGACAAGTTTAAGGCTCCCAGTTGTAAATTATTACCGTCTTTGGCATAATTTACCACTCCAACTTCTAAACCATTCATTTCTTCAACAACAATATTCACTAAACCTAAAGCCAGGCCGTTTACTTTTTTGGCTATAGTCAGGCCAGCGCTAACATTTATGCCCCGGACATCGCCCACAACTACAGCAATTGCTCCGCCAGCATTAACGCCATGAACATCCTGAGCTACAGCACCTAAACCGCCAGCATTAACACCATGAACATTATCAGCTCCAGCAACCAAACCGCCAGCATTAACGCCACGAACATTATCAGCTCCAGCAATTGCTCCGCCAGCATTAACGCCACGAACATCCTGAGCTCCAGCAATTGCTCCGCCAGCATTAACGCCACGAACATTATCAGCTCCAGCACCTAAACCGCCAGCATTAACACCACGAACATCCTGAGCTACAGCAATTANACCGCCAGCATTNACNCCAGCGACAGTTCTTTCTTTTGATCTAATTAATCCCATCGTTAAACCGTGAATATCTCTCTCGGAACCTAATACTGTAAGGCTCAAATATACTGGCTCCTCTGTTGGTTTAGCAGCCAAATATTTTTTCAGATTAGAATAAGTTTTTTTTAGGTTAGAATATGTTTCTTTAACCCTGACGGCTAAACTTCTCTTGGTGGTGAGCAAAGCCAGTTCTGTTTCAGTTTTCTGCAGGTCATAACGTTTGCCAACTTCCTGACGAGTCATCCCTTCTAATAATTTCCTTAATTTCCGATCTTTGATTACCGGCGGTATAATTAAGCGATATTGCGAATCAAGAAAATCATGGGGATCTCTTCTGGTCAGCAGGTGCAGGAGCGTGGCGCCCAGAGCATAAATATCCGATTGCGGAACAGCTTGGCTAATCATAGCTTCCAGCGGCGCATAGCCGGGCGTGCCCGCCATGGTTGAACCGCCCAGCATTTTCGCAAATTCCAATTGCGCGCTCCCAAAATCAACCAATTTTATCCGCTGTTCAGAAGTTAAAATGAGATTTGCCGGCTTAATGTCGCGGTGGATTACCGGAGGAGCGTAGGAATGCAAATAGCCTAAAATTTCTAAAACTTCCTGCCCGATTTTTGCGGCTTCATCTACGGTAAACAGTTTATTTCCTTCAACCAGCCGGGCTAGATTCTGCCCTTGAACATATTCCATTACTAAATAATGAATTTCCCGGGGTCCCTCGCCGGCCGTAAAATAATCTTTAAACTTAGGTATGGCCGGATGGTCTAATTGTTCCAGTATGGCTTTTTCCCGTTCCAGCAATTCTTTAGCTTTCCAGGAATTAGCTGCTAATAAAGAAAAAGTTTTAATGCAGACTTCCTCGCCTTGAGAGTTTCTGCCCCGATAGGTAGTATTGTTAGCTCCTCCGCCAAGGACTTCATCTAATGAATAGCCATTAACTGCAGAAGAGGCAGAGCCATCCAGCGCGGAAATTTGGGATATCATTTGAACCAACTATATTTTACCTCTTCTTGCCTGTTCAATATTCCTTGTCCACTAAACTTTTGAAATACTGCGCAAAGTAAGGCGCTTCCACCCAAACCGCGCAGTCATAACTTTGATGAACGTTTTGGTCGTCAGTCAAAAACAGGAATAAATGCTCATTATCAATGATGCAAAATCTAGCCGAAGCATTTTTTTGCAGTTTCACTTCCGCCACCAAAGAAATCAGTTCCTGAACGTTTTTATCCATATTCTGCGGAAGGATAAATTTAATTTTAAGGCCATTCTTAGCCGCCTTTTTAAGGCTGGCCGCCAGCAAATTATATTTTCGTTCAGCTCCTTCTTTAGAAGTCATGATGGTAATACTTTTTTTAGCCGACTTAATCAGGCTAAGCAAATGCTCGTATCCTTTATCCCGGCCGCGGAACGCCCCGCTATGGTCGGTGGGGTCAATTAATTTAATTCCTTCAGCATGCAGAGAGCTTAATTCGGATAATACTTCGCTATTTTTTAGCTGGCTAAGCAATTTATCTTTTTGTTCGGCTTCTTCCTGCACCAGCTTTTTAACTCTGGCAATTACTTCAGCGGGAGGAACCGCCAAATATTTTATCGGTTTGCCTATCTTGACAATAATAAATCCTTTCTTTTCCAGGGATTCCAGAACATCGTAAGCTCTGGATCGGGGAACATTAGAGATGTCTGACAGTTCCCCAGCTGTCGAAACGCCCCGGCTTAACAAGGCCACCCACAATTTGCCTTCATAGGAATTAAGGCCAAAGTCCTTTAGTTTGTTTAGGAAATCTTTTTGCACAATCATAGTGAATCCTCCGCTTGCATCTACCATTCTCCTATTTGTATCCGCCAGTTCTAAACTCTTCTTTATAGCTAAAAATGCCTTCTTTATTTATAAATCTTTTTACTAATTTTAAACTAAATAGTAGTAACAGCTGGAGGGAGGGGAGGGGGGTTATTCCCGGTTAGGGCTGTCTATAGAGAACTTTGTCAATAAAAAATAAATTATTCAAAATTATCTATACCGTAAACAGCTTAGAATCAGTTACCAGAAACAAGCCGCTGCGCGCTCCGGCATCCAGCCAGCCGTGGGCATAATTTAAAGCGGCAAAAGCTAATACCCAATCCTGCTTCCCGCTCCTGAAAAATTGGGCGTCATCATAATAGCGCTGCGCCATATCTAGAAAGTCATTGGCCTGCGCCGTGCCGTTTAATGCTGCTCTGGCTTTATTTAGGGCTTCTTTAGTAATGGAAAAATAGCTCTCCAGCTTCTCTAAGGTAATAAGATTATTCATCCTAGCCAAAATAGAATAACTATTTATAAAAATAATGTTAATATTTTAACAATCTCGGTTATTTTCTTCGGTAAACGTTTGGAGTGCACCCCTAAAAATGGACAGATAGATAACGAAGTCCATCTTTCCCAAATGGAAAGCGAGGTGCACTATGAGGCGACAATTTCAAAGAGAATTCAAAGTATCTGTTTTGCAGGAGCTTGAAACGGCATCATTAACGGAAGTATGCAGGAAGCACAGCGGGACTAATCAGTTGGGCTTTTTAATCCTAAATCTTTTAATATATAGCGAGTTTCCATAAAAATAAATACAGAAATCCTCTAGACGGATTTCTGGTCATTCCTTGCTGGCCGCTGCTGAGCAACGGAGTATTAAGCCCAGCAAGGAATAAAACTACTCCCATAATGACAACCTTGGAACTTTTTAAAAAATTTAATTATTCAGAGAAAGACCTGCCTTTGTTTGAACTAGCTATTAAACATGCTGAAGCGCTTAAAACAGTTCCCAGGAAATCCGGAGACACTTTCTTTGGCCATAACTTAAGAGTTGCATCCATTCTGGCGGAAAATAAAGCCGCTCCGGAAGTAATCGTGGCTTCTCTAATTCAAGGGCTCAATCTTGACGATAAAACTATTGCTGTATTGTTTGGTTCGGAAACCGCGGCTTTAATGCTTCAAGTAGATGAATTAAGGAAACTAACTTTTAAGAACAAACAGCTGCAAGCCGAAGCGTTTAGGAAAATGCTGCTGACTACGCTCACTGATGTTCGGGCAGTTCTGGTGAAGCTGGCGGCTAAAATTGACAATTTGCGCACTATTGCTGTATTTCCAATTGATGAACAGCAGCGCCTGGCGCGGGAAGTTATGGAGATTTATGCCCCTTTAGCTTATCGCCTGGGCTTGGATCGGATTAAGAGCCAATTGGAAGATTTAGCTTTTCAGATTATTAATCCCAAAAAATATCGGGAAATTTTTGATTTTCTGAAGCAGTCCAAAGAGCAGCGCGACCAAGAAATCAAGAAAATAATCACTGAAATTAATGCGTTTTCTTCAGAAAAAGTCCAGATTATTTCCATCAAAGGGAGATCAAAAAGCATTTACAGCATCTACAAGAAAATTGTGGACAGAAATTACAACCTTCATGAAATGTTTGACCTTTCCGGCATCCGAATAATCGTTCCGGAAATTAAGGATTGTTATTTAATGCTGGGGCTGCTGCACGAGCATTTTGAGCCGGTGGAAGGAAGACTGAAAGATTATATTGCTGCTGCCAAGCCTAACTCTTACCAGTCCGTCCATACGGCTATTAAACTATCGTCAGAGAAAATTATGGAAGTGCAAATCAGGACGCCGGAGATGGATGAATTGGCTGAAGAAGGCATCGCTGCCCATTGGCGGTATAAAGGATTAAAATCAGAACAGGCTTTCGAGAAAAAAATGGCCTGGCTGCGCGGAGTTCTTGATTTGCAGAAAGAAAATCCAGATTTTTTAGAAACGCTTAAGGTAGACATTTTTGGCGATAATATTTATTGTTACACCCCTAAAGGCGAGATCAAAGAGCTGCCTAAACAAGCCTGCGTCTTAGATTTTGCTTATTTGGTTCACGAGCAGATTGGCAATACGGCGGTAGCTGCCCGTGTTAACGGAATATTTGTCCCGCTTAAACATACTTTGCAGATGGGAGACATTGTAGAGATTGTTACCAACAAAAACCAGCGGCCGAGGAGAGGCTGGATCAAGCTGGTTAAATCTTCCCGCGCCAGGCAGAAAATCAGGAAATCGCTTAAGGAATATGAGAACTTGCCGGCATTCCATTACCGCGAATTGAAGCCAGCTTACCGCGATGAACAAGGCATTTTAGTGGAGTCGGAAGAATTTCCCTCTGCCACCTGCGTTCTGGCCAAGTGCTGTTTAGCTATTCCTGGAGATGAAATTATTGGAATTTTAACTAAACGAAGAATTATCTCGGCGCATAAAACGGCCTGCCGCGGGGCGCTGAAAGAACAGGAGCGCTGGATTCCTGTTAATTGGAAACAAACCTATAATCAGAAAATTATGTTTCATGTTCGCGCCGATGAACGGAGCGGCTTGTTGGCTGATTTAGTGCATACCATTGCCGCAGCCGGGTTTGAAGTCAAGGAAGCCAAAGCCAAATTTTTAGGAGCGCAAACTGCCGAATGCTCTTTCAGCATTATCCCTAAAGACCTGGAGCAGTTAAAATTGCTGGTGGGAAAGGTAGAAAAAGTCCGGGGCATCAGGATGATTTATTTTGAATGATTGATAGCTAGTGTGATATATTTTCGTACAATTATTATCACTAGCTATGTATAAAAATGGCTAAAAAAAGTACGATTATTTAGCATTTTTAGTATAATTATCTATGAGTTTATCTTCTTTAACGAATTTTGGGGTTTTTAGTTGTTTTTCACTCATTTAATGGATACATATTTATATCCCAAAATTATTTTAGTGATTGGCTGGTAATCGTTCCGCCAAAATTTAAGCTTGAACCGAATAAACCTGGAGTAGTTGTCTTTAAATTATATGTTCCTAAAGATGTTGAACTGAAAGATTATTTTGGAACTGTTAATATTTGTATTAAAGAACTGTAAGTGTGTCAAAAAAAACTGCCCACCACTGGTGGAAAAATAAAATTTTAGATGCTAAAGAAGTTTAATCAAATCTACTATCCGGGAACTGTATCCCCATTCATTATCATACCAAGCGATAATCTTAAGGATTTTGCGATCAACCACTTCTGTTAACTTAGAGTCAAAAATCGCTGAATGCGGATTGTGGATGACATCGGAAGAAACCAGATCTTTATCTGAAAATTCGATAATCCCTTTCATTTCTCCTGCAGCTTGAACCTTAAAAAGATTATTAACTTCCTGAGCAGTAACTTCCTGTTCTGTTTCAATGGTAAAGTCGGTAACGCTGCCATCAATAACTGGAACCCGAAAGGCCAGCCCGCGCACTTTTCCCCGCAATTCCGGGATAGCTTCCACTGCTGCTACATCTGCTCCCGTAGATGTAGGGATGATATTTACGGCGGCAGCTCTTGCCCGGCGCAAATCTTTAGCCGGGCCATCCACCATATTTTGCGCGGCTGTATAAGCATGGATAGTAGTAAAGTAACAGCGTTTCACGCCAATATGATCTTGCACTACTTTTAAAATTGGAGCTACGCAATTGGTGGTGCAGGAAGCGTTGGAAATGATCTGGTGAACTTTTTTATTATACATGTTATCATTTACTCCTAAAACAATCGTGGCGGTATTAACCGGGCAGGCTTTATCCGCTTCGCATTTGCAGGGGGCGGAGATAATCACTTTTTTGGCTCCAGCCGCCAAATGGCCAGCCGCTTTATAGGGGTCAGTAAAATGGCCGGTGCTTTCAATCACTACATCCACTTTTAATTTTTTCCAGGGCAAGTTATCGGGGTTTTTCTCTGACAGAACCCGAATTCTCTTTTTGCCCACTCTTAGAACAGAATCGGCGGCAGTTACATCATCATTAAGAATTCCATATACTGAGTCGTATTTAAGCAGGTGAGCTAATGTTTTAGTGTCGGTTAAATCATTAACCACTACAAAATTTAGTTTCTTATCGCGCAATCCCGCGCGAAAAACCATCCGGCCGATTCTTCCGAAACCGTTAATTGCTACATTGATTGCCAATCTTTACACCTCTCTATATCTGTTATAAAAAGAATAGGGATTTAAATAAGTTTTGGGTGCTGGGCGGTTTTCTAGGGGGCTTCATCCAAAAATAATAGCCATGCCTGACTCACTCCGCTTTTGGTTAGAGCAACTGCGGTACTTTCCAGGATGGAGCATCCCCTCCCGCAGGCGCTTTTATTAGCAATTATATCGTTCGTATTCATGGCGTGGGCTATTTATTGAATGAAGCTTTTTAGGATAAGATTTTTAAAAAAGGATAATAATTAGTTATTTAATGCCAGAAACCATACCCCACACGGAGAACATTAAATTTAAAGAAAAATTTATCGAGCGCTATTCTAAATTAACCGATTGGGAGCCATTTAAGCAGTATTCCTTATCTTTTCTCAGAAGAAGCATCCGTGTTAACACCTTAAAGGGCGCAGTTAAGGAAGTTGCCGCTTCCATTAAAAAAGAAAGGCTGGAAGCTGNCTAAAATTCCCTGGTGCAGGGAAGGCTTCTGGCTGGAACATCCAGAGCGGAGAGATGTAGGAAATTTATTAGAACATCATTTAGGGCAGATTTACGTGCAGGAAGCTGCTTCGATGATCCCGCCGTTAGTATTGAACCCCAAGCCGGGAGATTTAGTCTTGGATATGGCGGCTGCTCCCGGCAGCAAGACTACCCAAATGGGCGCCATGATGAATAATCAGGGATTGATTATTGCCAATGATTACAAAGGCTCGCGCTTATCTTCGTTAGGCATAAATGCNCAGCGCAGCGGNTTAACTAATGTGGCCATCACTTTAATGGACGGCCGCTGGTTTAAAGGCCTGCAATTTGACAAAATTTTATTGGATGCTCCCTGTTCCGGCACTGGAACAATTAGGAAGAGTTTGAAAACCATCGCTATCTGGAATGAGGGCATGATTAAAAAAATTTCCCGCCAGCAGATTCAGTTGGCTGAAGCNGCTTTTAACAATTTAAAGCCGGGCGGGGAGATGGTTTATTCCACCTGCAGTTTAGAGCCGGAAGAAAATGAAGGGGTGGTGGACCAGTTACTAAAAAAGTTTCCTGAAGCCAGAGTTGTTCCGGTAAAGTTGCCTGGATTAAAANTCAGCCCGCCGGTATTGGAATTCAATGGCCTGCTCTTTGATAAACAAATTAAATCTGCCTTAAGAATCTGGCCGCAGGATAATGATACGGAAGGTTTTTTCATAACAAAGATACGAAAAAATCCTACAGAACGTTAGTGATGGAAGGTTTTTTTATCTGCAAGATAAAGAAACTTGAGAATGAAACAAAGTGAAATAATCCTAGTTTTTCATAACAAAGATACGAAAAAATCCTACAGAACGTTAGTGATGGANGGTTTATTTATCCATAAAATAAAGAAACCTAAATGNCTTTGTTCACCGGCGCATTAAGTAGGCTTGTTCTATGGAAATTTTAAATCTTCCGTTTTCATCTTCTAAAAACTTCTTTTTTGCTGCAATGCTTAGTTTAATTAAATCATCTTTTGGATCAATTGTTTTATCTGGCAACTTTTTTAAATTAAACCACTTATACTCATCCGATTCAGGTTCACCATTAAAATTAAGAATAATTTTCTCATTTTCATCAAGTATCCCCGCGTAAATAAAGTGGATTGCATGAAATATATCTGTTAGATAGGGGGTTTCTTTAACTTCTATAAGCTTCAATTTTTCAGGATTCAGATTTACCCCTATCTCTTCTTTAGCTTCTCTTAAACACGCATCAACTAATTTCTCGCCTAACTCCACTCTCCCTCCAACATTTCCCCAATCTGCTTTATTTCTATTTCTTTTTTCTTCATTTCTCTTCAAAAGGAGTATTTTAGAAAAGTTTCTATTAAAGAGGCAGACTATTACTCCAAGTCCAAATTTTCTATTTTCCAACTATATTTTCTCGGCAATTACGGCCTTATTTTTAAATTTAAATAAATGAATGGTTTTTGTTCCAGTTAACCCCGATTCCCATTTTTTTCGTTCAGACCAATATTCTCGCGGATCAATAGCATAACGCAATACGATAGACTTAGCTTGCGCTTGCTGCAGGGCCTTAACCAAAGATGATGCTTCAAAGGAAACTTCTTTTAAGACTTTAAAGGCATTTTTAAAAAAATTATTTCTCGCTAATTTATCGGAAGTAAAAAAAACATTCTTGTTTTCATCATATAAAGCAGTTTTGCTGAGCTGAGAAAGTTCAGCCAGCAATTTAGCTTTAACAGCTGCCGGATCAATTTCATACAGGCAAGCTAATAATTTTTTACTAGTTTTAAGGGCTATTTTCTTATTGCTGGAAGCTAAGCGATGATTGCCCGGCAGGGCCACGGCGCTTCTGTCGGTCCCTTTCAGCTCATTAAAATACAGCGTTAAGCGGTTTAAAGACCCATTTACAGATAAATATTCGCGCTCGCAATCGAAAGGAATTTCTTTAATTTGCGGCGGAAATTCAATCGCTATTTTACTGGTTATTTTACCGTATGCCTTTAATAATTCTAGAATATTCGGGGAAAGAGTTTCTATCGTTCTGGAATTCTCCTGCGGCGGCCGCTGCGGGTCGCAAAAGATTATATCCGCATTTTTTAATTTTTTAATTACTTCAGGGTCGAGGGCATCGCCGCAAACAAATTCAATATTTTTTATCCCGGAAATTTGCGCATTTTTTTTAGCTTTCTCTAACTTTTCCTGATTCAAATCAAGCGCATACACTTTCCTGCAGGTTTTGGCAAAAGCTATCGCTTGAAAGCCAATACCGCAGCCAATATCCGCAATAACCGAACATTTTAATCGTTGCGCGCGATAATCAGCCACGGCCTGCGGAGTAGCCCAGCGCAAATCATCAGAGCTATATTCTAGTTTGGCTTGGGGCTTTTTTAAAATGGTTCGCTTGCCTAATTTCATACATTTCATACTCTCGATTAGGATTAGCGCATTATATAAATTCTGTGCCTTGTTTTTGCTGGTTCGGTTAGTTCGAATAGTTAGTTCTGAATTATAACAATCTTTTTAACTAGATAATTAACTCTAAGGCCAATGTTAGGCTTAGATTCATCCATCACTCAGCAGATGGAAAAACATAGCTCGAGGTTCTATAAAGTTCTCCGGCATTCTTTAAAGGCCAAAGGCGAAGAAGTTTTAATAGTAACTGATTACGGCGTTAAACAAAATATTCTCGCCAGCATGATGGCTTACGGGTATTATAGCGCGGCAAAAAAGAAAGGCCTGCCGGTAAATATCTTATTTCAGGGAGTAAAAAAAGGATTCATGACTGCCGATAATCACGTCGTTAAGGCAATTTCCAAACTGGAAAAAAATAATATTATTATCCTGGCTTTATCCAATAAGCTGGGCAAATTTACTGAAGATAACAGCTTTAGAGCCTTCTGCAAAGAGCGCGGCCATCGTTTTATCTCCGCTACCGGATTAGGCGATGTCAGCCCCAGCTATCTTAATATTTTTTTAGAAGCCATGAATATCAATTACTCCAGATTGAGAAAGAAAGGCCTGGCGATCAAGAAAAAATGGGACAAAGCCAGCTCTATTCAAGTGAAAACCGCCGCCGGGACAGATATAACTTTAGATGTAGCGGGAATGGAATCTGTGGCCAATGTAGGCGAATATCATGAACCTGGCTGCGGCGGAAACATGCCCTGCGGCGAGGTTTATATTCCTCCCAGAGGAATTAATAATGTGAATGGCCAAGTGGTTATTGATGGCAGCATAAAACTGGATTCCGGGGCGATGCTGGTAAATTCTCCCTTAACTATTACCGTGAAAGGTGGACGGGTTGCTGAGGTTGCTGGCCCAACGGCAAATTTATTGCTGGACACTTTTGCCAAATTTGAAGAGCGGTCTAAACACCCCGAGCGAGTTCGATTAGTTAGCGAGTTGGGCGTTGGAATTAATCCAGGAGCAGTGTTAATTGGGTCTATGATTATTGATGAAAAGGTTCTAGGCACCGGCCACCTGGCGCTCGGCAGCAATCACTGGTTTGGGGGAGAGATAAAAACCAGCTACCATGGAGACCAGGTGTTCAAAAATCCAGTATATTATGTAGACGGTAAAAAAATGGAGCTTTAAATGAGGGATGCTTTTGTTCACTGCCTTTAATCGAGCCATTTCACTAGTGTTTTTCAGTAAGCAGCCATTTCCATAATGGAATTAAAGTTATTCCTTGTTCGGTTTTCTCTATTTCTTTGGTGATTAATATTAGTTTTGTTGTATTTTTAAATTCCTTTTTAAATTCTAATAAAGCTTTTATTTCTCTTTCGGGAATTTCATCGGTATATGATACATTTATAGCTGTCAAATCCTGATTTTTTTCTTTTAATATAAAATCAACTTCGCCTTTATTTTTCCAATAATAGGCTTGTTGGCCAGTTCTTCTTAATTCTGCTACTACGCAATTTTCTGCTAGCCACCCTGAATCGGAAGAAAACCTGAATCCTACGGAATTTCGCAGCCCGCAATCTAAACAATAAGCTTTTTTGGGAAATTGCGACTGTTCTTTCAGTGAATAAGAGAAATAATCTAATACCAGCAACATATATGCTTCTTCTAAATCAGATAAATAATCTTTAATACTATCTGTTGATAATCCCGTGCAATTGCGAAGGTTTCTTATGCTAAAAGAATTTCCTATATTCGTAAACAAGTATACAGCTAAATCGGTAATTTTTTGAGCATTAATATTATATCTTTTTACGAGATCTTTATAAATAATATCATCAAAATACTGCTTAAGAACCAGCTTCTTTAATTCTTCGGGCTTAAAATAAATCTCTGGAAATCCGCCAAATTCAAAATATTGGTCTAACTGAAAGAGTATTTTTGCCTTTAGAGCACTGGCAGGTTCATTAAAATCAATATGGCCAAATTTCAAAAATTCGCTAAAAGACAGCGGATAAATTTCGAAAGTAAGGTTTCTTCCGGTAAGTAAAGTAGAATATTCCCCTTTAAGCAGGTTGGCTGAGGAGCCGGAAATAATGAACTTTACTTTCTCTCTAAGATCGTAATACTTTTTTAAGAATTTTTCCCAACCAACCGCATTTTGAATTTCATCTAAAAAGATGAAGGCATAATCTTCCGGATTCTTATGTTCTCGGTAAAAGGAATAAATAGATTCCAGGCTTTCTCTTTTTAAAAGCTCATCATCAAGATTAAGATAGAGAATTTGCGCTGGCTGATAGCGCGTTAGCAAGGATTCAACTAATTGATACATCAAGGTGGTTTTGCCGCTCCTTCTAATCCCCGTTAATGCCATAATCTCTCGTTCCGGCAAAGCTTTAAAAATTAAGGGATTAACACTTCTAAAAATGCCTTTAAGCGCCGAAGGCACTTCTTTGGTAGTCCACCAGGGGTTCCAATTCAAGAGATATTCTGGTTTCATAAGTTCATAAAAACTATCGCCTTTATAAAGGTTACGATTGAATTGGTCACTTTTATACCAAATATGACCAACCAAACGTTCACTATAAATNTTTTCATTGCCAATGAACACTATTCTTTGATGATTATTTTGACCAGTTTGTTTGAGTAAAAAACCAAAAATGGTTTTATTTAACCATGAATGATAAAATTACTCCAAAAATGGTAATATTTAAAAAAAGAAGAATTAATCTTACAATATGCCTTTGGAATTGGAGGGTTTAGTAGAAGCTAAAACTTTAGCTATTTTTACAGCTTTATTGAACACTCCTAATAAAATATTTCATTTAAATTCTCTGGCTCAGGCAGCCAATGTGCCGGCTACATCTGCAGCTAGAATAATCAAGCGTCTGGCGAAATCTGGGTTTATCGAGGAAATGAAGATTGGAAAGATTTCTGTTTACAAATTAGCGGCTAACCAAAAAACGGAGAGGTTAAGGCAAATATCATGAGCAGGAAGA
>C687J35174_10007722_pt1 | contig 13792 bp, 14 predicted proteins | sample RifCSPhighO2_01_FD_35174 | JGI IMG/M metagenome (IMG submission 35174) | reverse complement strand
ATCTGAATTTTGAATGGCCATGTTGGCGGCCCTCTCTCCGCGCATTCCGGCCTTGCCCACAAAAAATGGGTTACGATCCTCAATAATGTCGCCACCCATAGTAGACGACACAACAGGAATTTTCAAGAAAGAGATAAGCTTTTTAAAATCATCAATTGCGCCAGAGAGTCTAATTCCGCCTCCGGCGATTATTACCGGTTTTCTCGAAGACTTAAGCAGTTTAATAACCGTTAAAATTTCAGTTCGAGTTGGTTTATACTGGTTGGTTCTCTCGAGTTTTGAAGAGTCAAACCCGATCAACTTCCGCTCATCGATCAAGGCGCCTTGCACATCGATTGGTATATCAAGCCAAACAGGACCGGGTCTGCCGGATTTAGCCAAAAACGCAGCTTTTTCAAGATGATAAAGGATTTTATTGGGGTCATTTACAAAAGAAGAGTACTTTGTAACACTTTCAATAATTGGAATTATATTTGCTTCAAGAAAACCAAATTGTCTCAATCCTTTGATATTGGAACTGTAAACTGTTTGCAGTCTTTTACTTTGGCCAGAAATCACCATCAATGGAATGGAGTCCTGCCAGGCCCCTACCACTCCTGTCAATGTGTTTGTCGCTCCTGGGCCTGAAGTAACTACNGCAACACCTAAATTTCCACTAATTCGGGAGTAAGTATCTGCAGCCATGACAGAAGCTTGCTCATGCTGATTGCAAATGTACTTGATTTTCTCATTTAGAGCAATTGCATCGTTAAGAAACATAGCACTGCCACCGGTAACTGTGAAAATATATTCCGTTCCTATACTGTAAATATAAGAAATAACCAAATCTGCTACACGGATCATAAGTTTGCAAAATTTATCATTTTGTTAAATTCATCAAAAATAATCGCTGAATCCACCTTATAACACAGAAATTGAACGCCTATTTTCTTAAAGAACTTTAATTCTCGCCGGTTATGAAACATTGCTCCTGCAATCTTTTTTTTACTTTTTATAATTTTTACCAATTGTTTCAGAGTTTCAACAACGAGTGGACTCTCAGTATTTCCATTCACACCTAATGCAAGAGAAAGATCATAAACACCAATGTATATAATGTCGACATTTTTATCGTCAATAATTTCCTCAATCATATCGACTCCCTTTTTACTTTCAATTAGAAGCGACAGTAGGACGTTCTTGTTTTGTTTTTCTGTATAATCTGGTTTTTTCTGATAACCGCCCGCCCTTGTGTAAGGATTCAAACTTCTATTTCCAATCGGCGGGAATTTCATATTATTAACAGCCTTGACTCTATCGCTTTCAGATTCAATGTGCGAAACGATGATTCCCGAAGGAGCAATTTCAAGTGACCTAAGAATATCAGACGCATTATTTTTTGGAACCCTTACAATAGAAAAACAGCCTTCCACTTCTGCGGCAATCACCATTCTGGAAGCAGTTGTAAAATCCATAGAACCATGTTCCATGTCAATAATTACAAAATCCAAACCAGCTTTTGCAATTACGTTAACAAGTTCAGGAGATGGTATCTCGCACCAAGTTCCAATTATTGATTTTCCCCGCGTCATTTTTTCTTTAAGAGAGTTATCTTGCATGTTTTTTAGATTTGTTTTTCATATTGCTTGCAAGAAATCGTTCAACAACATTTCGACATATAAATCCCGAAGAGCCGGTTATAAAAATTCTAAGCTTCTTCATTTTTCTCGGTAATCATATTCGATTTTAGTTCTTCCGTGGAAAGAAAAGGAAATAAGTCTTCATAAGGTCTTGAAACAATAGATCCATCGGGCTGTCTGGTGGATGATATTCTTGGGATTATAAGCTGCCACTGTGGGGATTTAACATCACAAAGAACCGGTCCGGGGTGAGATAATACTTGTTTTATCTTTTTATCAACCTCAGAAGTATTATTAATACTCACTTCATAAATTTCATAAGCTTTAGCAATTTTTGAAATATCAGGGAACCAAAGGCCTGTTTTTGGACTTTCCCCCATAAGTCTCCCCTCCATATGAGTTCTTTGGGTATGTCTTATCAGAAGATAGCCTTTGTTGTTAATAACAAAGATTTTTATAGGCAGCTTATTTTGTTTAACTGTTGCCAGTTCCTGAACATTCATTTGCAAGCCGCCATCACCGGTGACCACTATTGTCCTTTTTCCTTTTGCACCCAAACATGCCCCTATACAACTAGGCCAATAGCCCATCGTCGAGATGCCACCGGTTGTTAAAAACCTTTGCCCCGTCTTAATTTGCCATGTCTGACAAACAACATGGAAAGGAGAGCTTGTATCAACTACAATAGTGTCATCCTTACCTGCTAGCTTTGAAAGCCTTTCAGTAAAAAAGTAGGAATTAACAAGTTTTCCTTTTTTATATTCTGGAAGAACCATTGGATAGCGCTTTCTCCAGGATAAACATATTCCAGTCCATTTTTTAAAATCCGGAAGTCTTTTATGATTGATTTGCAAAAGCGTTTCTTTAAGAAAGTCTCTGGCGTCTTTATTAATTCTCAAATCAATATTTATGCCGGGTTTATTAAGTTCCTCGGTATCCAGCTCAACAACAACCTTCTTGGCATACTTGCCCCAATCTTTGGTATCATAGCCGACAATTCCCGTATCAAGCCTTGCACCAATGGCAATTATCAAATCCGCGTTTTGAATAGCAAAATTTGCGGCCCTGTCCGGGTAAAGACCCGGCCGGCCGACAAAAAGGGGACTAGCGCTTTCAATTAGGTCGATCCCAAGCCTTGTCGTAACTACGGGAACTTTCAGTTTAGAAACGGCTTTTGAAAATTCATCCTGCGCCTTGGCAACCCTTATTCCTTGACCGGCTAAAATAAGCGGTTTTTGAGACCTGTAAAGTAAGTNAAGGGTTTTTGATACTTCCTTTTTCAAAAAACTATTATTCCTGGTAGCTTTTGGCAAATGGAATTTTTCAAACAGCTTTACAGGAACCTCCATCCTTTGAATATCCAAAGGCACTTCAATCCAAACAGGTCCCATCCTTCCGGAAGTCGCCCGATAGTACGCCTCATCGAGATAGTATTGAACTTTTGCCGGATCATCAATTGTTTTGAAATACTTAGTTACAGTTTTTGCAATAGGTGCGATATTTATTCCCTGGAGTCCAAATTGCCTTATTTTTGTTTCCTGCATATAAGAAACAGTGGTATACGACGATTGTCCCGATATGATCATCACCGGTGCCGAATCAACATAGGCCCCGACAACTCCATTTAAAACATTAATTGCACCCGGTCCTGCGGTGACCATTGCAACCCCAAGTTTGCCGCTTATCCTGCTGTATGCCTCTGCCGCCATTGCTGCCGCCTGTTCGTGGTGGTTAAACACAGGTTTAATTTTTGGTGTTTGAAATACCGCATCGTTTAAAAACATTGCCTGGCCTCCGGTTATCATAAAAACCGTTTCTACACCATTGTTTGCCAAAAATTTAATAATATAATCTGCAACTGTCATGTCTATTTTTTAAATTAAAGCCTCAATAGAATTGTCTTGGCCGCGTGTCTTTTTCTTTTGCGCTAAATTAGCTGCAACATCAACAATAATGTCTTCCTGCCCGGCGACAATTTTTCTGCGTCCCAGCTCGATTAGGATATCTCTTGCATCAACACCGAATCTTTCGGCTGCTCCTCTCACGTGAGGCGCAAATCCGCTGAAAACCCCTGCAAGTCCGCTGGTTAAGCTTACGCTGCTTATTTCCTGCGGTCTTTTCATTATCTTGGCAATTATCTTTTCACTGTTGTTCATAAGCTGGTATACGTCAAGATCTAGTTTATAGCCCATTTTTAAAAGTACTGCAACTATAACTTCCAGCTGACAATTACCGGCGCCGGCCCCCAGACCTCTTGAGGTTGCGTCAATAATTTTGGCACCTGCCTTAACTGCAGCAGCAGAATTTGCAATAGTCATACCAAGATTATTGTGTGCATGAAACCCGACGTCTATTTTTAAAGAGCCGGAAAGAAGTTTGACTTTCTTATACACATCTTCCGGTAAATAAGCACCCGCCGAATCCATCAAAATCACGCCCCTTGCGCCATAAATTTGCATGAGCTTTGCTTGCAAAAGCAGTTCTTTGCCATTAAGCATATGAGACATCATCAAAACCCCAAAAACCTCCAAGCCCTCTTTTACTCCATATTCTATATGCTGACGTGTAATATTAGCCTCAGTACAGTGGGATGCCACCATCAAAGCATCGATGCCCGCCTTTATTGCAGGCGCAAGGTCATTTTTAATGGTGCCAAACCCTGGAATCAAAAATGCGCCGAGCCTGGTTCTTTTTAGCTGGCTCTTTGCGATTTTTAACATCGTGGTGTCTGGAAGTTTTGATAAACCCAGTTGCAGTGAAGAAGCGCCAAGACCGTTTCCATGCCCAACCACAAGAAGAGGTATTCTGGCCTTTTGTGCGCCCTTTGCATAATCCCTAATAGTTTTTGCATTAAATTGATGTCTTATTGCGTGGGATCCATCTCGAAGCGTTGAATCAATTATCAAAATATCGTTCATGAGTTTTTCAGCTTTCTTTTTGCATATTCCTCAGCAACGGTAATAGCAGCACAATTGATAATATCGAGGTTACCTGCATACTTGGGTAGATAATCCCCACTTCCTTCAACTTCATTCATGACAGTCAATCTTCCATTTTCAAAAATTGGCCCCAAAGTAAGTCTATATCCTGGGACGTACTGCCTGATTTTATTAACAACGGAGAAAATCCCGGATTTTAATAATTTTAAATTCGGGTTTTTAATTTGGGCAAAAATTGTATTATGCATAATAATTGGAGGCTCAGCCGGATTTAAAATGATAATAGCCTTAGCCTTAGGAATGTTAGTGAAAGCTCTTATCCCGTCGCAAGTGGTTTGTGTATATTCATCTATATTATCCCTGGTTCCCATACCAGCCGATTTGGATGCGATATGGGCGACTATTTCAACATATTGTGTCTCCGGGTGAACATCTACAATTGCTTTTACTATTGGAGTTGTGTCCTGTCCTCCGCATGAAATCATATTGATATTTTTAACCTTTAAACACTCTTCCATATTAATAATGGGAATGCACATCTTGCCGACTCTGGAAGGCGTCATATCAATAGTGAATTTCCCCAATTTTTTCAAAATTGGAGCATGTTCAATATGAGCTTGCGCACTCGTTGCGTCAAATACAACTTCGCACAAATCCGGTTCGTTTAGAAAAGCGTTTATCGAATCGTATGAAGTTTTAACCCCCATTTTTTTAGCAATCTTAATACCAAAAGAGTCTGGATTTTTGCCGGCGAACATTGAGCATTCCAAAAGTTTTGATCTTTGAATTTTAATCAAAAGGTCACAGCCGATATTCCCTGTGCCGATGATTCCAGCCTTTATCTTTCGCAAGCTCATAAATTTGGGAAGTTTATTTTACACCTGCAGGAAAATAACTTCTACACCTGATTAAAATATGACTTATACCACTCGTAAATTTGGGGGATTGTACTCTTAAAGTTGTTTTTGGGCTTCCAGTCAAATGCACTTCTTATCTTGTTAAAATTCACAGATTGTTTTGGAATTTCATTGAAAGCTGTCCCTAAAATCCTATATTTAACTTTTTGTCCAAGAAGTGATTGTACTTTTTTGACAACTTCAACCACAGAAATATTTTCAAAGGAAGATATATTAAAAGCCTCACCGTTCACTTTTTTTATGTTTTTCATAAGAACTATCATTCCATAAACTATATCGCCGACATAAACATAGTCTCTGACGTATTTGCCATTACTTCTAATATCCAAAACCTCATTTTTAACAATAGCCCGCATAATTCCGGGAATAATGCGGCTAAAGTTCAAATCGCCCTCCCCATAAACATTACCAAACCGTGTCACAGTAATTGGCAAGTTAAAAGTTTTAAAATAGGAACGTGCAATAATGTCAGCTGCGGCTTTGGAGCTTTCATAAGGGTGATCGCCGCCTACCGGATTTTTCTCGCTGACTCTTGGCAGTTTTCCATATGCCTTATCCGAAGATGTTACAAGTATTCCTGAAACTTTGCCGTAAAGTCTTGCTGCCTCCAGAATATTTACTGTGCCCAAAATATTGTTATCAAACGTTCCCTTGGGATTATCATATGCAACTGTTACAATTGACTGAGCCGCCAAATGAAAAATATAGTCTATTTCATATTTGCATATAATTTCAAAAACTCTTTGAAAATTTTTAAGATCGCAGCTTGCCAAAATAATCTGTTTATCAAGCTTTCGATCTTTGAAGAAAGATTTTGGATCTGAACTTTGATAGGGGACAACAACATTTGCATCTAAACTTACTAAGGACTCTACTAAGTGACTACCTATAAAACCTGTACCGCCGCTTACCAATATTTTCCTGCCCGCTAACCCCATAATTTCCAGGCAGGATTTTCCTCCCACATTTGATTTAAGTCTTTCATGTCCTGATACGTATCCATTGAATGAAAAAATCCCCTGTGTTCGTATATAGACATTTGCTTATTCTTAATTAATTTATCAAAAACATCCTCAATCATTGAATTTTCTTCAATCAGATCAAAGACCTTCTTATTAAATACCATAAAACCTCCATTGATGAGATGTTTAATTTTGGCTTTCTTTTCAAACTTTATTGCTATTCCCCGATTATTCTTGTATATTCCTCCATATTTTAAAATAGGATAAACCCCGGAAACAGTTCCTGTCGTTTTTTGTCCTTTGTGGAACTTTAGAAGAGCAGAAATATTGATATCGGCTAAACCGTCACCATAAGTTACCATAAAATTATCGCTGTCAATATATTTTTTAACTCTCCTTAATCTTTCTCCCGTCAAAGATTCCAGGCCGGTATCTACAAAGGTTATTCTAAAATTATCCTTACTATCGTTTGGATAGTGTTTTATTTTATCCCTGTAAGTATGAATGACAAAATCTCCATCGTAAAATTTTTTATTGACAAAATAATCCTTAATCAAATTTCCTTTATACCCAAGTGCTATAACAAAATCTCTAAAACCAAAGTGTGAGTAAATTTTCATGATGTGCCAAAGTATTGGCTTGCCACCGACCTCAATCATAGGTTTGGGTTTAAAATCGGTTTCTTCTTTTAACCTGTATCCGATTCCACCGCAAAGAATAACAGTTTTTACATTTTTACTAGCCATGTTTAGCTTGCCAGATTATATCAGAAAATATGTAAGTATCTTTAAGCATCGAGTAAAGGTGAAGATAATTTTTGGTCCCTCAAGTATGTTTTAATGACTGAATTAGGAGCTCCCCAGCTTGATATCTTTCCTGACTTTATATAAATCACTCGTGTACAAATCTGCTTGATCGCATCTAAATTATGTGAAACAAAAACTACAGTTTTTTCACGGGCGAAAGAGTGCATTTTTGCAAGACACTTCTTTTGGAAATTAACGTCCCCAACCGCCAAAACCTCGTCTACCAATAAAATATCCGGGTCACAAAATGCGCAAACGGAAAAACCCAACCTTGAATACATTCCCGATGAGTATTTTTTTATCGGGGTGTCCAAAAATTTCTGAATTTCTGCAAAATCCACAATCTTATCAAATTTTTCATTAATCTGTTTTCTAGCCATTCCCAGAATTGCACCGTAAAGATAAATATTTTCTCTACCGGTTAACTCGTGATGAAGCCCAGCGCCCAACTCTATAAATGCTCCTATTTTGCCATAAACATTAACTAAGCCTTTATCCGGATAAGTTATATTCGAAATAAGTTTGAGAATTGTTGTTTTGCCGGCACCATTTCTGCCAATAATACCTATGACCTCACCCTTTTTGATCTTAAAAGAAACATTTTTTAAAGCGGCAATTAAATTTCTACCTGTTTTTTCCCTTGCGAGAATCAGCTCCAAACCGTCTGAAATTGTCTCAGACAACAGGCCATACTTACCTTTGGAAATTCTATAAGTTTTAGTCACATTTTCAAAACTTACAACAAAATTATTTTCTTGTTTTTTCATATTACATCCGCAAAGACCCTTTCTCTTACTTTGAAAAAAAGATAGCCCAATATAAAAGTCAGGACCGAAACAATGATAGAAAGAAAAATCATTCCTGCACTTACCGAACCCTTGTGTAAAGCAAAATTCCTGAAACTTTCAATAAGACTTGTCATTGGGTTAAAAAGCATCAAAAATCTATACTTTTCCGGAACCTGGTCAAGCGGATAAATAACCGGTGTTGCGTAAAGCCAAATCTGTAGAATTAGAGGAACCAAAAATCTAATATCTCGAAAAAGTACGTTCAAAGCGGAGAGCAATAGTGAAATCCCTGCAGTNAACAATAATATCGAAACAACCGGAATAATCAATAAGAAGAGATTAAGGGTCAAATCAATTTTATAATACACCAACATTATCAAAAATATAATCGAGGCCATTGCAAAATCAAAAAATGCCGCAAAAACAGCAGAAAAAGGTAAAATCTCCCTTGGAAAGTAAACTTTGGTGACTAAATTTCCATTATTAACTACCGAAAGGGCACCAAAAGAAACTGCAGTTGTAAAAAATGTCCACGGTAAGAGTGCACTATAGGCAAAAATCGGATAAGGAATATCGCCGGAATTAACTTTTAAAAAAAGACCAAATACGATTGTAAAAATTAATGTAAGAGCTGCAGGCTGCAAAATTGCCCAGGCAACACCCAATATCGTTTGCTTGTACCGAATTTTTATCTCTTTTAAAGTCAGGGCCCATAAAAGCTCTCTAAAGTACCAAAGTTCTATGATCCAATTCTTCATTTCTTAAAAAAATTCCTGATTCTTATAATCACCTTGTCCTGTTGTTTAAAAGAAAGTGTCGGGGAAATAGGGATTGCCAAAAGTTCGTGATCTAGTGACTCTGTAGTTGGCAAACTGCCTGCTTCATAATTTTTGAACAAAGGTTGCAGATGAGTAGGGAAAGGATAGTAAATATCGCAACCAATACCGTCTGCTCTAAGATAATTCATAAGAGCCGCTCTTTTCTTAGTTCTTATTGTAAACAAATGATAAACTGAATTAGAATCATGTGTTGTTTTCTGAAAAGTAATATCTAAGCTACTTAATTCTTTTATATAGCGCCTAGCAAGTCTTTCTCTCTTCAGGTTGTTTTTATCTAACTCATTTAATTTTTTTTCTAAAATGGCTGCCTGAATTTCGTCAAGTCGGCTATTTACGCCTTTGTACACGTGCCAGAATCTCTTAGTTTGCCCACCATGTCTCAGCGAATAAATTCTTTTAGCCAAAGAGCCACTGTTTGTAACAATCATTCCCCCGTCGCCGAATGCTCCAAGGTTCTTTGTGGGATAAAAACTAAAAGCTGATAAATCGCCAAATGTGCCTACTCTTTTACCTTTGTACTTCGCTCCATGGGCCTGACAGGCATCTTCGATAACTTTGAGTTTGTACTTTTTGGCAAGCGCTAACACTTGGTCCATTGGGCAAGGATTACCGTATATGTGAACCGGAATAATAGCTTTCACCTTTTTGTCAATCTTTTTTTCGGCGTTCGCTAAATCTATAGTGTAGGTTTTCTCATCAACGTCACAAAAAACAGGAATTGACCCTTCCTCGACAATAGCAACAGCGGTAAACGGCGAAGTAAAAGCAACGGTTAAAACTTTGTCACCTGGGCCTATCCCAAGAGCTCGAAGCGCAAGTCTTAAAGCATCGGTTCCACTACCAACTCCGACGGCATATTTAACTCCAAGAAATTTCGCAAAAGCCTTTTCAAAAGATTCAACTCGTGCCCCAAGAATATAACTTTTTGAGTTAATTACTTCGCCTATAGTCTTTAGGATCTTTTTGTTCAAACCCTTAGAAAGAGTTATGTCAATTAATGGGACATTTTTCATACAAGAAATGTAAACTGAGTCAGTATTGTACTAAAAATTGTTAAGATTTAAAAAAAAGGGATTAAAATTGACAGAAATATTCGGAGGTTTTTTTCATGCCATCGACAAATTTTACTCCAGGTTGCCACCCGAGAATATACTTGGCTTTATTAATATTTGCCCATGTTTTTTCTACATCACCCTGCTGCATGGGCACTTCATTTATTTTGGCTTTTTTCCCCATTACTTTTTCAATAGCCTTAATCAAATCCCTAAGAGCAATCGAATTATTGTTACCCAAATTAATAATTTCAAAATCTAAATCTTGCTCTAAAGTTTTAATTATCCCGTTAACAATATCATCAACGTACGTATAATCACGACTGCTTGAACCGTTTCCGAACTGTGTTAGTTCTTCTTTGTTAAGTATAGCTTTTGTAAAAAGTGCAGGCGCCATGTCTGGTCTTCCTCGAGGACCATAAACGGTAAAGAATCTTAAGATTATTGATTTAAGATGATAATTTTTCCAGAAACTCTCAACAAAAAATTCAGCTGAACGCTTCGAAGCACCATAGGGGGAAATTACCGAATCACAAATATCATCTTCAGAAAATGGAATCCTTTTTGTGTTGCCATAAATCGAAGAGGAAGATCCGAAAATAAATTGTTTTATACCAAAGTCAACGGAAAGCTTGAGAAGATGAACCGTTCCTGCAACATTGACTTTTGCGTAAAGCAAAGGATTCTCAATGGATGCTCTTACTCCAGCCCTTGCGGCCAGATGCACAACTTTTGCCGGTTTTTCTTTTTTGAAAATCTCCTCAAGTGATGTGAAATCAAGAACATCTTTTCTGCAAAGTTTAAACTGTCTATTTTTTTTCGCGCTCTGTAAGTTTTGTTCTTTAATCTTAGGATCATAATAGTCATTAAAATCATCAACTCCTACAACATCGAAGCCCTCTTCAAGTAGCCTGTCTGTCAGGTGAGAACCTATGAAACCTGCGCATCCGGTAACCAAAATCTTCACAATAATTCCTTTTTTCTTGCTCTAATGAAGATTTCCATACCAAGATTGATTATTTTTGATTTTTCAATTTTAAAACCCCGTTTCTTTAAAACTTCTATCAACCGTTTAGGCTTCATACAATTGATATGGCTGTTTTTCCAAACAGCTCCTTTCCATTTAATCCAGATAAACCAGACTGTTCTAAACAAAAGACTGTCTGTGTCTTGCCCGATTATTAAATACCCCTTTGGTTTTAAGACTCTATAGATTTCTGCTAAAGCCTTATTAGGGTTATCGAGGTGTTCTAAAGTTTCGACTGCGGTCACAATCTCAAAAGAGTTGTCATTAAAAGGCAGAGTGTGGACGTCCCCGTGGATAAATCTGATCTTACCTGTTTTCGCTTTAGCATGATCTATTGCTTTCTTATATAAATCGATTCCTGTTACTTTTGTTGAAGGCAGGATTTTTTTGATCTGTCGTGTAGTCGTACCGTCCGCACACCCGATATCAAGCAAACTTTTACCTCTAACGCCGAATAATATTTTTTTCAGATGGTGCCATTTTCGTGCGTGCCAGTATTTTTGAAAGAAATTGTTTTTAATGCCTCTTTCATAATAGTCGGCTGGGACTTGGTCTAAAATCTTCTCAAGATTTTTTTTAGTCATTGGATTTTGCGGAAATATTGAATAGTCCTCAGAAGACCTTTTTCTAGAGCGATTTTAGGATACCAACCAAGAGTTTTCTTAGCTTTTGTGATATCCGGCTTTCTTTGTACAGGGTCATCTTCCGGTAAGGGCTCAAAAATGATTTGGCTTTTGCTGCCTGCGAGTTTTTTGATAATCTTTGCAAATTCCAGTATCGTTCTCTCATCGTCATTGCCGATATTGTAAACTTCGCCGCTTTTACCTTTTTCCATCGCCATGATCAAACCCTCTACTTCATCGTCAACATAGCAAAAAGATCTTGTTTGAGAGCCGTCACCATAGATCGTTATGGATTCGTTTTTGATTGCCTGCTTGATGAAATTAACGACTGCTCTCCCTTCATTTGGGTTCATCTTTGGTCCATAAGTGTTGAAAATTCTAGTAATTCGGCCATTGAGATTTTTATTTCTTACAAATGCCGAGACAATCGTTTCCCCAAATCTCTTTGATTCATCGTAAACTGCCCTTGGTCCTGTTGTTGAAACATTGCCGCGGTAATCCTCACCCTGTGGAGAAATCTGCGGATCACCGTAGATCTCGGAGGTTGAGGCAAATAAAAGTTTTGCCTTGTGTTTTAGGGCAATCTCGCACATATTCCATGTACCTTCTGTATTTACCCGCATAGTCTCAAAGGGATGAGTCATGTATGAAACAGGGGAGTTAACGTTAGGGTCGGCAGGGGAGGCTAGGTGATAGATTTCGTCAATCTTTGCAAATTTGCGGGATACAAAAGGCTCACAGACGTCTTGTTTGATAAAGAAAAAGTTTTTATTGGTAAGAAGTTGAGCGACGTTTTTTTGCGAACCTGTTAGCAAATTGTCAAGACAAATTACTTTCTTGCCGTTTTTTATTAATCTGTCGCATAGATGGCTTCCAATGAATCCAGCGCCGCCTGTTACTAATGTGGTTTTGTTCATCTGAAATCAATACTAAAGGATTTTCTCAAGTGCCGCTACTATATAGTCGATTTCAGATTTTGTGAGTTTGGGATGCATGGGTAGTCTTATTAATGTAGAAGCGACTTCTTCTGACACCGGTAAATCTTTGGTTTTGCAGCCAAGCTTTTTCCCCATCTGGGATTGATGGAGAGGAAGATAATGGAATGATGCTTCGATTCCGTAGTTTCTTAAGGCTTTAATTATTTTATCTCTAAGCAGTCTCGGAGCTCTGATTGCAAAAATATGCCAATTCGGATCGGTACCTTCTGAAATACGCGGCAAGATAATTTTTGAAGAGATTTTTTTTAACTTCTTCAGAAAATATTCGGAATTTTTGCGTCTGAGCAATGTTATTTTGTCGAGTTTTTTAATTTGTTCAAGGGCAATCGCCGACAAAATATCGGAAAGTATTAAGCTTCTTCCCACCTTTACCCAAGAGTACTTTTTACGTTCACCTCTCATAAATGATGAGCGGTTGGTACCTTTTTCTCTTATAATTTCAGCGATTTTAAAAATTTGTTTATCATTTGTGACAAAAGCTCCTCCCTCGCCGCTTGCCGCATTTTTGTTCCATGAAAGGAGAAACAGCCTACATTGCCAATTGTGCCTAAGCTTTTTCCGCCGTAGGAAGCACCCAATGCATGAGCAGCATCTTCAATAACATATAAATTATTTTCATTTGCGATTTGCATTATTTTATCCATCGCGCATGCCATTCCCGCATAATGCACTACCATGATTGCCTTGGTCTTTTTGGTGATTTTCTTTTCAATTTCAACCGGGTCCAGATTGTAAGTATTAATATCGATATCGGCAAAAACGGGCATTGCCCCAGCCAAAAGAATTGCATTTGCACAAGAGGAAAATGTAAAGCTTGGTAGAATTACTTCATGTCCTCGCTTTAAAAGTAATGCACACGCAAGCTCTAAAGCTGCAGTTCCCGAACCGGTTGGAAGAACGTAGGAAACATCGAGTTTTTTTGAAATTTCTTTAGCTAGAGCTTCGCTGAAGGCAAGATCCCCAACGCCGGTACCGCTTCTCATAGCCGCTATAGCTGCTTTTTCTTCTTCCCTGCCCCAGAAAGTTTTGTGAAGCGGGATTAAAAATTGATTTTGTTTATTTGGCATTTGCTTTGGCAATTTGCGGAAGTTGGGACCTAAATTTTATGAGCTTCTTTATGTAGTCGACGGTATCGGGAATTAATCTCACTGTTGATTTCTTTTCCAATCTTCTTTTGAAAAGTACCGGAACCTGACTAATTTTCAAATTCGCATAATAAGCA
>C687J35174_10007718_pt1 | contig 13795 bp, 3 predicted proteins | sample RifCSPhighO2_01_FD_35174 | JGI IMG/M metagenome (IMG submission 35174) | reverse complement strand
CCCTCCAGCCCGGGACAAGCCAGATAATTTCAGTGTTTGCGCAAAAGAATTATCCCGGCCAGTACGCGCTCTACATACTGCCACAATTTTCATCCGATAAAAAAGAGCAACTCACAAAAAATGTCAGGGTTCTGATAAATTCGCCCGGGTGCTGGCAACTATCCAAGTACGAATTTGATGTTTATGATAATCCAAAGGATGAATTCGATGGATTTGATGTTGCAAACCTCACCAATAACTGTGTTGAAAAACCGGTGCAGGTAAAAGTCAATGCAAAAGATTGGCTGGATGCTGCGCAGGATGGACTCTTTTGGGGACTAGCTTCAATGGGAGTTGTAATGCTAACCAATGCGGTTGATAATAAAGTGGACTGGCTCGGGCGGGAAACTGATCCAGTCACAGGAGAGCTCATACAGCAAAAGCAGGACCTTGAATCTTTGAAGAAAAAAAGGGATGAAATCAATAAGCAGATAGCAGAAAAAGAAAAAGCAGCAACAACTGCGGGCACTAGCGATGCTGAAAAGCAGAAGTTGCAACAGGAAATACAAACCCTCAATAATCAAAAAGCAGCACTTGAAAAAGAGCTCCAATCAAAAATGCAGCAAGAAGCAGCGCAGCAGACAAATACCCAAGCAACAAAAACACAGCCAAACGGAGCAGTGCTTCCGGGGCTGCAAGCCGGGCATTTATACCAAAAACAAAATGGAACATGGTATGATGTTACAAACGCATCTGCAAAGGTAGCGGTGAGCAGCACCAGTGCAATAAGTTCACTCGATGGAAAGCTTTTGGAATCTGAAAAGCAAAAAGCGCTCGCCAAGGTTACGGCAGACCAGCAGGCAGCCGCTAAGGCAAATGAGCCAGAGCAAACAGGAGTCATTTTGCCGGAAGAGGATATTGTCATAAGAACCCCAATATCCTCAAGCGATATTTTAGATCCCTACAGGCCACTTGAGCGCCCGGACACGGAACAGAATATCCCATCAGTTGCAAATGTGACACTTCTTAGCGGAAAAATTGATGCGATCCCACCACTGCAAGCGCTTGTAACAGGTTATGCCCCGGTAAAAAACCCATTCGTGGGAAGCATTGCCCAGGGCGCAGGAGGAGGGATTGCCGGCGGATTATTGCAAGGCGGATCCGGAATTGTCAGAAATCTTTTCGGAACAAGCCCCTGGAGCGCCGGGGTCCTTGGGTTTTTAGCAGGCACTGTAATTTCATATATTGGACAGGAGAAAGAAGTTACATTTACAGTCCTTGAAAAGGATGCAGAGATCAAAACTGTAACACTTGTACAGGGAGCGGCATCGACTGAAAAGAAGGATTCTGATATTGGCCTTGAGGTTGAAGGCCTTGGGGATGATGAAGAGACGCCAACAGTTCCACAGCCACTTGAAAATAACCCGGACCTTATTTCACAGGGAATTGAGACATTCAGGACGATATTTACAAACATCACAAATTTCAAGACAACTGTTGAGAGGCCAAAGTACTCAAGCCTAAAAGTAGACGGAATTAGGCACAAATATGTTGACAAAACATATGACAAGAAGGATTTTATCAATGAGAGCGGAGGCTTTTTAGGGTTCTTTGATAACCCGGTACTTGATACCAAGAAGGGCAACTTAGATGAGGATACCCCTGATAAATTGGAGCAGAGGTTCAGATTGGAATTCAACAGCGTTCCGCCCGAAGTTGAAAGAACACAAGACATTGCACTTCTAAACTGCCAGGACGGCACAAGAGTTGGAAGTACAGGTGCTGATGCGCTGCCTAAAGTAAAATTCGATTGGACATGGAAAGATATTGAGCAGGATACATGTAATGAGAACAATCCAAACGGAGTGTATTGTGACGCTACGCAATTTAGCATTGCGCTTTTGAAAAAAATAGATGCGATAAATAAGTTTGTCAGCGCTAACGGAGCAAGTTTTACTTGCCCCTCACCACTAGAAGACAAGGCCGCTGAAAACGACATAGGCAGCTTTGATATAGGGCTTGAGGGCGTGCTCACTACAAAGAATGGCAATGATGTTGAAGTGGTTGCAACAATAAAGAACACAAACCCCGGGCAAATAGAAACTTCCACTACAATAAAATTGCAAAAGCCAAATGCTAGCGGGGAAATTGCATGCCCAGCCGGAGTGCAGAAGACAATTGTTGCTGCGGGGGGAAGTGCAGAAGCGCGATGTACATTCACAGGCCTTGCGCAAGGTTTCTATAATGCAAAGGCAGATATTGTGCCGGCAATTTCGTGCGAGAACTGCGAGGATATTGCAGCGACAAATTCACTTTCAAAAACATTCTTTGCAGGGCAGAGCGGGCTTGCACAGTGCGAACCTTATAGCACATCAAGGCTCTCGGAGTTCTTGGTAGCTTCAGGAATAAAGAATGACAAAATGGTTTCAACTGTAAAATTCAATGCCCTCTTGATGGCAGATGGTTATAGCACTGATTTCCAGCGTGACTTTGATAAAGCCCAAGCCCAAACATTCTTTTCGGCCCCGGCATTTTATACAGACCAGAGAACCGGGCTCGGGGTGTATATGCGAGATCCAAAATTACTGTCATTTGATGCATACAGCCAGCCGGATTTTGCCTTGCCTGGCCCCGGAACATATAGTGTTACGATTGATATTACTTACAATACCAATTCATGGCAGCTCTTTGATTCAAATTCAGCCCCGAATGCAAAGATCAACATTGTAATGGAGAAATTAAAAGGGGCGCAGCCGGATAGCCCATTCTATTATTTGCCGATTGATGGATTAGTTGGCTTAGAAGATGGAAGAGTAGGATACGGAGTGAACTTTGCAGGGGATAGCATAGTGATTGACAATAACCCGCAGCCTGTTAGGACCGTTGAGATTTCAGGTTCATCCCCAATCGAAGACGGGGTTTTGAGTGTTACAGAGAGCGATAGCTTTAAATCAATGCAAATTGATGAGCGAGGGGTTGTTGCAAAATTATCAAGAGCGCAAGGAGCCCCAAGCCTTTTGTTCCAACCATCAAATGCAACTGCGGTTATTTTGCAGATTGACAAAAATAGCGGCGATGACGCTTATGCAATATATGAACCGGCAATTGATGGAGACGCAGTTGATGTTGGCCAGACATCAACATTCTGGAATGGGATCGGGGCTAGCTGCAGGGGATTTGATGACGAAGTGATGTCACAACAGCAATTCATAGCAGACACCCACGGGCTCTCAACTCGCTGCGCGCTTGTCGGGCCAAACCCAACAAGTAAATACGCACTTGAATTTTGTGGAGAACCAGTGAACTTTGGTTCGGTGTTCTACGAGACAGTGTTCTACACCCCGCAAGATTCTGTTAGTTATTTGCAATTAGTTGGTGTAGCTTCAGATGAAGCAAAACTTATTACAAGCAAAGTCACAGCCGATAGGGTTGAACTAAACGGAAATGGCAAAACAGCAAAGATTACAAGTGTTGAGGATATTTTCAATTTGGTAAAAGACGAGTTCATGTGCGTTTCGGGGACCAACATCAATTCAGAGTTCTTCTGGAACCCCAAGAAGGTATTTTCCACAATCCAGGCAAATGAAGAAGCCGCTCTTGAAGCGTGCATACCTGCTCAGATCAATAGATGAATTTATGAGATGGATCAGAAGCGCTTTTGAGAAGTTTCAAAGCTTGTGGAGAAGAGGCCGTAGAGAAATTCCACTAAAAGGGCCGCATAAGGACATTCTTGCTTTTCTTGAAAAAAAGCTTGCCAACAAAAAATTTTTTGAAGGCCTGCCAAAAATATCCAAATATTCAATCAGAAAATTTGAATATAACGGAAAAACTGCGGTAATAAAACAAACTTATGGAGACAGTTCCCACGGCATAGAATTTGGAAAAATAAGACAAACACTACTAAAACATCAAATGGCTGTTCGTACAAAAAAAATAGTGCCCAAGACATATAAGTTAAGGTCAATAAAAGTGTTCGGAAGGGTAGGAAATTATCTTGTAATGGATTTTGTTAAAGGGCAAAATCTAGGTGACTGGTTTGATAGGCACAAAAACCCTGAAGTGGCAAGACATCTTTCCGAAGCAACATATGAAATGGAACGTAACTTCAATAGCCAAGGAGCCTTGCCAATTCCACAACTCACTGACCTCATAGTTGCAGGAAACACCAATCCACAAGAACCTACAAAGGGCAAGTGGATATTTTATTTGCCATATGACTACATTTGACATCAGATGGACTTGCACCTCCAGTACTGCCCAAATTGGCATTCTTGATAAACTTGGCGGGTAAAAATTCGGCCATATGCCCTTTTCTCTGACAGCCAGCCATTTTCTTACAGTCCACAAACCCACCACAAACCGCAAATGTCAGGAGTGCCCCAATTTTGCCCCAAGAGTAGTTTTAAGAAGAAAAATCACTTACTATTTAGCACGATTTTGAATGTCCCTAGAAGACCTAAAAGAAACCTTTGCGCAAAGCTTTGATTCAATTAGCGAGAAGGTGCCCCACGTTCCAATAGTTGCAGCAGTTTTGGCAATTGTTGTTTTCGGGGCAATGGCATTTTTACTCCTGCCAGGGCAAGCGCCCAATGCAAGCATTAGTATTGTTGTTGAAAACGCGGCAGGGGTGGGCGTGCGCGGCGCTCAAGTTAGCATAATTGGGCTATCTGAGCCTCTTGAAATCACAACAGATAAGGACGGAAAAGCTATCTTTGAGGCCCCTAATGGTTCAAAAATCGAGGTAGTGGTATCAAAGCAAAATTATGGCACAGAAGGCCCTATATCTGCAACAGTTGGGGAAATAGAAGAGCTAAAATTTACCCTAAAAGCAGAGGAATTTGCACTAAAACAAGTGACATTTACTTTCGTTGGCCCGGATTCAAAAAAACTTGAAGGAAAAGAAGTAATTGCAACCCTTTCCTGCACAGGAAGCGGGGTTTTTGAAAAAGGGCAATATTCTACTACTAGCGGGGAGCTTGTAGTAGAACCGCCACAAAATTGCGGCAGAATAATTGTAAATGCTACTGCGAGTGGTTTTATTGATTCTAGCAGCCAAGTACTCGGAACCGAGCAAGTAATTTCATTTAAAGGAATTGAAAAACCAAAAGGGGGCATCCAAATAACTGTTCTTGATGTGCAGACAAAAAGGTTTGTAGACGGAATTGCCGTGAAAATAATAGATTCACTTGGGATCCCAATAGGAATTGAGGCAATCACTTCATTTGGGGAAGTGAATTTTCCGGGGCTTGAAATTGGAAATTATAGCGCAGTAATTGAAGACCCTGCAGCACAATATGCCACGCAAAGTGTTGCTCTGCAGGTGCAGCAAGGGGAAGTTGCAAAAAAAGAAGTGCTTATTTCAAAAGACATCAAACTCCGGGCTAAAATAAAAGTCCTTGACGGAGCAGTAGGGGCCTCGGGGGCTTTAGTGAATCTGTTTTCAGCGGATGGAAAACTAATTGATACAAAAGCTACAACAGCAGATGGGAGCGCCCTATTTTTGTTAAATGATAGTGGAACTTATTCATTTGAAGCTTCAAAAGATACATACTTGCCCTCTGCAAAAAATTCCCTAACAACATCTTCATATCCTAAAGGAAGCGAAAAGGAATTTTCAATTGCGCTAAAAAAATGCACCCCCCAAACCTGCGGAATTGTAAAGGTTAGGGTTTTTGATGAGGACAATTTGCCGGTTGAAAACGCTGCCGTTGTTTTGCTCTCAAAAGAAGGGCTTGTGCAATCAGCATATGGATCAAAATCGACTGATTGGAATGGAAATGCAGAACCGTTTTTGAATGTTGCAAATGGGAGCTACATTGCGCTTTTACAAAAATACCCGGCAGAATCAAGATCGGATGTTTTTGAAGTGGACAGCACGAAAATAAATTCCCTTCAAGCAAAACTTGTAATCGGCAATGGAATATTAAAAATTAGCGCCCAAGATAGCCTTGGAGTAGCACTTGGTTTTGCGCAAGCAGATGTTTTTACAAGCGCCGGGCAAAAGCTTGGCACGGTTTCCCTTGATGCAAAAGGGGAAGGGACATTTTCAATAAAAGCAGATAAGAGCGTTTATGCAATAATAAGAAAGGATGGGTTTGCAAGGTTTGTTAGCGCTGCAAAACAAATTTTCCCAGATAAAACCGTGCAAATAATAGGAAAACTCGAGCAGCAAATAACTGCGGCAAAACCTTCAATTGAATTTGTTGGCCTTTTTAATTCTGCGGGGCAAATAGAAAAATCCCTAAAAGCCGGCGGGACATATTATGCAAAATTCAAGCTTTTAGTCCCTTCGCAAAAATCTTTTTCACAAGTGGGTTCTTTTGTTCGCGTTGGCCAAAAGCAAACCCTTGAAGAGGAAATCGGATATATTTCACAGATCAATGCCCCCCTCTCACTTGTTTCAAAGGGAGCAACATATAACCCTCCAAGCGGAAATGATTTTGATACGCTAACAAATGGGAACGCGCTCTGGGCAAATTTAGAGTGGAAAAACCTTGAGACAGGAACATATGAATTTGAGGCGGAAATAAAAATTTTACAAGGGGCAACAAAATCTAGCCCCCTTCCAATAAATTATAGGGCGTGGGGAGTTGAATCCGATAAATTCAGAAGGGACCCGCTGGATTCTTTTTTAGGGGAAGCTGCAACTTCTGCGCAAAAAGCAGCACTCTACGCGCAAACCTATGAAAAAATATTTTTAGTTGGGCTCGAAGAACTTTGTGATCTTGATTTTTGTACAACTGTAAGGGTCTTTGACCAAACCTCCGGGCTCTATCTTGAAGCGCCATATAAACTTAGGACATTTTCGCCATACAATCTTGAAGTTGAAATAGCGGCAAATTCTGCTGCGATAAGAAGCAATGGCAGCATTACGATAAAAAATACACGTGATGGGGCAAAAATTGAAAGTGATATTGCAATTAATTCCTATTCGCTGCAAAATGCCGATTCGCAAAACTTCTCAGCAAATACTCCGGCATTTTCAATAGAGAAAGTGCTCTTAGGGGATTTGCGGCAAAAAAGAAGCATTAGCGCAAAGCTTGTAATAGAACCTAAAGCTGCAATTGCTAGCGCTTTGCAATTTAGCATTGTGTCCGGAAATAGCATGGTATTTGATAAACTAATTCCATTTACAACACTCTCTGAAGAGGACATCAATATAGCAGTAAGCCCGCGAGAACTTGCGGCATTTATCCCACTTGATATTAACGTATTGGTTTCATATGGCGCAGGGGATAAAAAAGGCCTAGCAGTTGACGGGGCAAGAGTTGTTGCAAGAAGAATTTCCCCGGACGGAAGCGAAACACGCACGGTTATTTTATCCGATGCAAAGGGAAGCGCAAGAGTGCAGTTGCCGGCATCATCTCCAGGAACCAGAGTGATAATTAGCGTTGAAAAGGCAGGGGCCGGATCTAGGGCAATTGAGATGCAAATTAGCAGCAGCGTTGTAAAATTTTCGCCTGCGCAAATAAAAGTTGCGCTAAATAGGCAAACGCAAGAGCAGTTGCAAACCCCACTTTTAATTGAGAGCAAAATATCACAAGAACTAGTTGTAAAAAAACTGCGCGTCACCGGGAATTTTAGGGGAATTTTAGATTCTAGCAGAATGGATAGTTTTCTCTCACAATATAGCGGCTCATCAATTGCAAAAGATCCAAAGCAAATCCAACTCCTAACAGCACTAGGTTCGGAAGCTCAGTTTTTGGATTCGCCGCTAAAACTAACAGGAAATGTAATTGCAGAGTTTTCACTAAAACAAAATAGTGCAATTTCCTGGATTTCACAAGTCCCGCTAGAAGCTGCAATAAACCTAGCAGAGTTGCCGACTAATGCTCCGTGCATAAACCTTTCAAAAAAAGAGTGGAACGATTCAACACTTGGAAGCAGGGCCTATCTTGAATTTGAAATAGAAAATAATTGCATAGCAAAAAATAATGAACGCCTAGACCTTGCAGCCTTACAGGGCCAAGTTGATTGGCAAGGCTCTGATGGAGTAATTGGACAAGTTGAACTAACAATTACAGATCCGCAATCAGGGCAAGGATCAAGTGCGATTTTACAGCAGGGGATTTGGAGTAGGCTATCTGAAAAGCTTGAAGCCGGCAAAATTTACCCTGCAAGATTAACATTTGTCCCAAAAGCAGATACGCTTGGAAAAAGGGCGCAATTTGATGTGCAAATCGATGCGCAGATGACAACAAATGAAGGGGCAGAATTTGTCGGGGCTAGTAATGATATTGAAGCAGATATTGTTGTTGCAAACCTTGACCAGTGCGTTGAAATCACCCCGCATCCTGAAGAAGGGATTACAATTGATAGGTATTCAGAAGAGCAGGAATTTACAGTTAGTACACAAAACTGCGGGCCAATTGATATTGATATTCGCTTCTGTGAAGCCGGCAAGGACTTTTGTAGGGGCGGCTCAAAAGAGGGAGGAATAAAGCTAACTCCGTGGTCATTTACAAGAGTTCAGGAGGATACACGGACCGCGAAAGTGCAAAGGCAGCAAATACCCGGATTTTATGGAATTACGGTAGAGGCAAGGCCGTCTGGCGGATCGTGGAGGCAGGTTGCAGAAATTGATGCAATAGTTGAACCGGAAGAGGGCGAGTATTTTACCCTTGATAAATATGAATTCACAATAATTGGAAAAGGCTCAAAAGATGATGCCGCGCTTGCAAATTCAATGCTGCAAGAAACAGTGCAGGTGAGGGCAAATTTATGTGAGTGGAAAGAAGCCCAGAAAAATTCAGGCTTTTCCGGCCAGCAGGCAACAGTTCTTGCAGCCGGCGCAATTGCAGGGGCGGCAGCGGGATATATTGCGGCAGCAGTATATGCATTTAGCGCGCTTGCAGCAACAGGAGTTGGAATACTTGTCCTTGCAGTATTTGTACTAATTGCCACTCTATTTGGAGGGGATGATCCGTGCAAAGAATTTACAACAAACCCCCTGCAAGATTATGTGATAAATCTGGCAGGAACCCCTGATCAAAATAACGACCGCTACCTTCCGCCGGATGCTCTTGATATTCTGAGTACAGATTCGCGCATCAAAGGAACGTGGAATACAACAATTACCGATGCTATACAAAAAACCAACAAAAATAATCTAAATGGAATGCAAATAGTGGGGGTGGTGTTTGAAAACCTAAATGCAGTTTCCGATAGGCCAATTTATGCGGTTGCGACAATGCGAGCAAAAGAGCACATACATGGCGATCTCACGCACCAGAACGCCTCAGTGCAGTGCGGCTCGCGTGGAAGCAAAGGCGGAAACTTTGGGCAATTCTGGATAAATCCAGGAGCGTGCAATTCAGCTGGAAGGGTGTATGATACAACATATTCACAAAAATTCCACTTAAAATTCAAAGTATCAGAAGAAAAAGTGAGCCTTCCGCCAATTAGCTTTGATACGCAGAGCTGTGAGAGCGGAGTTGATATTGGAAGAACCGGCTCTGGGGCATTGCCGCGGATAAAATTAAATTGGAGCTGGAAAGATACTGCGGGTGGAATTTCCTACAACCAGTGCGACGCCCAAAATCCTCAATACATCTACTGTGACGCCACGCAGTTTACAATCGAACTCAATAAGAAACTCTACTACCTTTACGAGTTTTTGCAGGCAAATAATTTTGACCTAGGCTGTCCCACACTTGAAGATGAAAAAACCCAGGCGCAAAACGAACTCAATACAAAATCAGCAACGCGGCAAGTTTTGCAAGGTTCGATTGGCCTTAGTAGCAGCACGGGAAGCGAAGAAGCCAATTCAATTAGAATAGTTGCGGAAATAAAAAACCTGACTTCATCTGACCAGAACGCGATAGTTAACGCATATGTTACCGGCACAACCGGCTTTTCACATGTGTGTACAATGGATGTACGCGAAATTGTGAAAAATTCACAAAAATCAAGTTCGTGCACAATTGATCTGCCGGGCGATGGGGTGTATTCGATTTATACTGCAATACAGAGCGCCTCAATTCCTTCAACAATTGATAGCGCCGCAATTTCGAGCGGAATTGTTATTGGAAGTATTGGAACCGGCGCAAGCGCAAAACTGTGCAGCTTTAAAACAACCGAAACCTATGTTGGCAGCCCACAGATAATGAGGTTTGTGGAAGGAAAATCAAATATAAAATGGACTTCAAAAGTCCCGGATAAGGATGCACTCTTGCAGCTTTTGATTTTTGATGCGTATTTAATGAAGGATAATTATTCAGAAGAATTCTTCGCTGACTTTAGCAAATATTACACACAAAGCGCATTTGAAGACACGGACTTTTATTTCCATCAACTCTCAAAAGATTCAGCTGGCAAAAGTTATGGGTTCAATAAATTTATGGAAAACGAAAAGTTTGTGCTCACAAGAAAGTATGTGCAAAGTGCAGAACTCCCATCAGCCGGGCTATATAGGGTCGAACTTGCGGGTTATTTTAATGAAGCGGATTGGAGGTTTTTTGAACTAAATGGAGAGCCGCGCGCACGGATATCTGTTGTGGTATACAAAAAAGATGACCCATATCCAAATTCGGTTTTCTATTCAATGCCATTTGATGGACTTATTGGAGTTGAAGCAGGAAAATACAAGAGGGCAAATTATGGAGTTGCATATTCGAATACTTCACAAGAAGTGCTTGCAATAACTAGCGACCAGCAGCCGGTAAAAACTTATGAGGATGCACAGAGTAGTCCTGTAACAAGGGCTACTGTAAATGTTGAACGCGATCTGTACAATTTGAATACTTCAGCTTCCACCCGCGGAATGATACTGGAAATTGCAAATAAGAGTGGTAAAAGCGCCTCTATTACATTCCAGCCATCCCATGCAACTCCTGTGATGTTTAAAGTATCACAGCCAAATATTTCGCAGGAAAAATTCGCCTCTTATTACACAATACTTGAGAGCAATACTCCACTAGATGTTGGAAACACACTAGCGTATTGGGATGGCGCCGGGGCATGCCTTGATTTTAGCGGGCAACTTGTAACCGAGGCATTTTACCAAAAGCCCGATAGGGCAGCGGTGCAATCTGATAAACTCATTGATTGGCAAAATGCATATGCAACAGAGTGGAATAGCGCTATTCGAAAGGGAGATACGTATTTGCGCACCATATTTTACACCGACCCCAAAAAAGACATCGTGCTAAAAGCAAGCCCGGCCGGGGGGGCAAAAGGGTTCTTCTACACGGCAGATTCTTCAGGGCAGGCTGTGGGATTGAATGGTGTTAGCGGCATGCCATACAATAACTTTGCATCAGGAAGCGTCGGGACAATAAATTCAGTTAGTGACGCGCTTGAAATGGTTGGCAGCGGCAAAGCGTGCATTACAAATAGCGGTGAATCTGTAAAAATCTGGTGGAACCCGCAGGCAGTATATAGCGCGCAAGGGGTGCAGAGGAGCATTTCAGAGCAGGTGAAAGGGCTTGTTGCCGGTAACACGTGCATTGGGTAGGGATTGTTAGTTTAGAATAAAAGCAACAAACGGCCCAAAAGACCTTAAAAGACGCTAATGGCCATTTAAAGACTTGAATTTACACTGATTTACTTTATATATAACAGAGTAATTTCTAGTATAATGGATTTTACCCCGAGAATTTACTTAGCATTACTTCTAATTTTGCTCCTGCCGACAACATTTGCCACTTCGTACTATGTTTCAAAGAACGGCAATAACTCCGATGGGCTTTCTTGGACAAGTTCGTGGAATGAAATGAACCAAATTAATTGGGCAAACATCAACCCCGGAGATACCATTTGGCTGGCGGGAGGGACATATACTACATCTTTAAGTCCACGAGCAAGCGGCACAACTGGAAACCTTATTTACATAAAGCGTGTGCTCTCAACTGATACGGCTCCTGTGAATTCACCAGGGTGAGCAGTTCTTTTGATTCCCAGGTGATTATAGCGCCCCAAAATTCCAGTCCAATCGAGTGGGTGGACATGGCAAACGGTTCAGGGAGTTTCATCTATATCGATGGAAGAATCGACAGCGGAATCCAAGCCAAAATTGCCAATGTGAGTGATGTTTATGCCGGATCAGTGAGTTTTGGCTACAATTCCGGGAATCAAAATGACATCACCTTCGCCAACATTGATATGGCCGGGCCTGGCGGAAGCACGGTGTTTAATTCAAACATTGCCATCTTCAACGCATATACTTGGAATGGGTCTGGTTTTAGTGTGCTTTCTAATATCAATGTTACCGACAGTCGCATCCATGGAGGGCCAAATTTGATCAGATTAGTCCGGAGCAATGGCGTGGTTTTCCAACATTCCAAATTTTATGATAACCACGCGGCAAACTCATCAGATGTTCACCCTAACCTCTTTGACATGGATGGTACAAAAAACACCACCTTTAGATATAATGATATTAGCGACTGGAGCGTTGAGGGTTTTATGTTTTTTAATTCAGGTCCCAGTGGATTCCCACTCTATGTTTATGGGAACATCTTTCATAGCCCCCGACACCCCAATGCACGTGTCATGTGGGCATCAAAACCCGAAGGCGCGCAAGATGCTGCACAAGGGCCAATTTATTTCTACAACAACACATTTGTCAATGTGAATGTCACAGCAACCGAATCTAGAATGATGCCATTTGCCCCGGGATCGCAGGCAAGAAACAATATTTATTGGAACTCAAATTATTATGGGATTACATTTAGCGATATTGATTATGAATTCTCCAATAGCACAATACCAGGATTTAACAGCATCAGCAATGGATCAAACCCATTCAACAACCTAACTACCAAAGATTATTCGATGTCATCAATCGGGGTTACTCTGCTCAAAGACAGGGGCATTAATCTCAATTCACCACCCGGCCAGACCTACAATAAAGACAGTTTAGGCAATACGCGCGGGGCTGATGGTGCTTGGGATATTGGTGCTTATGAGTTTAGTGGTAGTGCTCTGCCTTCTACCGGTTTTGTTCTTAGTGTGTCTAAAGCTGGTGTGGGTTCTGGTACAGTTACGGGCACGGGGATTTCGTGCGGTAGTGATTGCGTGGAAACATACAATTCAGGGACAAGTGTTTCCCTTACCGCAACTCCGTCATCTGGTTCAACTTTTGCTGGTTGGTCTCAAGATTGCAGTGGGGCAGGCGCATGTTCTATCTCAATGATGGGGGCGAGGAGTGTGACGGCAACCTTTACCACGAGCACGGTTATTCCCCCTGTTCTCCCCGGCCTATCGTGGGAAGCAGAAGCAGGAACAATTACAGCACCATTTTCAATAAATTCAGGGTTAGTTTCACAAAGTTCTGAAACCAGCAGCAATGCTTCTACAGGAGGAAAGGCTTCTTACCGCTTCAATATTACGCAGGCAGGGGAGTATGCGATCAAGGCGTTTGTGGACGCGCCAAACACTGGAGCAGACTCATTTTTTGTAAACATTGACTCAGAACCAACAAACCCTACAATGATATGGGACATCATCCCCCTAACAACAGGAACAGAGCAACGAACAGTAAGCTGGAGAGGAAATGGCACATTTGATAACCCACAATTCCCAACCAAATTATTCTCGCTCACGCCAGGGGAACATGAACTCATAATCAGGGGAAGGGAAGCAAACGCAAAAATTGATAAAATAACAATCGAAAAAGATAACCCGCCCCTGCGGAGCAATGGGCAGCCAACAGGAATACTCGCACAAGGAACAACCACCGCAACACTCACACTCACCACCAATGAAAATGCTGCTTGCAAATATTCAACAAACCCTAGTACGCCCTATGATTCAATGATAGGTTCGTTCCAAAACCAAAACACTACAACCCATGCAAGGGATCTATTAGCCCTTT
>C687J35174_10007705_pt1 | contig 13803 bp, 16 predicted proteins | sample RifCSPhighO2_01_FD_35174 | JGI IMG/M metagenome (IMG submission 35174) | reverse complement strand
AGAACGGAGTTGAATATTGGAGTGCCCGAGAATTAGCTCCAATACTGGACTATTCTTCATATGACTCCTTCCTAAGTGTGATAGAGCGAGCGCAGGAATCTGTTAAAAATAGTGGAATTAAGGGCGAAGATCAATTCCATAAATTTGCATCTGTTGTTAGAAACGGAGGCGGAAGGGAAAAAGTAATATCAGACTATAAACTCACAAGATATGCGTGTTACATAATTGCCCAAAATGGTGTGGTGTAGATGGAAAAGGTATTAGCGAAATAAGAGCAGTAGGTGATCAAACATTGTTTGGCGGACATACAACGCAACAAATGAAGGATAAACTATCGGTTAAGCAGGCAAAACCACTTGCCGATGTTCTCCCTACCGTAACTATCAAAGCAAAGGATTTAGCTGCGGAAATGACAACAGTTAATACAAAAGGGAAAAATTTGCAAGGAAAATCACCTATAAAGAACGAACACGTTACTAACAATCAGGAAGTAAGAGCTTTGTTAAAGAAAAGGGGGATTGTACCAGAAGAATTGCCCGCAGAAGAAGATATTAAAAAAATTGAGAGAAAACATAAAGGCAGATCGCCTCAGATTTCGGAAGAAAAAGTTGATGCTTTGGAATAAGCTTGGCCGCCAGCTCCCAAAGAAACATAATGTTGGTTTATAGGGATTTCAGGCATGACAATCATTCCACAATCTCAAACTTGGTGCCGTAATGTATTATACCACCTTCCCCGTCTTCGGTAAGCTTTCTGAACACAGGAGCAACGCGCTTTCCAATAGTCAGTTCTTCTGGCGAATTGATTACTTGGCCGGATATCATAGGGCCTTCTATTAGTTTTATGATAGCTACTGCGTAAGGCGCGTATTCTTCAAAGCCCGCAGGCGCGCTTCTTATTATCGTGTAAGTGACAATTTCCCCTTTCCCGGAGAACGTGTGCGGCAGAGTTTCCTTCTTGCATACCGGGCAGTACCGCCTTGCCGGGAGATAAAACTCGCCGCAGGCGCATTTGCTTCCTATAATGTTATATCTGCCTTCCTTGAGCCTCCATTCCGGCGCTACTGCTGTTCTGTGTGGCATAAATCATTTCCTCCTCAATTCCTTGGCAAGTATGGCTAAATTAGCCGTAGCACCTGAGCCGCCAACGTTCAAAGCCAAGCCGGTAGTAGCTCCCTTTACCTGATTGCAGCTCTTGCCTTTCAGCTGCAGATAAATATCTCCTATCTGCCTGATTCCCGTGGCGCCTACCGGATGCCCGCCGGCTTTCAGCCCCCCTGTGGTATTGACAGGCCTTTCCCCCCCTACAGCAACTTTCCCGTCTTCCACGAACTTGCCCCCCTTGCCTGCTGGGCAATATCCTAGGGCTTCAACCGACAGGATTTCGTTTATTGAAAAGCAATCATGAACTTCAGTGACATCCATTCTCGTAGCAGGCAGCCCCGCTTCTTCATACGCCTTTTTCGCTGCTATCCTAGCAGCTGCCAGCTCGGTGAGCGATTTCCTGTCATGCAGCGCCACAGTGTCAGAGGCCTGCTGGGCAGAAAGAACCCATACGGGATTCAGTTTTTTGGCAATTTCCTCGGAAGCAACTATCACGGAGGCCGCGCCGTCTGTTATGGGCGAGCAGTCCAGAAGCCGGAGCGGATCCGCAACCAGCTGCGACTTCATCGCCTGTTCCAGCGTGATTTCAAACGGGTATTGCGCCTTCTTGTTCTTGATGCCGTGCTTGTGGTTGATGACAGAAACCGTGGAAATCTGCTCCAAGGTCGTGCCGTACTTGGCCATGTGAGCTCTTGCCATGAGGGCATAAAGCCCGGGGAACGTCAGGCCGATGCCGGCCTCCCATTCTTGGTCTGCTGCGCCCATCAGGGCTGTCGTCACTTCAGACGTCTTCAGGTCGGTCATCTTCTCTACCCCCGAAGCCATGACCACGTCATGCCTGCCTGATGCCACGGCAAGCACCGCTTGCCTGAAAGCCGTTGCCCCGGAAGCGCACGCAGCCTCCGTTCGCGTGGCAGGAATAGGATTCAATCCCATATGATCCGCAGCCAAGGCAGAAATATGCTCTTGCCCGGCAAAGCGTCCGGCCGCCATATTTCCTATATAAAGGGCGTCTATCTTCTCCGGCTCTAGGCCGGAATCCTTGAGTGCAAGCATGCCGGCTTCAGCAGCCAAATCGCGCAGCGACCTATCCCAAAGCTCCCCGAATTTCGTCTGCCCAAAGCCGATTACTGCAACGTTTTTCATTCTTTTAACTCCGCCATAATATCAGCATATGAGCTTCTTTTATGGCACTCACAGGACGGCCATAGGGGATGAAAGGCATTCCTGCCCCCTCTGTTCGCAGCGCATCGTATCCCTCATAATCAAATGCTCCTATGATATTTGTTATGCTACCTTCAGACAATAGCCTCTTCATCATCACACCTTCAGCTTCTTTCTCAATCTTGCGTAAGTTCCGTAATCAACATAGGTCTTGTTGTTGATGTAATATTCAGTCTTCTTTGCTAGATCTCGGGCCTTGATTATCCTGTCTGTGACTTCCAGAGCGAACGAATCGCTCCCGGCGCCGGAGCCGAACGACGTCATGAGTATCTTCTCTCCGGGCTTGGCCTTGTCAAGGACATTGGTAAGCCCGACTATTGACGAGCCCGAATAGCTGTTGCCGACGTTCTCAACGACAAGGCCATCCTTGAGCTTCTCTTCGGGCACCCCAAGCTTCTTCGCCGCCTCGCGCGGGAACTTGCCGTTCGGCATATGGAACACGGCCTTGTCGTAGTCGTTGACAGCCGTGCCGGTCTTCTTGAGAAGGCCCTTTGTCGCCTCAACTACATGTTTAAAATAAGCCGGCTCCCCTGTGAATCGCGCGCCGTGGCGCGGGTATTTTTGCCCCTCGCGCCTCCAGAAGTCCGGCGTGTCCGAAGTGTAGGAGAACGTGTCAATTATCTTCGCCACGAGATTGTCCTTGCCAATGACGAACGCCGCGCCGCCTGCTGCGGCAGAATACTCCAGCGCATCGCCAGGCTGGCCCTGGGCAGTGTCCGCACCTATGGCCATGCCGTATTTTATCATGTCTGATTGCACAAGGCCCATGCAGCACTGTATTGCCGCAGTGCCGGCTTTGCAGGCGAATTCAAAATCAGCGACCATGACCTCCGGGCCGATGCCCAATGCATCCGCGGCCATCGTTCCCGACGGCTTCACGGCGTAAGGATGGCTTTCGCTCCCTATGAACAAAGCGCCTATCTGCTGCGGGCCTATGCTGGCGCGCGCAAGCGCATTCTTCGCAGCAGCGACGCTTATCGTCACGGTGTCTTCGTCCGCTGCAGGCACGGCCTTCTCGTTTATCTTCAAGCCGCGCTTGAACGCATCGCCGTCTTGGTTCCAGACGCGCGCTATCTCCTCTGCCTTGATGCGGAAGCGCGGTATGTAAGCGCCATAACCGGTAATGCCGATCATAAGTACCTAACGCCTCCAAACCCTTTTAACTGTATCTGCCGGCTTCCGATGCCGTTAACTTTATTGCCTCCGGCGCCGCAAAAACTTTGCGGCAGCTTACAATCAAAACCTTATTTACCCTCTCATGCCAAATAATCAGATGGTTCTTGAAGCCGTGCTGGTGTCGAAGAACGTCAGCAACAGGCCGCTTAAAATAATATTCCTGTCGTTCGCGTATTCGTTCGTGGCGATAACGTTCTCGTACCATCTTTTTCCGGCGCAGTCCTCCATGCTCGCAGTGGCGCTAATAACGATAATATTCATACCCTTTTTTCAGAAGCTCTTTGAGCAGGACGAGGTTTCGGAGATTCTTTCCTTAAAAAAGCTCAAGGACAACGTCTTCGTCCGGCACGAGTCCACCATAAAGGCGTTCTCCTTGTTCTTCGCAGGCACGACTCTCGCGATAAGCGCGGGATACTATTTCTTCCCGCAATATGACGCCGTCTTCGCCCTCCAGACATCAACGCTGCAGTCTTTCGCAACCGGCAGGGTCACGGACTTCGGGACGATGCTGCTGCTGATAGCGAATAACACCCAGGTCATGCTGCTGATGTTCGTATTGTCCACGATATTCGGCGCAGGCGCGGTCCTGATACTCGCGTGGAACGCCTCGGTCATTGGCGTTTATCTTGGCATGATAGCGCGCGCATTCACGTCTTCCGGCGTTGACTCGGCGTCCGCTTTCTTCTACGGCGTCCAGTCCGGGTTGTTTTCCATAGTGCTTCACGGCGTGCCCGAGATACTTGCGTATTTCGTCGCCGGCATTGCAGGCGGAATTTTGTCAGTAGGGATTGCGCGAGAGAGCGTCGGCAGCATGAAGTTCAGGAAAATTTTTACAGATTCCCTTAAGCTCCTCGCAATGGCACAAGTACTGATAATAGCCGCGGCATGGCTTGAAGCGGCGTTCTGAGAATTATAGAAAAACAAGAGGGGACCCGAGTGCAGCCGCGAACGCAAGCGGCACCATCCGGATAACGTTTTCAGGGTCATTGTGCCTTTTGTCAAGCAGTGCGGCTCCAGCAAGCAAAGAAACTACGGATACAGGAATAGAAAGAATATTGGTGGCTGCAATGCCTGATATCGCTGCTGCAAGCATGAATGCCGTTGAAGTTATTATGAACGCGCCTGCAATGCGCGCTGCTGTCTGGTAGCCGGCAGCCACGGGAAACGTTGATATTTTTGAGGCCTTGTCTTCCCTGTAATCCAGAAGATGCGGTATGGTCGCGGTTCCGGTGATAAGCAAGGAAATATAGAGCGCAGGTACAATCCATTCGTTGCCTGCATGCGGCCATGCAAGGAATCCTATGAGAAGCGATATGCATCCGCGAAAGCCACCTATTGTCAAAAGGCCTATTATGCCGCGACATTTCAGCTGCACCGGCGGAACGGAGTAACAGAACGCCAAAGTTGCCCCGATTACTGCGACAATAAAAGTGTTTGTGCCAAGAAGCGAAGAAGAAATGCCGGCAATGACAACGGACGCGAGGCCCACAAAGAAAACGAATCCCGGCTGAGCCGTAACGTCCATTCCGGATCCGCCAGCCACAGTCACGCCAGCCACCTTCTTTATTACTTGGCGCGCATCTGAAACCCTATCCGACCAATTGTTCACAATTTCTACAAGAGCGGAAAGCGAAGCCGCGGCAAGCACCACAAGAGCCGTCTGGAACAGCGGAAAGAAGCCGGCTGCGATATGGAGCCCCGCAAGCGCGGGAAGAATCGACAGCGGCCAGAATTGCGGCTTTGTCAGTTTGATTGCATTCAGCGTCATTTGAACCGGCAATAAATAGATTATTACTCAGCCATAAATATGCACCCCGAGCGCAACGAAATCACTGACGGCAACCTGCTCAAGGCGATGGCGCTGCTGGCGCTCCCGATAATATTCAGCAATTTCCTGCAGGGGCTATACAACGTCATAGACATGTTCTGGGTCGGCAAGCTCGGCCCCGCAGCCGTGGCCGCGGTTTCGCTGAGCTTTCCCCCGACTTTTCTCATGATAATGATAGGGACTGGCATATCCATAGCCGGCACCATACTCGTTTCCCAGTACAAGGGGCGCAAAGACCATGAGAAAGCGGACTTCATAGCTTCCCAGACGGTTTCCAGCGTCATCCTGCTTTCCATCGTTCTTGCCGCGCTCGGCTACGCGTTTTCCCCTGTGCTGCTCGGCGCGATGTCGCTTGAGCAGTCTGTGTCGGGCATGGCGAAGGATTATCTTAGAATAACGTTCACCGGCCTGCCGTTCGTGTTCTTCTATTTTGTCTTCCAGTCGTTGCTGCGCGCGACTGGAAACGTCAGGACCCCGCTTTATGTCGTGATGGGCTCAATACTCCTCAACGCTGTTCTGGATCCGCTGTTCATATTCGGCTATGGTATCATTCCTGCAATGGGAGTGGCAGGAGCGGCGATAGCAACTGTAATTTCCCAAGGGCTCGGCGCGCTCACAGGGCTGTACATACTTCTTCGCGGCAGAAGCGGAATCCACGTCAAATTGCCTTACATGGCGCCCCATGCCGAGACCCTTGTTAGGCTTGTGAAGCTGGGCGTGCCGTCTTCCGTTGAAATGGCGTCAGTGTCCCTGAGCTTCATCGCGATGCTTTTCATAGTGACGCCCTTTGGAACGGAAGTCACCGCAGCTTACGGCATAGGCACGCGGATACTTTCCATGATAATAATACCCTCGGTGGGCCTTGGCATTGCCACGTCCACCATAGTCGGCCAGAACATGGGCGCCGGCAGGCCCGAGCGCGCCGAGCACGCGGCAAAGGCAGGGATGGCGGCAGGCTTCGTGGCGCTCACTGCGATGGGAATCCTCATGTTCGCGTTCTCTAAAGCCATAGCATCGGCGCTGATAGACGACGCCACAGTGGTTTCCATGTCTTCAAATTTCCTCAATCTCGTGGCGCCGGCATTCGGATTCTTTGCGATACTGGACGTCGTAACAGGCACTTTCAAGGGCGCCGGCCATACACTGCGTTCCATGGCGCTCACGATAACGTCGCTCTGGCTTCTGCGTTTTCTGATTGCATATACGCTTGCATACCACACCGCGCTCTCTTTTGAAGGCATATGGTGGGCCTTCCCGATATCGCTGGTGCTTTCCGCGTTTATAGCCGCGGCATGGTTCTTCCATGGCTCATGGAAGCACAAGCGCGTGCTGGAAGAGCATAGATAAATTAAAAAACTTTTCTGCATGATGTTCGGCATGGAAGACGTATTCAACCTGTTACACGACCCCGAAAGCGATGCATGCTGGGCGAAGCTGGAAAGATACGGCGACACGACAAAGATTACTACGTATGACGGCAAAGACCATGTCTTGCAGTCAATGACAGCAGACAGGAGAAACCCTAACGGTTATATCGTATTTGACGGAGGCAGAGTTATATATGACATACAGGGAGACACGCTCTTTTGCGCTGACAGCCACCGTTCCGCGCAAGACGCGGTGGATTATGCACACGACAGAAACGGAAACACGATAATAGCAGGAATCAGGCCGTGGGTGTTGAAATACACCCATTGCGCATTGCCGCCCGTGGAAATACCGGAAATCTTTGAGGAAGGAAAGAAAAACAGGGCGCCTGTTGATATTCTTGATGTATTGGAAAACATGGCAACCGAAAGCCCCGGCCACCCTATCGAATTGGCCAAACTATTGGACGGATATAATATTAACCCCTCAGCCATCCCTGCCGGCGAAACAGACCCCGCTACGGATAAGCAGTTCAAGGAATTCATGCAGAGAAAAAGCTGAAAGATTCATTGTTTTTTGAACACGAATATTCCGGCAAACATCGCGGATATAAGAACAATTACCGCCAAGAAATTGGGAGGCCGCGCCGGGCAGTTACGGCCCATGATAAAAGGCAGTTCAATTATTGTATTGTTCTGCCGGATCTTGATCGCGCCTTCCGTTCCGTCAAATGCCGGCCTGAATTTTGCAGTGCCGTTGCCATTGCAATAAGCGTCTTTGGCGTAGAAGAACGAGCTTTTCCATTCTTCGTCCAGCACGATGCCGGGCGCATCTATCTTCACGTCCCAGCATCCGGTTTCGTTGCCTCTGAGCATCACGGAAACGTCGCCGCAGGTTCCGGTAGCCGTGGCGTTGAAAGCGAACGATGCCGAAGCCATCAGAAGAAAAACCAAAGCGCGCAAATCATCACCATGGATACTGCTTCATCTTGAGCTTGAACAATCCCTCTATGAAGTCTGTGCCGGCATAGCCCGCCAGCAGCGCGAAGCGCGCATCCTCCGCGATAAAGACGCCTGCAAGAAGCCCCATCCCGCCCGAGGAGAGCAGCGTCAGAAATATNTATCCGTCCCAGAGCGCCCGTTTCTTTGACGGCGCCGCGGTCATGTATTTGGTTATCCCTACAAGGCCGCGTATCACNCCGCCAAGGAACCCGGCAAGGAACACTTCCATCTTTGCATATGCACGGAAACGAATTAAAGCTTATAAGATATATTTTATAAAAAATATAAGGAAAAATATAAAAATAAATGCTTAGAGCGCCAACTTCTCATGCTTCATGTTAAGAGAGTCGGCCACTTCCTTGCACGTGAGCTTCCCTGAATGCGTGTTTATGCCTTTGAGCAGCGCAGGGTCGTTTTTCGCAGCGCCGAGCGCGCCGAGCTTCGCTATTCTGAGCAGGTACGGCAGGGTGTTGCTTGTCAGCGCAAGCGTTGACGTATATGGCACAGCGCCCGGCATGTTGGTGACGCAGTAATGTATCACGCCTTCCTCAACATATACCGGATTCGCGTGGCTTGTCGGCCTTGCGGTTTCTATGCACCCGCCTTGGTCTATGGCCACGTCAACTATGACCGANCCCGTTTTCATCTTCCGGACCATGTCGCGCGTCACGAGCTTCGGAGCCTTCANNCCCGTGATAAGCACTCCGCCCACGAGGAGATCCGCCTTCTCCACGGTCTTTTCGATGTTATACGGATTGGAATATAGCGTGCGTATCCTTCCGCCGAAGGCGTCGTCTATATAGCGCAATTGTGCGGCGTTCCTCCCTATTATGGTCACGCGCGCGCCTGTGCCCATGGCGATTTTTGCCGCATTGATTCCGACTATGCCGGTACCGAGTACAACAACTTTGCCCGGCAATACCCCGGGCACGCCCGACAAAAGCCGGCCTGAGCCGCCGTAGGTTTTCTCAAGATAATGCATGCCAACCTGCACGGCCATCCTGCCGGCAACCTCGCTCATCGGCGCAAGCANCGGCAAGGTGCCGTCCGGCAATTCCACGGTTTCATATGCCACGGACGTTACTTTCCTTTCTAGCAGCGCTTTCGTGACTTCCGGCTCTGCCGCAAGATGCAAATACGTATACAGCGTCTGGCCTTCCCTCATCATGGGAAATTCCGTTTTCTGCGGCTCCTTGACTTTCACAACAATATCGCTTTTGTCCCAGACGTCCTTCGCGCTTCCGGTTATTTTTGCGCCCTGCGCTTCGTACTCCTGGTCAGGAAAGCCCGAGTTTGCCCCGGCCCCGCATTCAACAAGCACGGCATGTCCTTCCCTGACAAGTGCATTGACGCCGATGGGCGTAAGCCCCACGCGGTTCTCGCCTATCTTTATTTCCTTAACGGTTCCTACTATCACCGAACCACCTCTACGCACTTTTATCCGGAGCGCTTAAGAGGCTTGCAGATGAAAAATTTCATAAGCGCGCTTTTTTATTCCCGGAATCCTATACATATTGTCAAAACCATGGAAATCACTATTGTGGCGTTTGGCGGGAATGCGATAAGCGACCCCCGGAAAGCGGAAAGCGCCGCCGAACAGGCAAGGAAGATAGAGTCCGCGATATTGCGGCTCAAAGGCATTCCCAAAATGGCGATAACGCACGGCAACGGCCCGGAAGTCGGCAACCTGCTTCTTCAGCAGGCCGGAGGCAGGCGGCTGCCCCTTGACGCGCTCGTGGCAATGACCCAGGGCCAGCTTGGCTACTGGATATCGCAGGCCGTGGAGAACGTCCTGGATAGAAAGGCCGTTTCCATCGTGACGAGAGTTCTTGTTTCGCCGTCCGACCCCGGCTTCTCAATGCCCGCCAAGCCGGTAGGCCCGTTCTACCGCAGGAAAATTTTCAGGGACATGGCAAAGACAAAGGACGGCTGGAGAAGGGTCGTGCCTTCCCCGATGCCGCTGCGCATACTGGACATCGGCGCAGTCAGGGCCGTTGCCGAAAAAGGAATGGTGCCGGTGGCCTGCGGCGGCGGGGGCGTGCCGGTAATTAAGAAGGGTAGGAAATATGCCGGAGTGGAGGCAGTGATAGACAAGGACTATGCATCCGCGCTTCTTGGCTCCGAAATGGGAGCCAAATCGCTTGTTTTCATAACGAACGTGGATTGCGTTTTCCTGAACTACGGCGCGCCCGGCGAAGCGCCTGTAAGGGCCATCCGGGCTGATGATGCGGAAGAATATCTCAGGGGCGGGCATTTCGGGGAAGGCTCCATGAAGCCCAAGGTGCAGGCGGCGATTGATTTCATACGCAAAGGCGGCGAGAAAGCCGTCATAACGTCCATCGGGAATCTGGGTGCCGCCCTGAAAGGCAGGGCAGGGACGCTGATAACGGGGTGATGATATGAAAACGCGCGCAGGAAGGGATTTGCTGTCCGTGGAGGATTTGTCCGCGCAGGAGTTGATGAAGCTGTTTTCTCTGGCAGACCGGCTGAAGGGCAAAAGAACGGATGCGCTGAAAAGCAAAAACATAGTGATGATATTCCAGAAGCCTTCGACGCGAACGAAAGTTTCGTTTGAGGTTGCGATAAGCCAGCTTGGAGGCAACGCCATAAGCCTCAATTGGAACGAACTGCANCTGGGCCGCGGGGAAACCGTGGAGGACACGGCAAAGGTTCTGGAGAGATATGCCGATGCGATAATTGCGCGGGTCTTTTCGCACGGCGACCTTGAAAAAATGGCCGCGGCCGCCTCAATACCGGTGATAAACGCGCTGTCCGACTTGGAGCATCCCTGCCAGGCGATCGCAGACCTCTACACGATCCGGCAGGGAAAGAAAAAATTCAAAGGCCTGCGGATAGCGTTTCTTGGGGACTGCAAAAACAACACGTTCCGTTCCTTGGCGCTCGCTGCATGGAAACTGTCCATGAACATCGTATTCTCCTGCCCGGCCGATTACCGCCCGGACATAGCAGGGGCGAGAATAGAGGAAAACCCGATGAATGCGGTAAAGGACGCGGACATTATATACACGGACACCTTCGTGAGCATGGGTGACGAAGCGGAGAAGGACAGGCGCCTTGCGGATCTGGAGACTTACAGGCTCAATACAAGGCTTGTTCAGGCTGCAAAAAAGGGCGTCATGGTGATGCACCCCCTTCCCGCTCACCGCGGGGTTGAAATAGAGTCCAAAGTAATGGACAGCAGGAATTCTGTTGTCTTTGACCANGCAGAGAACCGGCTGCATACCGAGAAGGCAATACTAAAATTCCTTTTGGGCTGAAGCGCATTTCACTTTCTNCGCTTTCCCAGCGCGCTGCCATGCTTTAAAAATGCCAAGACAAAGTACGCTTCATGTATATGGACGGNCACGGCAATCCTTGGATAAAGATATCCGACATCAACGTCCAAGCCTACTGCGAATATCAGTTGAAATTCTCTTGGCAGGGCATAGACCCGAAGACCGAGGCCATGCTCGTCGGCTCGCTCCGGCATGCGGAGTTGGAGACAGCGCATACGGAACGCATGAAAGACGCGCCCAAGGTGAGCGTTGAAGAGGCCCTGCGCCTTGGCGTAAAGGGATCCGGCCGGGAGCTGCGCATAAAATCAGGCAGGCATTTCCTCTACGGCAAGATAGATGAAGTGCAGTTCGAGCCGAACGCGATATTCATAATAGACGACAAGCCATCGGGCAACGTTTACCTCTCCGCTATGAACCAAGCGCGCGCATATTCGCTGGCATTCTCCTCTGAGTATGCTCCGGACAAGCCCGTGTTTTCCGCAGTCCGCGACCGCAACACCGGCGAGGCCCTGTGGATGGAGGAATTCACAGGCGAAGTGCAGTCAAAGATAATCGAGGTCGTGCAAAGGATCCGCAGCCTTGCCAAAGGCGAGATAGATTTCATATCCACAACCAAGCCCTTCAAGTGCAGGCCCTGCCGGTTCAACTCCATTTGCGACAGGAAATTAATTTAAAAATATTTGAAAGTGATTACTATTATGAACCCCGAAACCGAAAAGAAGCTGGTTGAAGCGTCCATAGAAGGCGCGAAGAACGCCTTCACNGGAACCAATCGGCCCGAAGACATGCGCTTCGGCGCGGCGGTTCTCACAGCCAAAGGAAACGTTTATTCTTCAGGCAGTTATTTTTCCGACACGTTCTCGCTGACCCTCCACGCAGAGCAGGCGGCGCTGGCTCACGCCGCGGCGCACGGCGAATATGACATCGTCGCCATTGCCGTCACAGGCAACAGCCCGGCCGGTAGTATATATCCATGCCACATGTGCAAGCAACTGTTGTGGGAAACGCACCTGCGCTCTAAGCGCTATATGGAAATAATACTCTGCGACTTTTCCGGAAAAATCGTCGAGAAACTGAAGCTGTCAAAAATAATGAATCACGCATGGCCTTGAAGTTCATGCTGCATGATTGGCGGTTGATATGTTTCCTTTCAGTTCCGGCGATAAAAGACGAAACCCGAATTTTTTCCTGTTAAGATTCATTTTCTCTATATAATTGTTTTTTTCTAAATAAAGTAAATCTGTTCTGGCAGTCTGATAGACTACGCCGTACGTGTTCATTATTTCTTCAATAGTAAATATTTTATCGGGATTTTTTATAAACTCCTTCAAGACATCGGCTTGCCTGATATTTACGCCCTTCAGATTCTTCACGGTCTTCAGAATATCTTCCTGCTCCTTTTGCTTCTTCCGGGCGTATTTCTCTAGGTCGGCAAAAGCTTCGTCAATCGCTTGAAGGTTATAGTTAATAAAATATGTAATGTCGTTATCGTCGGTTTCCGAATAAAGGTATGCAAGACCGTATTTCACCCGTGATCTCAGCAAGATTCTAGATATCGCCATAAGCTCGAAAAGCCAATAACCTCTTGAAAGTATATACCAGTAAAAAATGCTTCTGGCAGTACGTCCGTTCCCGTCATTGAAAGGATGTATATAACCTATCAAAAAATGAAGGATTATAGCTTTCACGACAGGATGTACAAAGTCCCCGTTATCGTCATTCGCGAACTCACAGAGTTTCGTTATCAAGCCCGGCACTTCGGTATAATTAGGGNGTATATGGTAAATGACCCCCGGATCCATGTTATCCGCTACAACGACGTCATTTGTCCGCCGGAAGATTCCTTCGTCCTCCTTACTTTCTAATGTATTTTCCGTTATGCTTTTTTGGATGCCAATAATTATCTCGGGTGTGAGAGGTTTGGTTTTCCATTCTTGGACGATTTTTTGAATAGTGTTATAATTATTGGCAATCATTCTTTCGGAATAATTGCTGGGAGCGATTTTTTTCCTCAGCATCTCCTTCGCTTTCTTCCGTGTGGTGTTGGCGCCTTCCAGTTGACTAGAAGCGATAGCTTCCTCCATCAGCGAATTTATTATGTATTGGCCTTTTCCTTCGGTGTTCACAAATTTAAATGCCGCATTGAGTTGGCCTCCGGCATTCTTGTCAAAAAAGTGTAATTTTCTAAGGGCATCGTCAAATAAGGAATATTTGAGTTCGATAGTGCCCAAGTTAATGGTTCTTTGCTGAGTTTCTCTTCTTATTTTCATCAGTGCCCAGAGCAGTTCACGATCCACGTTTTCAGGCACNGACTTATATTTTAACTCTTCCCAATGGACATATTGTTTGTTATAGCGGGAAGCAAGGTCTATAAGCGGCTGATTTTTTAGCAATTCAGCTACACTCTTCCTTTTTTCATTCAGTATTTGCCATTTATCCTTTGGAGTTTCTGGGATTTTCATACCATCACCTACTAAGTTAGTAATAATTAGTAATTATTAGCAGAAGAAGCTTTAAATATGAATTACTAATTTAGTAATGATTAGTAGAACAATCTCAGAAGGGGCACATCTGCGGCAAATGAAATTCTTTTGTTCAATATGCCGATCCGCCAAAGTCGGATAACTATACTTTCTGGGGCAACAATTCATTAATAAGTTTCATCAGTTCTTTCATGAAAAATGGAAGGTCCATAGGATACCGCGACGTTACAAGATTGCCGTCCACGACAACCTCAGCGTCAACGTATTTGCCGCCGGCGTTCTTGATTTCCTCCGGCACGCCGTCGCCCCAGAAGCTCGTTGCCT
>C687J35174_10007702_pt1 | contig 13805 bp, 13 predicted proteins | sample RifCSPhighO2_01_FD_35174 | JGI IMG/M metagenome (IMG submission 35174) | reverse complement strand
ACTTCTTCTTTTAATGGAAATTCATTTTTATCTATAGTCTCTTTTAATTGTTCTCTGAATTCTTGTTTTGATAGTGGGAAACGGGCAATTATTCCCCCATATTGTTGGAATTTTTTTGTTGTTTTTGCTATTAGATATTCTTCTGGAGAATAGATTAAATATCCGAACCTGTTTTTTTTAATTAGATTGTTTAAAAGTCTAATTTGGAAGTCTATTCTTTTTAATGGAGTGAATCTTCCCATGCAAGATTCGACAAGATAGGGGACACCTTCTATTTTTAGGAGATTTTCGTAAGTTGCTAATGGGATAAGAATTCTTTCTTTTTCTGTTAAAACGAATTCAGCGTCTTCTTCGTCTATTTTTTCACACCATTTTGTTTTGAAAACGTGGACCCTTCTTAAGTTATCATATTGCCACTCTAGTGGTCTTTTTGATTGGAGAACGTAATCTTGAATATTAAATCCTATATTTCTTGCTCTTTCTATTTGGAACTTTAGAAAATTGTCTTTGTAGGCTCTTTCATATTCAGAGAATTCGAATTCTCTTGATTTTTCGTATTGAGGATGGTTTTTGTATAATACAGTTAAACTATCAAAATCAATTTTTGCACTTTCGAGAAATAGGGCTAAATGTTCTAGAGTCTGTGTTTTTCGCATTTAATTAAGAATGAAAGTCACTTTTAAATTATGCTAATATGGGAAATATATATTTAAACATTAATCGTGCAAATATAAGACATAGACGACACCATAGATATTACTCCACCTTATCCTTGAATTAGAGACAATTATCTATAATCTGACATTTTTCAGTATTAATGAGAAAGTTATGGGCAGTAGATTTTTATATTTCATTAATCGTTTAATTTTCTTTCTCTAACAAAATGGGCATAATTATTTCAAGATATTGTTTGTCTATATTATCGAAAGCACCTACTTCACTTGAATCAACGTCAAAGACTGCGATGACTCTTCCTTGAGCATCTTTTACAGGAACAACTATTTCTGCTTTTGAACGCTCATCGCAGGCAATGTGGCCTGGGAAATTATGGACATCTGGGACAACGAGAGTTTCTTTCTTTTTTGCTGAAGTGCCGCAGACACCAGAGTAGGCAATACTTGGGCAGGCAGTTGTTCCTTGATAGGGACCGATAATCATTTCATTTTCTTCAGCAAAATAAAATCCGCACCAAAAATAATGGGGCATTGAGTTTTTTAGAACAGAGGCGACTGTAGCCATTCTTGGGACAACGCTTTCAACCTTTTTTACTCTTTCTTTTATTTCTTTTAGAGCATCAGTATAAAGTTCGTTCTTTTTTTCATTGGAAGGGATGTATTGCTTACAACAGAGGGCATCCTGTCTGGGATTTTTAGAAGAAGTTACGTCTTTGCAAAAATCATTTGATTTTTTCACGTTGCTTAATTATTATGCAAATTCATTGTTTAAATAACTTTCTATAGGGTTTTCGGTATCTGCTAATAATTATGAGACAAAATTAGAATATGCCCAACAAATTTATAGAAGATAATCGCTAAATTCATTATAATAGAGAATAATTATTTGTATATAAAGTATAACTACTTTATTTTTATTAGCAATTTTCAATGAAATGAATTCATTGAAAATTGGATTTATTGGAAGAAGAAAACAGAAGAGACGCAGAGTTGCCCGAAGGGCATTAAATTTCTTTTTGGTGGGTGCTGTGAAGTGTTTTGGTGGTTAGCGTTGGCAACTTTGATAGGGTGAGTGAGTGTAAGCAAGTACTATGAAGTTTTATGGACTGTTTAGATAAACTCTTTCTTGTTCTTTTTTTATTTTATTTATTCCTTTTTTTACATCGCCTGTTATGTTTAAGACAGGCAGAGACATAGCAAATCTTTCATCTAAAGTTCGAATGTAAACTGAGCCTTGGGTTATGTTTATTTCGTATTCTTTACTCGATATTCTTTCTGGAACATTAAATTCGCGATAATATCCATTGCTTGATGAAAAGGCAAAGTTAATTTCGTCTTGGACAGTTAGAGCTACTTCTTTAATTTCTAAATCAATGTTTTCTCGGATGTCATCTCCGATGTTAACTTGGACAACATATAATAATCCTAAGAAAATAAACAATGCACCAAATACCAAAATAAAAAATTCTATTGCAGACTGCGCTCTTTTATATTTTATCATTATTCATTTATTGTTACGTAATCATCGCCAGCTGTGATATTTATCGCTTTAACTCCTTCCCAATTTGATAAAGTTCCAGATAGGGGGACTTTGCTTGAAAAAGCGATTCTTGTTGTTCCAGAATTAGTTGTAACATTAAATACGATATCTTTATTTAGGATTTCAATGCCTTCTACGCCGATTGGTAAATAAGCGTTTATTAGGACCTTAGAAGGTTTTCCCGCATAAAAAACACTTTCCGAAGAAGAAATTATTTTGTTTGCATAACTTTGCACTTGGTCCATTTTAATCCTATCTGATATGTTTCCAGCATAGAAGAATGCAACAGCCAATATGCTCATGATTAAAAAAGTAATAAAACTAATAATTATTAAGTATTCAATACTTATCTGCGCCTTCATGCTCTTTTTTAGTGGAATCATTTTTGTTAATAAGATTTATAAAATAACATTACTAAACTATAATAAGGAATATTTAAATACCCTTGCCTAAAAAATGGTGACTAAAAAAGCAGCGTTGACATTACTAATAACTGTACTTTTCTTATTTGCATTAATGCATACGTTATTCCAGTTTCTTGTTTATGGAGGAAATAATTCCATCTCTGGATTTTTAGTAGGCAAGGTTGGTTTGGGAGAGGAAATAGACTCTTCTGTTTCTCCTTTATCTATTGCTTTTTTAATAATTGAATGGACAATGCTTATTGTTATTGTGGGAATTTTAATATTAAGGGGAAGAATGGAATCAAAAGACGAAATGGCTACAATTGTTATGAAAGACAAGTTTAAAAAAGAGGGGAATACTACTGATTTGGATGTATTATACACTATTTTAAAGGAAAAGAAGCATCTTAAAATAGGCACAGTAGCAAAAATATTTGGCATAAAAAAAGAAATAGCAAAAGAATGGTGCGAAACATTGGAGTCGGGAGATTTGGCAACACTGCATTATCCGACAATAGGAGACCCGGAGATAGTATTAAACAGATAAAATGAATAACAAACAAATTCCAGAGAAAAAACAAAGTGCAACACCGTCGCTTAGATTACTGGCTGTGCAAGCCCAGAAAATTAAAGATAAACATAAAATTTCTAGCGTGAAAAAACCTTCTTTGGAAAAGACAACACAAAAACAATTGTCGATTCATAAAGAAAATTTGGCTAAAAAACTAGAGATTAAGAAAATAGAATCTCCTAAATCAGAAGTTAGAAAAATTGAGCAGAAATCTGAAATTAAAAAGATAGAACTTCCGAAGCTGGAAGTTAAAAAGATAGAGCAAAAACCTGAAATTAAGAAAATTGAGCCAGTGAAACGTCATGAAGAACATGCTACTGGTAAAGTGCGTGAACAAGAGAATAAAAAAGAGAAAGAAGATGATGAGGAGTATCATGAAGAGGAAGAAGAATCCAAGGAAGCAAAACACTGGACTGTCATTGAAAAATATGATATTGAAGCTGATGGTGCGAAAGTAAAAGTAGAGATAAGGAAAGAAGATGCAAATACAAGATATTGCCTTCTTGTATTAGATATTGATATTGCAACAAAAGCACTTTTAGAAAATATGAGAAATGAATTAATTTCTATCACTACTGTAACAATGAAAGAATTAATTGACCCGACAGCATTCACTAAAATGAAAGAGAGATTCTTTAAAGAAGCGACAAAATTAATTAAAGATAAACTTCCTACAATAACAGATGATGTTGAAAAATTTCTGATAGGCAAATTAATACAAGAAATGCTTGGTTTAGGAGATATAGAATTTTTAATAAAGGACCAGAATCTTGAGGAAATTGTTATTCCTTCGGCAAAAGAGCCAATAAGGGTTTATAGCAAGAAGTATGGCTGGATAGAGACGAATATAAGAATTAAGAGCGAGGAGGAAATTATAAATTTTTCCAATATAATGGCAAGAAGAATTGGAAAACAGATATCTGTTTTAAGCCCATTATTAGATGCCCATCTTGTTTCTGGAGATAGAATAAATGCTGTTTTGTATCCGATAAATACGAAAGGGAATACAATAACAATAAGAAAATTCGCTAGAGACCCATTTACAATTATTGATTTAATAAATAGCAAGACCTGTGATTTAGAGACTGCTGCATTAATCTGGCTTGCAACAGAATATGAAATGAACATCTTAATTTCTGGGGGAACTGCTTCTGGAAAAACTTCTTTTTTGAATGCTTGTATGCCGTTTATTCCGCCAAACCAGAGAATTATAAGCATAGAAGATACAAGAGAATTAATGCTTCCTGAATTTCTTTATTGGACTCCTCTTGTTACAAGAAGCCCAAATGCAGAAGGCAAGGGAGAAGTATCTATGCTTGATTTACTGGTTAATTCATTAAGAATGAGACCAGATAGAATTGTTTTAGGAGAAATGAGAAAACAAACAGAAGCAATGGTTTTATTTGAGGCAATGCATACGGGGCATAGCGTTTATGCTACGGTTCATGCTGATTCTGCTTCTGAAACAATAGCTCGTTTGACGCATCCGCCAATAAATATACCTCCTAATTTATTGAGTGCTGTTAACTTAAATGTTGTAATGTTTAGAGATAGAAAAAGAGGCATAAGGAGAATTTTGCAGATAGCTGAATTTGAAATAGAAGGAGATTTAGCAAAAGCAAATATTATTTATAGATGGTCGCCAGAAGAGGATAAAATAAGAAAACATAGTGAAAGCTCCAGATTTTTTGAAGAAATATCAAGACATACGGGTATGTCAGAAAAAGATATTGCTGCTTATACGACTGAAAAGAAAAAAGTATTATCTTGGCTGATTAAAAATAATATAAGAGATTTGCAAAATTTTGGCAAGGTGCTTAATCTTTATTATAAAAATAAGGAATTGCTGCTTAATGCTATAAATAAAGATAATAAAGACATGGTTCTTAAATAAAATGAGATTTCACATCCCATTTACAATTGTAAATATAGACCAGCTAAAAAGAAAATCTAAATTTCTAATTGTTAAATCAAAAAGAAAAAAGGAATCTAAGATAGAGCAATACCTGAAGAATGCAGATATTGACATGACTGAAGAAGAATACCGCTCGATAAAAACAAGGGCTTTTCTGATTTCTTTTTTAATAATCTATCTTTTCTCAACAACTTTACTTATTTTATTTAATATAGCTGGCTCATTTCTTATCTCTTTTGCACTTTCGCTTATTTTTTCTATGTTCATTTTTTTTAGCCAGACAGTTTATCCTAAGATATATGATTCTAGGAGAGTAAAGAACATAGAAAGAAATTTGATTCCTGCATTGCAGGATATACTTGTACAATTAAATTCAGGCATTCCTTTATTTAATATTATAGTAAATATTTCTTCTACAGATTATGGGGAATTAAGCCATGAGTTTAAAAAAGCTGCAAAAAAAATAAACGCTGGTTTTCCTGAAATGGAAGTTCTTGAAGATTTAGGGGAGAAGAATTCATCTGTTTATTTTAAGAGGACATTATGGCAGATAAGCAATGGCATGAGAGCAGGAAGCAATATTGCCATAATTATAAAGGAGAGTATAAAATCCTTAAACGAAGAGCAAATTCTTCAGATACAGACATATGGAAATAAATTAAATCCTTTGATTATGTTTTATCTTATAATCTCTGTTATAATGCCTGCTCTTTCAATAACCTTTTTAACGATAATTGCATCTATGCTTGGGCTAAAAGAGGGCATTACCATTTCTATGTTTTTAGGAGTCTTTATCTTTGTAGTTTTAATGCAAGTGATGTTTTTAGGAACAATTAAATCTGTTAGGCCAAGTTTATTATAAAATGAAGAAAAAAACAGTAAAAAAAATGAAGATTAACCTTAAGCAAGAATTGCCTAAAAAAGAAATTGATGAAAGGGTAATACAACTTAATGCAAGGGCAGATGTAAAAATAGAAAACCTTAAGAAAAAACAAAAAATACCTTATAAATTTTCTAAAGAAGCTATACGTGAGGGAATACTTTCTTTTACGATTGCTTTGGCTGTGGGAATTTTTGTTTTATTCTCAACAAAGAAAATATCTGTTTTTCTTATTACTGCCATTTTTCTTTTTTTTGCATTAGAAGTTTATTTTTCTATGAAGAAAAAATTAATTATTTCAGCAAAAATAAGAAAATTAGAAAGTGTTTTCCCAGATTTTATAGAATTGATGTCTTCAAATTTGAGGGCAGGCATGACTGTGGATAGGGCATTATTGACAAGCTCAAGAAAAGAGTTTGCACCTTTGGATGATGAGATACTTGTTTTAGGAAAAGATATACTTACTGGAAAAGAAATAACAAAGGCGCTTATGGATTTGGCTACGAGGATAAATTCACAAAAAATAATAAAAACTGTTTCAGTAATTATTTCTGGAATAAAATCAGGAGGAGATTTGGCTATTTTGCTTGAAGAGACTGCGACAAATATGAGGGAGAGAGACTATGTTGAAAAAAGAGCAGCTTCCAATGTTTTGATGTATATTATTTTCATATTTTTTGCAGTGGCTGTTGGAGCTCCAGCATTGTTTGCTCTTTCTTCAATATTGGTAGAAGTGCTTACATCTATATTAAGCGGGCTTCCGACATTGGACGCGAGTATAAATGTTCCTATTACATTAACGTCAATAAGCATTTCATTGACGTTTGTGCAGTATTTTTCAGTTATCTTTTTTATTACTATAGATGTTCTTGCATCTCTTTTATTGGGTCTTGTAAACAAGGGCGAGGAGAAAGAAGGCACAAAGTATATTCTTCCATTGGTGGTGATTAGCATTACAGTATATTTTACAATAAGAACAGTATTGCATGGCTATTTTGCTGATTTGCTTGCGTAGGATTATTGTAATGAAGAAAGGAGTAATTATCTTTAATTTGATGATATCTTTTACAAAATTAAGCAAGGGATTTCTATCTTGAGTTGTTAGGCAATAGATGTTTTTTATAGTCACACTTTAAAATACATTTCTAAGTATTATTTATTATCTCTATTGTAAAAATAGTCAGCAATTACAAAAAAATTAATTTTGATTCGTCATTATATCTGTAATGAACGAGATGTTGTTTAAATAGCTAACAATTTGTTCATCTACTGATGTTTTATACTTTTTAGATATAATTTCTTGGGCAAAGCGACTAGGGCAATAGTATCTGGGGACAGTTAAGTTTATGAATAATGTTATCCTTGGGAGTTCATGGGTAAAAAAAGAGGAAAGGGGAAGAAGCCGTCTCATTGGATATTGAATGGGCTTTTTGTATTGATTATTTTCATAATTAAGATTCCATATTTTATTGTTAGGGGGATTTTTAGGCTTGTTAAGAAAATTAGAAAGAAAGAGGAGGTGAGAGAAGTTAGGGGGAGAAGAGAATCGATGAAAGCAGAATTTGATGATTTTGATGTTGTATTTAATGAGCAGGGAGATTATAATAAATGGGTAAATAACTTTTATCGTTCAGATAGTAAGATTGGAATTATTTTAGGGGCGAGGGGTTCGGGAAAAACTGCTTTTGGAATAAAACTTCTTGAGAATGCACATATTTCTTGCAAGAAAAAATGTTTTGCTATGGGATTTCACGAGAAGGAAATGCCCTCTTGGATAAATGTTGTTGCAAATATCTCTGAGATTGAAAACAATTCTTTGGTTTTGATTGACGAGGGCGGGGTTTTGTTTAATTCAAGAGATGCGATGACAAGTGCAAATAAAATTCTTGGAGAGTTGATGTTGATAGCGAGGCATAAAAATCTGAGCATTATTTTTATTTCGCAGAATTCTTCTAATTTAGATGTCAATATATTAAGACAGGCGGATTTTTTAGTTTTGAAGCCTTCTTCATTATTGCAGAAAGAATTTGAGAGAAAAATTATACAGAAAATTTACGATAGGACTGGGGAGCAGTTTGAGAAGTTTAAAGATGTTAAAGGTTTGACATATATTTATTCCAGTGATTTTTTAGGTTTTGTATCCAATTCGCTTCCTTCCTTTTGGAAGATGAGCATTAGCAAGTCGTTTAGCGGGAATAAATAAGGCATTGAATCTTATCAAGACAAAAGTAAAATCTTGCACCAGATAAGTTTTTATATTGATTATCTTATAATATAATAATGAAAAAGAAAAAAGAGTGGAAGATGAAGAAGAAAAGACAATCAAGTAATTTAATATTAGGTTTAAGTGTAATGATATTAGGAATCCTTGGCTCTATACTTTTAGGATATGGTATAATTGTCTCTGAAAAGATGTTCGAATTATTAGGCACTTTAATTTTAATAATAGCAGGCGCAGAACCTGTTGTTATAGAGATAATTAAATCACTATTTAAAATAAAATGATAAATCATCCAATAACTTTTGCAGCATTAATTGCCTTAAATCTATTTCTTACATTAGCTATTGCCTTTGTAGCTTCTAAAAAAAGATATTCGCTATCTGTGATGTTGGGTTTGATAGAAGTATTTTTAGCTATTATAACTTATTATAGCATAGGATAGATTATATAAAATGAATAAAATGAAAAAGAAAAAAGAGGGTAAGATAAAGGTGAAAGGGAAGATGAAAGCGAAGGGGAAAATAAAAGCGAAAGGGGAGAAAGTTAGTAAGAAAATTAGCAAGAAGATTAGCCGAAAAGTTGGTAAGAAAGTGAGCAAGAAAGCTAAGGGGAAAGAGCATAAAATAGCGAAGAGAGCGAGGCATCATGAAAAATCTAAAAAGGCTGTTAAAAAAAGAGTAATAGAAAGAGCTCCAACGGGAATACACAATTTCGATGTGCTGGTTGAGGGGGGATTTAAAAAATATTCTACAAATATTATTGTTGGCGGTTCTGGGAGTGGGAAAACAATACTCGCAACTCAATTTTTAATTGAAGGCATGAAAAAAGGAGAGAAATGCCTTTATGTTACATTTGAAGAAGGAAAAGAGCCGTTTTATGCAAATATGCTTAAACTTGGATGGGATATGGAAGAATACGAAAAAAAAGGGCTTTTTATGTTCTTAGAATACAGCCCGGCGAAAGTTAAGACAATGCTTGAAGAAGGAGGGGGAACAATAGAGAATATAATTACTGAAAAGAAAATAGAGAGAATGGTAATAGACAGTGTTACATCATTTGAATTGTTATTTAAAGATGAGTTGGCGAAGAGAGAATCTGCATTGCTTCTTTTTAAAACAATAAAAAGATGGAGCTGCACTTCTATTTTGACAGTTGAGGAAGAGCCGAGTGAAACAAAGGATTCTACTTCAAAGCCCTTAGAGTTTGAATCAGATTCAATAATTTTATTATATTTTGTCAGGGCAAAAAATAGCAGGCAGCGTTATTTAGAAATACTAAAAATGCGAGGGACTAATCATTCTAAGAGCACATACAAATTTGAGATAGGCAAGGGAGGGATAAATATGGATAGAAGGTCTTCTTCAGTGGTACTTGATAACTGAAAATTTGCAAGTAAGAGATTATAGTAAATATAGATAATTCTGGTAATTATAGCGTATTTCTACCAGAATTCTCTATCTGTCCAATTCTGAAACCTCAAGATTTGATTTGCTTACCCTTGAACTAAAGTAGGAGGTGATTGCGTAAATGCAAATCTTGATGTAGTCAACGACAAAATTGCACAATTTAAAATGTCCTTGACTATATCTCTAATTCGATGGTATCTGCTAACAATTCTGGAGTAAGGCTATAAGTTATCTAACAGATTTATAGAGAACAATAGCCAATTCTTTATAGGGGCAGATAATTATCTCTTTGATGGGTGCTGTTGAGGGGCTTTAGTGATTAGCGTTAGCAACTTTAATAGAGTGAGTGTAAGCAGATACACCCTGCTTAAACTATTGGGCTGTTAGCCGACAAGTGACAAATTTATATAGTATTTTTAATATGTATAATTATGGGTTTTACAAAAAGAGGACAGGCATGGGCTTTTGATTTGGTAATTGCTTCTGTTATATTTGTAACTGGGATAGTCTTGTTTTTTATATATTCTTTAAATTTGTCAGACCAAGGTGAAGAAAGCATTAGTAAACTAACCTATCAGGCGAATAGCGCTGCTAATAATCTTTTATCAGATGGGACGCCAAAAGATTGGGTTGGAACAAATGTGGAAAAAATAGGGCTATTGTCTGATGGTAAAATAAATGAGACGAAGCTTGAGAGGTTTTATGATCTTTCTGAGATAAATTACGATAAGTCAAGAATTTTATTGGGGGTTCAGAATAATTATTATATCTTTTTTCAGGAGAAGATGATGCTTGAGGGGAAAGATGTTGAGGGGATAGGGCTTATTCCAACGAATCCGAAGAATTTAATAAAAATAAGCCGCGTTACGATATATAAAGATAAACCGACTGCAATAAATATAGAAGTATGGGAATAAAAAAAAGAGGGATGTTTTTCAGCTTAGATGCATTGATAGCTTTATCTGTAATAATTTTGGTTCTTTTGATTGCGATTCCAACAGTTAGACATTCAAAATTATCAACGGAAATTCACAGAGATATGATTAAATCGTTTTCTACGATTAAGATTGGAGAGTTAAATAATAGTTATGTTCTGGGTTTGATTGCTAGTGGAGAGATAAGCGATTTGAATAAGTCAGTATTAGAGCAGATAGGAGAATTTTATGTTTTGGATGTTTCAAAGGCAAGAGATTTGGCTAACTCGATTTTATCTGAAATAAATATAACTACCAATATTGGAATTTGGTATGGAGATACTTTAATTGCTTCTAAGAATAGAACATCTTTTGAGACAGCAGAGAATGTTGAAATTGCCAAGCAGATTATTTCAGGAATACAAGCAGGGGGAAATGTAACTGGGTATTCTGCACGAGCATATCTAGCAAGCAATTCACAGACAGCATATTATTATTTTGGAGGATATGTTGGAGATGGAAATATAACTGTTTTAATGAATACAACGGGAGAGGTTATTGAGGCAGAGATGGAGTTAGTTGTAAATAATAATTTTAACTTGAGAATTAATGATATTACTATTGGAGATTATGAAAAATCGGTTGATGAATTTACACCAAGGCATTATAATTTACCTATAAGCAATTTTCAGAATGGATTGAATAAAATTGAGTTTAGGGATGATAGCTTACACATTGCTGGGGGTTTTATAAAATTGATGTATGAAACGAATGAAGAATTTAGCCAACCAATAAAGCATAATTTTCCTGGAATTAATGGGCTGATAAATATTTATGATGGGTTGTATATTCCTGGAAATTTATCGACTTTAGAAGTTGTTTTGCATTTAAAAACAAATTATACTACTTTTTTGACGATTGGGAATACGACTGTTTTTAGGAATAAAACAAATGGGGAAGAGACAATTACAATACATAATTCTATACTATCTACTCTTTTTGATTACGATGATTTATCTAAGAAAACAATTCCAATAAGATTGGGATTGGAAAATGCGTCTTATCTTACTGGAACAACCAAGAATGCATTTGTTTTCTCTGTTACAGATATTTCGGGAAGCATGGCAGGAACTCCATTGACTAATGCTAAATTGGCGAATAATGCTTTAATTGACGCTATTCTTAATTATAGCGGGAATAAAGTTGGATTAGCTGCATATAGCACTGAAGCTTTAGATAGTAATTTTCATAATTTATCAAGTAATAATGCTTCTCTTAAGGCAGAAGTGCAAAGTTGGGTTGATGAAGGTTATACTTGCATCTGCTGCGGAATAAATAAAGCTGCAAAAAATATGTGGCCAATTAGACATTACGATGAAATAGATAAGTCATTACGCGCATATTATAATTTTGATAATAATGTAAATGATTTATCTGGAAATAATAATAATGGGGCACTCTATGGAGGAATGAGCTGCAATAGTGTTGGGATGAATGGCTCGAGCTGCAATTTTGATGGAAGCAACGATTATATAAGAATTCCGAGTAATTGTTCAATAGGAGGATGCAGTGAAGGCATGGAAGAACTTACATTCGCTATGTGGGTATATCCTATAGATAATACTCAAAACCGCCACATTGCTGGAACGACAAATAATTGGAACGGCGACGGATATAATATGTATTTGAGAGGAGCAGGAAGCTCAAATCAGAGATATGCATTTGATATAGATGGCAATTATGTAAGAATCGGAAATATTGTTACAAATAGTTGGACACACTTGGCTGGAACATATAATGGGACAACAATGGTGTTTTATATAAATGGGACAAGAGCTGCAAGCAGTACGTCAAAATCTGGAGCAATAAACCAGAATGATGCTAATTTATATATTGGCAGGATATATGGCTATAGCGCATCATATTTTAGAGGAAGAATTGATGATGTTAGAATATATGGGGGGGCGTTGAATTCCTCGCAGATAGCTGCACTTGCTAGAAGAAGCGGAACGAGTTGTGGAAACAATGAAGTTGAAACAGGAGAAGTATGTGATGGAAGTCGTGAGGTGTGCAAATTAGGAGAATATGAGGGTTGGAAGCAATGCAATCCTTCTTGTAGTGGATGGGAGACATGCGATACTACAGGAGTATGTGGAGATGGATTAATTAACCAAGGAGAAGAGTGCGATGATAATAACTTCTTTAATGATGATGGGTGCTCTGCGAGTTGTGAGCTTGAGCCTAAAGAAAAGTTTATGATTGTTATGAGCGATGGAGTAGCAAATAGGGAGTGCGCTGAACAAAATACAGGAAATTCAGGTCTTGATGCAATACAGGCAGCATGCGATGCTTATGAGAATTATGGCATAAAAGTCTATGCTGTTGGTTTTGGCATTGGTGCTGATAATGAAACACTAGAGGATATTGCCAACTGTGGACATGGGGAGTATTATAATGCTAACATAAGTGAAATAATGGAGATATATCGGCAAATTGCAGAGGGTATAATACAGGCAACATATAAAGAACAGACAATAAATGCTACGGGGAATATAAATACAATATTGTATCCTGATTCATATATTAAGTTTAATTATATAAGAGAGACAACTCCATATGGACTGATAATAACAACAGAGAAGCTGTTTGATAATAATCTTTCTGGGAGATTTTCTTTGCCTACAAATTCGACGCATATAGAAACCCATGTTGTTTCTTATTCTGGGCCAAAATGGACAGATAACGCAAAAATTAATAATGTTTCATTTTACAAACTGGTTGATTATGGTTCAGACTATATTAATCTTGGAGACCCTTATTCTATATTTATACCAAATTCACTTGTATCTGTAGATAATAATATAACTTTGACAATAGGCATATCTCCTGCAGAGTCAATTAATGGTTCAATATCAAATAAGATAATTTATACTNTTGCGAAAGAAGCGTTAACATATTCTGCGATATCAGCTATGGCTCANGGATGCAATTGGACAATTGAATTTGANGATTCAACAAATGCAAGCACTATGATTCCATCAAATTATACTGGAGCGAATGTTTGTTATTATACTTCTTCATCGCAGGAGTATAACTCTAATGACGCTTTACAAAGTGCAATATATAAGTTATTAAAGGTATTAGACTTTAATTCTAATAATAGAATAGACTCTAAATTCGTGCAGAACAATATGAAAATAGACTCAACATTGATTACGGGGATTCCGTATGTTTGGTCAACAGAAGTTCAAATAAGAGTATGGTATTGAAAAGAAATAAA